>JACCEC012598120.1_pt1 | contig 14578 bp, 12 predicted proteins | sample 7450121 | NCBI WGS metagenome assembly JACCEC01 (sample SAMN15323455, study PRJNA562643) | freshwater metagenome | isolation source: river surface water | place: USA:Blue River Watershed | collected 2017-08-18 | reverse complement strand
GCCAAGAAGCGTCTCAGGCACACCCATAATTTTGATCTCAAACGACGCGCCGTCGGGCAGGTTCGTAGCGACGTAGAACTCAGGGTTCACACGCCCCCCTTTGACCATCGCCAGGGTAACCTGAGGCCCCACCTCGCTAGCCGCTCGAGCCGCCACGCCCCGCATGTTCTCAAGGTCGGCCTTCTCGACATCGGGCAAAGACGGGATCGGGGAAATCCAAGCGTGAATCGCCGGAAAACTATCCCCCAAACTCATTGCGGTCGGCCGAAGAATATCGGCCGTGATCTCGAGGCTTCTTTCAACGGCGGGATTCCGAAGGATGGGGTCTGCCCATCCCTGAATCACCGAAAAGACAATCAAAGCGGGAATGCCAGTCCAAAGACTAAAAGCAAGCCACCGGGACTTCTGCTGAACAACTTCGGGTTCGGACATCCCCGTGGGGAGCGAAGCGTGGGGCTCCCGACTCCCCTCGTCGGTGTCGGTCTCGCTGATGGTTTGAAGTTCGGGCTCAGGGAGTGAGCGCGCATCCTGAAGAAGAGTCGGCGCGGGCACTTCGACCGGCTCAATGCGAACATCCGCGAGCGGCTCTGAGGGCACTGACTCGATCATCTCTAAGCGCGGTGCTTCGGCCTCAGCCGGCGCTATCGGCGTTTCCTCGATCAAGGGTTCTGAAGAAATTTCAAGGACCGGGGCTTCCTGCTCTTCCACCATCCGGGGAGGTGGCGGAGGGGAGGCGCGCACCGGTGACGATTCCGGGTGAAGAAACTCCTCCACCTCGTTCATCTTTTTCCAATCCGCCATGCCTTCGCACCAGACGAAAGCGTCGGACTGAATCAGTCCTTGGGCGAGCTTTTCGCGCACCTCGTCCAGGTCAAATGGACCTTCGGTCTGATTCCCAATGAAGAGATGCCATTTTTTTTGAAGTGCGCCGTCCATTTTTTTCTCAGTTGTCTTTAATCTTAGGGGAAATGAAACAACGAATCAAATGGGGCCTCGTGAAGGTTCCCGATCAGCAGGGAGTATTCAATGTCGGTGGAAGACTGGGGGCTGCCCGAGGACCCGCTGCTCTAGCCAAGTCTTTTGCGAAATTTCGCCCGGAGCTTCCCGGTCGAGAGGCCGACCGAACTCTCAGCGCAGTGGATCATGATCCAGCGGTCAACCACGCGCAGGCTGCCAAAGAACTGGCGGACTTTCATGGAAGCTCAAAAAATTCAGTGAGTGTGTTCGTGGGTGGCGGCCACGATCACGGTTATTCGCAACTTCGAGGCATTCAGGAGGCTTGGGGGAAACACTCAGGAAAAGTCCCTCGCTTGGGCTGCATCAATCTGGATGCTCATCTCGACCTTCGCCCTGCCGAGCCGGTCATCACGAGCGGCTCGCCTTTTTGGCTCGCCATCGAGAACGGCGTGCTCCGAGGCGAAGATCTGGTCGAGTTTGGAATCCAGCCCCAGTGCAATGCCGCTTCCCTCCACGAATACGCCCGAAAGCACCAAGTTCAAGTCGTGCCTTTCAGTGACCTGCGCTTCGGAGCAGCTGTGAAAGCTTTCGAACGAAAGCTCGAGGAACTGAGTCAAACCTGCGACGTGGTCGTGGTGAGCTTGGACTTAGATTGCTTAGCGCAAGCTTTCGCCCCTGGGGTCTCAGCCCCCGTTGCAGAAGGATTCACTCCGTCAGAAGTGTTTGCCATGGTGGAAGCTGCCGGAAGAAACCCGAAAGTACCGAGCTTAGGCATTTTCGAGCTGAACCCCGAGCATGACTTAGACTCCAGGACCGCAATCCTCGGAGCCACTGCGGCTTACCGGTTCATCTCCGAGACGCTCACAGCACGTGGCTAAGCGAGCGGTCAGGCTACTTTTTTAGTCGAGTCGCCTAAGAGCGAAGGATCCAGTTCAACTGCGAACTCAGCGCCCGGGGGCGTACCGCCGCCTTGCGCTTTCATCGCTTCGGCGGCCATCTCGGCAGCCAAAAGCGCAGCCATGTCGTCGGTCACGACTGCTTCGGGCGTATATTCAGGCAGAGCAAGCTCCACCCCCTCTTTGATCGGCAGTTTGATCTTTTCTTCAGGCAGCGCTTCGACCACGAAGTAGCTTTCGCCCATCTGAGACGGGAAACTTGCGTTCTTCAGTGCCTCGATCGCTTCTGCCGTGATTGCAGCAGCAGCCGGAGTCGGAGCGGCGGGCGCTGAGGCTACGGCCACGGGAACAATTGCGACAGGCTCGGCCTTGGCTGGAGCTTGCGTTTTCGCGACGGGAGTCTGTGCGACCACCGGGGCGGATTTAGATTCTTTTTTCGGACCTTTTTCAGAAGCCTCAGCAGTCGACTTTTCAGGGGCTTTGTCGCTTGCCTCTTCAGCCACACGCGTTTGGAATCCTTGAACGAACTTCGCGTGCTCAACCACCCACTCCGTCACCATCCGAATCTGGGTATCAAGACTTGCGGCTTGGGTCGGAAGGTTTTCAAAGGAATGGAATGCCAGATCCGAGTCCGTGCCCATGGGCTCAAGGTTCACTTGAACGGCCTGACCCGCGTCTTCTGCGTGTTTTCCCAGATGGCGCAGCTTCTGAACGTACTTGTGAAGCTGCTCGGCCATAGCGCCGATGGGCTTTCCTTTTTCACCCAAGTGAGTCGACTCGATCACCAAATTCAAGGCCACCGCTTCAGCTTCTTGGCCGTTCACTAAGCATTCTTTCGCGGTGTCGCGGAACTCCTGAAGCGTTTTCAGCTGGTCATGCAAGCGACTGCGAATCTCGCCCACACGGTCGCGGGATCGCGCCGCACCCATCGAAATAGCAGCCGACTCACGAACCATATCGCGAACGTGGGTCGCAAAACGGACCAGGCTTGTACGCGCTTCACCCGCAAACTCGCGGGTTAGCTCGGCCATATCGCTTGAAACACCCGAATCTTCCCCAAAGCCCACGAAGCGGATCAAAGCGTGAACTGCCAAAGTGGTGAGGACAAAGAAAAAGACAAAAAGCGAATCGCCCGTGACCCGGTTCGGTGCGCCTAAGAACAACTCCGCCTGTACCGGAACCTCTACATGAAACCCGGTGGAATTCCTGGGCTCAGTCATCTTGGCGTAGCTGACCAGACTGCGATCGGGATCAAAGTAAACGCGCTCGCCCCCTGCTTCGACGGGAACGGTCGGATCAAATTGGAAGGGAGAGATGTGGTACTGATTCGAGCCCGGGCCTTGCGCCAGAATATTGGCGCTCCACTTCAGGGGCTCTTCTTGTCCTTTTTCACGAGCCGCCAGAGCCAAGGACTCGGCCTGAATGACCACGCGACGAGCTAGCTCGGTCGACGCACCCTTGGCGCGGCTCAAGCGGTACTGGGAGTCGGCCCAGTAGCCTAAGGCGGAAGCCCCAGCGGCGTAGAAGAGGGCGACCCAGAGATGAATTTAAGGAGAGTGCTTCATTCCAGAAGGAGGATCGGTTGAATTGAAAAAAAATTTGAGCGCCGATAGGTTGGTTTCATGAAACTTCTTCTCGCAATCGATCAAGGCACGACCGGAACCACCGCACTGGTGATGGATGAAAAGCTCAACCGCGTCGCTGAGGCCTCAGTCGACTTCCCCCAGCACTTTCCCCAGCCCGGCTGGGTCGAACACGACCCAAGTGAGATCTGGGCAAGCGTGGTGAAGACCGTCACGGAAGTGACTGAGAAAATCGATGCAAGAAAAATTGCTGCAATCGGCATCACCAATCAACGAGAGACGGTTTGTTTTTGGGACAAGAAAAGCGGCGCCCCCATCGCTCGTGCTTTGGTTTGGCAGGACCGAAGAACTGCAGCTGACTGTGAAACGCTAAAAAAGCGCGGTTTAGAGAAGCTGTTTCAAGAGCGTACGGGCCTTCTCCTCGATCCCTATTTTTCGGGAACGAAAGCCGCGTGGGCCATTCAAAACTGGGGAGAAGTCAAAAAGGCGGCAGATCAGGGGCGCCTCGCCATCGGGACCATCGATAGCTTCCTCATTTCCCGCCTCTCGGGTGGAAAAGCCCACGTCACGGAAGCTTCGAACGCGTCGCGTACGCTTGCTTTCGATATTCATCGCCGGGCTTGGGATGAAGAACTTTGCCGAGAACTCGGTGTGCCCCTTGCCGCATGGCCTGAAGTGAAGCTCTCGGCCGGAGTGTTTGCCACGACTCAGAATTTTCCTTCTCTACCAGACGGAATTCCCATCACCGGTGCACTCGGCGATCAACAAGCCGCCCTTCTTGGACAAGCGTGCTTAAAAGAAGGTCAAGCCAAGTGCACTTACGGCACGGGAGCCTTTCTCCTCATGAACACCGGTTCAGTACCGGTTCCATCCAAGCATCGCCTACTGACGACGGTGGCTTGGGAGCTGGAAGCGGGCAAACCGGTTTATGCGCTCGAGGGCAGTGCCTTCATCGCCGGAGCAGCGGTTCAGTGGCTTCGCGACGGCTTAGGCATTATTTCTGATGCTCCATCGATTGAAGCTTTGGCGGCCTCGGTTCCCACCTCCGAAGGTGTGATGTTTGTTCCGGCGCTGACGGGAATGGGCGCCCCTTACTGGGACCCCCAAGCCACAGGCACGGTGACGGGCATCACCCGAGGCACCACGCGAGCTCACTTGGCGCGCGCAGCGCTCGAGGGCATCGCTTTTCAGAACGCCGACCTCCTCGGCGCTATGCAAAAGGACCTCGGCAAACCGCTTCAAAGCTTGAATGTCGATGGAGGGGCTGCTGCGAATTCGCTTCTCATGCAAATTCAATCGAACCTTTTGGGAGTGGAACTTCGAAGGCCGCATTACCTTGAGACGACAAGCCTAGGTGCTTTGTTTGCTGCGGGCCTCGGCGTAGGAATTTTCTCAAGCCAAGCCGAGATTGAAAGCACTTGGAAAAAAGACCGCTCGTTCCACCCCGAATGGAGCACTTCTGAGCGCGAGTCTGCTCTGGCACGCTGGCATGGGGCCGTAAAAAGGACTCTTTTGAAGCCTTAAGGGCCGCCCGAGCGGGTTAAGCTTTCAGAATTTTTGAAAGCTCCCGCACGCGCTCGAGTTCCAGAACTCGAAGGCCTTTTGGGATTTTCAAATCCTTTAGGCCCGCTAACTTCGGAACTACGGCCGTTTGGAAACCCAGCTTCTTGGCCTCCGTGAGTCGCACTTCGAGCTGCGACACTCGCCGCACTTCTCCGGTCAGACCCAGTTCGCCCACAAAAAGCCAGTCGGTGGGGAACGCTTGATCTTCAAAGGACGACCAAATCGCCGCAGCCGCTGCTAAGTCACAAGCAGGCTCTGCCAAGCGAAGGCCGCCTGCCACGTTAAAGAATAGATCCTGGTTCGCCAGCTTCAGTCCCATGTGGCGCTCTAAAATAGCTGCAATCAGGGAAATCCGCGTTCCTTCCATGCCTACCGATGTGCGCCGTGGGACGGCAAGCCCAGTGGGCGCAACCAAAGCTTGAAGCTCGACCAAAAGCGGACGTGACCCTTCGAGTGAAGCCGTCGTGGCTGTTCCCGGCGCAGCTTCTTTTCTTTCGGATAAGAAAAGAGCGGAAGGGTTCGTCACTTCCCGAAGCCCTTCTCCTTCCATCTCGAACACCCCGAGTTCACGAGTGGAGCCAAAACGGTTCTTCACGGTTCGAAGAAGCCGGTAGGTGTGTCCCCCTTCTCCTTCGAAATAAAGGACGGTGTCGACCATGTGCTCGACCACTTTGGGGCCAGCAATCGAGCCCTCTTTGGTCACGTGACCGACCAGCCAAACCGCCACGCGCGCGCTCTTAGCAAGCGCCATAAGCCGTGCCGACACTTCGCGCACTTGCCCGACACTCCCAGGCGCCCCTTGCAGAAAGCCTGATGAGAAAGTCTGAAGCGAATCCATCACGACGACATCGGGTTTCAGTTCCTTGACCGCTGCAAACACGCGCTCCAGCTGGGTTTCCGCTGCCAAGAAAACTTGCGCTCCACCGCGAACGCCCAAGCGACGCGCGCGCCCTCGGATCTGATCAATCGATTCTTCACCGCTCACGTAAAGCAGTTTGAGCTCGGGCTGCTTTTCAAGAAGGCCTCGCGCCATTTGAAGAAGAAGCGTCGACTTCCCGATTCCTGGGTCACCGCCCAGGAGCGTGAAACTATCGACCACCATCCCGCCGCCCAGCACTCGGTCCAGTTCTGCCATGCCAGTGGAATGACGGCGCATGGGGCGAGACTTCGTTTTCTCACCCCCTTCCGACTCAGATTCATCATCATCGAGTGCAACCCAGCCCTTGCCCGTCACCAAGGGACCATGCAGGCCTGCCTCTTCCAGAGCAGAATCGCGAAGCGTTCGAAACTCTTCGCGCACGGAGCTCAGGCTCCCCTCGCTGACGGCCGGAACATTGCCGGTCGAAGCCGAAGGCCGCTCCTCAACGAAAGAACTCCATGCTTCGCACCCTGGGCAGCGCCCCAGCCACTTTGGGCTTGTGTATCCGCAGGCTTGGCAAGTGTACTGGGTTTTGATCTTCATACGCCCGCACAGGAGAATGGAAGAAGCATGGCCGGCAATGATGATCCGTGGAAGCGTTTTAGGGACAGGCAAGACGGCGGAAAAAAGGACTTGTCCTTAACCCGCCAGCGGGCCGTTTCAAGCGGCGCGATCGAGCAAGACGCAAAGCAACTGACCACGGCCGACCTCGAAAACATCTGCGCCGATTGCGAGCAGCAAATGGATCAGCTTGCCGCGCTCTACAATCAATTCATGGCCAACGCTGAAAAGCGTCCGCCCCTCGAACAGCGAAAGCGCCTCGGACGCCAGATCGACATCCTGGTTCAAGCCCCGAAGGCCGGAAGTCAGATTCGCTTTAAGTGCAATAACACCGTGATGCGCTTTCAGACGCTTGGCGGCCGCTGGGATAAGCAAACCCGGGCGCTCGAAAACGGTACGATCAAACGAAGAAATCAAAAATAAGCACTGCGCCCGGAAATGGCCTAGCCGCCCAACAGGCGCCTGAGGCCCTCTTCATCCAAGATGGGTACTCCCAGTTCGCGCGCTTTCGTCAATTTCGAGCCCGCGTCTTCTCCGGCTACCAAGTAATGCGTTTTCTTCGAGACCGAACCCGAAACTTTTCCACCCTGCTCTTCGATGAGGCGAGTGGCGTCGGTACGAGACAAAGTGGGAAAAGTTCCTGTTAAGACCAAAGTCTTTCCGGCCAAAACTCCTTGGCCCGAGCCGCGCTTCGGAGGCTGAGGGGTGACGAACTTCAAAAGGTCTTGAAGCTCGCGCCGGTGGTGCGAATCGGAAAACCACTCTCGGATGGAGCCCGCTACTTCAGGGCCAATCTCATGGATTTCCTCGAGCTGCTCAGAAGTCGCATCAAAAAGTGGCTCAATCGCCCCATAGTGATTCGCAAGCAACTTAGCCGTACGTTCACCCACGTGACGAATTCCGAGCGCGAAAATGAGCCGCCAAAGCTCGCGATTCGTCGTAGCTGCGACCGCTTCAACAAGCTTTTGCGAGGATTTCTCGGCAAACCCTTCGAGCTTGAGCAACTGCTCAGGCTGAAGCGCATAGAAATCGGGCGTGCGCTTCAAAAGCCCCGCCTCGACCAACTGATCGACCGTGCTCTCGCCCATGCCCTCCATGTCCATAGCGTCTTTCATGGCAAAGTGCCGAAGGCGCTCTTTCACTTGAGCCGGGCAACCCGAGCGGTTCGGACAGCGAGTCACCGCTTCGCCAGGTGGGCGCTCGGCTGGGGTGCCGCAAATCGGGCAATGCGTGGGAAGAACGTAAGGTTTTTCCTTCCCGGTACGCGCTTCTTTCACCACTTCGACGACTTCGGGAATCACATCGCCCGCTCGCTGAATGCGAACGCGGTCGCCAATTCGGATGTCCTTTCGGTCAATCTCGTCTTGGTTATGAAGAGTCGCGCGCCTGACGGTTGCTCCCCCTAAACGCACTGCCGAAACCACCGCCACAGGCGTCAAAGCACCGGTGCGACCTACCTGAACCAGAATGTCCTCGACCGTGGTGGTCTCTTGCCGCGGGGGATACTTGAAAGCGATCATGCCGCGAGGGCTTCGCGAGACAAAACCCGCACGGTCCAGTTCCTCTAGGCGATTGAGCTTCACCACGATGCCGTCGATTTCAAACGGAAGATTGGGCCTGAGTTTCTCGATCTTTCGATAAAACTTCAGCACTTCCTCGGCGCCGCGGGCCACCCCGCAGTGCTCGCCCACTTGAAAGCCCCACTCCCTCAGCGTGGCCTGGTACTGAGAAAGCGTCGCAAACGATGCGCCTTCGACTTTCCCCATTCCGTAGATGAAAGCGGTAAGAGGTCTGGACGCCGCAATTTTCGGATCAAGCTGACGAATCGAGCCCGCAGCCGCGTTCCGGGGATTGGCAAAAAGCTTTTGTCCCTTTTTAGACTGCTCTTCGTTCAGCTTCTCGAATTCTGCGATGGGTAGCACCACTTCGCCCCGAATCTCGATTCGCTGGGGCGGAGTTTTTGTATTGAGCCTAAGCGGCAGCGAGCGAATGGTGCGGATATTTTGCGTTACCTCTTCACCCACTTCGCCGTCCCCACGCGTCGCAGCCGAAACTAAAACCCCGTCTTCGTAAGTGAGGTTGATCGACATGCCGTCGAACTTCAGCTCAGTGTAGTACTCGAGCGCTTTTCCTTCCGGCTGCTCAAGAAGCTTTCTGACTCGCTCGTCAAATTCGAGAAATTCTTCTTCTTCCAAGGCGTTTGCCAAAGAGAGCATCGGCACGCCGTGCGTGAGTTTTCCAAACTTCTCAAGCACCGCGCCCCCCACTCGGCCGGTGGGAGAATCGGGCAAGCGAAGATCCGGGTACTGCGCTTCTAAGGCCTGCAGCTCGCGAAACAAAACATCATAGGCCGCGTCCGTAATCTCGGGATCGTCGAGAACGTAGTAGCGAAAATCGTGATGATGGATCAGGGAGGTCAGCTCCCGGAGGCGGAGTTCAGCTTCGCTGCGCTTCATCCCTTCCTTCTAATCAGAAGGAGTAAAGGAGGGAAGGCCCGAAAGTGACCACTTTATGTGACAAAACCGAACCATCAGCGAAGTCAGCCCCTTGGGCTTGAAGGTCAAGGCCGGCTCGGAGCTTCAGCCTGGGCTTCCACTGCATCTGCGTGCCCAAGTAAAAGTTGATCATCGAACTCCCTGTAGAATTCGAGGAAATGACCTGATCAGCCGCGACCGAGTCAAAAACTCCGAAGTCGACATTCAGGAGCGCCCGCCAGCGGCCTCGCATGGGGAGATCGCCCGATAGCCCCAAAAAGAGGCCGCTGTAACCGGCTGGGCCCATGCCATCGGCTGTCGCCACCGGCATCGAGTAACCGATACTTTGCCAGCCGAAGCGGAAATTCCCTTTGGCGCCTTCGGCTTCAGGTGAAGCTAAAAAGGAATAGCCTGCGCCCAAGCGCGTATGACTGACCGTGGCGCCGACGCCTTGGGCTGGGCTTGCGCTTCCGGAAGCGATGTCCGACTGCGAATAAGAGGACAACCCGTAAGCAAAAGATAAATCAGCTGACCAGCGACTATCAATCCAGAGCTGACCATCGACCCGGGCGCCAAACAGAAGCGATGAGCCGCTTCGTCCCGCAACCGCCGTAGAGGATGTCGCGTACTGCCGACTCATGAGTCCGCTCCAAAGCGACGCCCCTGCCCAGCCCAATTTTCCAGGCTGAAGCAGGGCGCGTGCTTGCTCTTCGGCAGCGTCAATGACGGCTGAAGTTTCGGGTTCAGGCGCTGGCAGCACTTTCACCACTTTCTGAAGCCGCGACACCGTCCGACCGGGTTCTTCCTCCGTCAGCCGCGCAAAACTTAAACCGTCTTCAACGGTCTCAACTACCGCACGCCCGGTCTCTTGAGTGCGCCAATCGACGAGTGCGCCAAGAAGGGGGTGCATCTTGGCTTCCTCGACGGTTGCGAAAACCAAGGTGTCACCTTTTCGGATGCCGCCTGAGCGACCCACATCGATCGTCACTTCTTTTGCGTCTCGCCCATTCACGGTAGCGACATACGGCAGCTGACGAATCAAACGATCGAGCCCTTCATTTAGGCGCTTCCTGAGATCGTCGACGCTAAACGGTTTGCCATCGCTTGGCTCATCCAAAAGAACGGTTTCTGACGCCAAAAGGTCCATCTTCGGCGCATGAAGCCAATCGATCTTGAAACGGTAGCGAGGCCCTTCTTTCCAAACCTTCGTGCGAACCAAAGTATCGGCACGAACGGCCTTGGCCACCTGACCTAAAACCTCGCGGTCATCGAGGAGCTTCAAATAAGAAAGCTTCGAACCTTGCAAGAGAGCATCGGCACGCGTCACATCGACGAACGTGAAGCGACTATTGGACTGAAGCCACTCTTTGAAAGCGCCCGTGACGTACTCGTTAAAAAGTCCATCCACGTTATCCCACGAACGGAGAACGCCCACCGTGCGCAAAGAAAATTGTCGGTCTAGCTCTGGCGAAGCGTGCGCATAGGTGGGCGCAAACCAAGTCAGCGAAGCCGCCGCCAAGGCTAGGCCCAGCGCTCGTGAAATCCTCTCACGACCCATGATGCATTTGATTGGCGAGTTGCTCTTCATAAAAGGCAATCAGGGTTTTCAGCTCGACGATTTCCTCACGCGCTTGCTGAAGCTGACGCTCCAAACCGGATGACGCGGAAGCGGGGACCCGAGGGGTCTCCTGATGAAACACGGTCGGCTGATCGTCCCAAACGAGGTATTTGCCGTGCTCCAACTTGTATCGGATCTTGTCCGCCTTGATGTAGCGGCGCAACGTCGACATGCTGACGCCTTTTCGCGTTGCATACTCCATCAGAGGAACCCAGCTTCCATCCATTGACGCCATCCCCACCCGTCAATTCTATTTCCCCGACCAGCATTTTCAAGTACTCTTGCAGGATAAATGGCCCCTCACCGTGGCCCAAAGCCTTCTGACAAAGTCCGGATTGGTCCCAAACGGAAGATTGCCTTCGTTTGTAGCGGAGGTGCGACCAAAGCAGGCGCCTTTCATGTCGGCGTCGCGCTGGCCCTTCAGGAAAACGGCTTTCGATTTTATGGGGGCTTAGCCACGCCCGGAGAAAAAGTCCCAGGCCCCGGTCCCATGGAGATTTCCACTTACGTAGGAAGCTCGGCCGGCGCATTGCTTTCCAGTTACCTGGCCGCCGGCTACTCACTCGACAATATCTTCAATTCCTTCTTGGGGCGCGAAAGCACCGATCCACTCGACCGTACGCCCAAGCCACTGCCACGACTGACCTACCCCAAAATGTTCCGAATTCGTCCGGAGCTCGCTCGGGAACAGCTCAAACAAGTGTTCACGGTTCGAAGCGTGCTAGGCAACCTGATGCAGGGCGACTGGGAAGCCCTGATGCAGTTTCGCTGGCTGCGATCGACCGGGATCTTCTCGACCGCGGGTATCGAGCAGTACATGCGCGAGGAAGTTCTGCCCTCGAATCGCTTCGAGGAGTACTTGCCCGAGCTCTTCATCGTCGCCACTCAGCTCAATCACTCGCGCAAGGTGGTTTTTGGAAAGTACAGCTATCAACCGCCCCCTCACGACTTGACGTGTCAGTACGACAATGACGTTCCGATCTCGGATGCGTGCGCGGCTTCGACTTGTATTCCATTCGTCTTTGCGCCCTACCCGATTCGAAACGCGAACGGCAAAAACATCGCGTACATCGACGGAGAAATTCGCGACACGCTGTCTACCCACGTTGCCGTCGACGCTGGGGCAGACCTCGTTTTTGCGAGCTACACTCACCAGCCCTATCACTACAAAAAAGAGATCGGCTCGCTCACTGAGCACGGACTTCCGGCCATTCTCATTCAGTCGCTCTATTTATTGATCGAGCAGAAAGTGAACCAGTACGTTCACAACAAGCGCACGCAGCGTTCTGCCATTCTGGAAGTCGAGCGCTACTGCCAGGAAAGCGGAATTGAGCCCGAGCACCGAAGGCGGATTCTCGAAATTTTAGAGACCGAGCTTCATCACCGGGCAGATATCGACACCATCTACATTCATCCGGATCCGGATGATGCGCAGATGTTCTTTGGCGAACACTTCAGTCTTTCGCCGAAGAAACTCTCCGACATCGTTCGCTCGGGGTTCCGCGCAGGGATCAACACTTTGCGCCGCTATGAGTTCGCAGATCGTCCGACTTCTCCGCGCCCGCTGAAGCCTGCCTCGGACGAAGAGTCGGGAACCTAACCTTTCGAAAGCAGGCTCACTGCTTCGAGATCAGCAGGCGCCCAAGTCAAAGAAGAGAGCTCCTCTGGCCTGAGCCACTGAACTGCCTGATGGGAAGAAAGCTGACCCAAGCTCTGACGCTCATCCTTCAAGCGGCAGCGGTAGACCCAAAGTTCGATCGTCTTCGAAGGATACGCATGCGTGGTTCGACAAAGCAGCCGACCGACCTGAATCTCAAGACCGAGCTCTTCTCGGATTTCTCGCTCCAGGCAAACTTCTGGAGATTCCCCGGACTCCATCTTTCCGCCCGGAAATTCCCATAGGTCAGCCAAAGCATCCGTCGGCGGGCGCTGAGCGCAAAGAATTTTCCCGTCTCTTTCGATGACGGCGGCTGTGACTGGGATCACTCGAGAAGGAGCGCCGGCACTCATTAGGTCAGCAGGAGTTTCGTGAAATGAACTTGGCGAATCGCGCCCCCTTGAGCGGTTCCGATCCAAGCGTTCAGACGGTCGATCACTGCTTTCTTCAGGCGACGCTTTCCATCGCGAGTCATGATTTCGCGACGATCCAGGGGCGTCAGCACGTTCGTCACCTGGTTACGAACGACCGGGAGGTACTTTGCAATGTATGCACAGGTCGGTACCGAATCACATTCGACCATGATCTCGAGCTCGGCTTGCTGAAGCACCCCGCGGTAGGGCTGCGCACCGGGCACTGGAGCGAGTTCCAAGGTAAACTCTCCCAAAGAATAAGTACGATCCTTGATGTCTCGGTCGCGCGCTTTGTCGCGAAGTTCGAGCATGCGGCGACGAGCGCCTTCAATCCCCTCGAATTTTGCCCAAGCCTCGATGGGCATTTCGGGCGCTTCCGCAATCAGAGCCGCCAATTCTCTGGCAGCATCTCGCTCTGCCATGATTCGCTGCACGCGCTGATAGCCCCAAATCGAACTCACGAGGACGCCCAAGATACTCAGCCAGTAAATTCGGGCGTAGCGCCGAGTGATGCGGTCGCGCGAGCTGAGGCCGCGAATCATCAAACTGAGCCGGTAGCCGAAACTGGCTTTCGAAGGATCCAGACCGTGCGCTTCCGCTAGGAGCTGCTCACGCGCTCGATCTGCAAACCGCTTTTCAATCTTCGCGCGAACCCCTTTGGCCTTTTGGCGAACCTGGGCCATGCCATGAGCCACCTTTTCTAGGCGCTCCTTCAGCGTCAGCTTCTTTTTTTCTCCACCTTCAGCTTCAGCACCCTCTTTGGGCCCATGATCCGACATCGCGTCTTTTCAGGGTAAGGGGGGCACCCCTCTCGGCGCAAGCCAGTCCGGGGTTTCCTCAAAGAAAAGCGGATCGCGCCCGGAATCTTCGTCTCGACCAAAGCGATTCGGACCCGCCTCGGGTAAACCGCCCGGCGGGAAAAGCGCTTTCACTTTCATCTTTCCGGGTTCAGAGCACCCATCCCACACCAGGCGCATCTGAAGGACATTCACACTCAAAGGCTCGGGCTTCTTCCGTTCCCAAGCCTGCGGCAAGTGAATGCTGTGCGGCTTATGAGCGCGCTCATCATAATAGACGGGCCAGCGAATGGGGTGAAGGCGCCCCATGAATTCCTCATAATCCGGATGGCCCGGCCGATAGTCGTCGATGGTGGTGAAATCGAGAGGGAAAGGGGATGCCTCGCGCGGAAGCACTCGGTGTTCCGAACGGATCACGAGCTCACCCCAAAGCCCGTGAGTATGGCGAGAGTTAAAATTGGCCTGCACGAAATAGAGGTGATCACTCCAAGGCGCTTCACGGATAGGTTGAATTTCACCGTTCGGTTGAAAGCGAATTTCGTCCCAGGTCCAAAGTGTCTCCGAGTTTTCCTTCCAGCGAGATTTCGCCTCGCACCCCCGAGCCCGCCAAGCCAAGTGCCGAAGGCCATAAAGATGCCCGCCACCCAAGGGCTGAAGTACTGCTCTTTCAGCCGAAGTCAGCGTTCTCCAAAGCGCCCAGTAGAACTGAAACGCATCCGGCTCGAGGCTGACTTGCGGCTTGCGGTTCACCGTCAAATAAGTCGCAGCGCGAGCAGGCAAAGCCCAGCCCAATAGGAAAATCCCAATAAAAAACCAACCCCTATGCCCCCGCATGAGCGAATGACCTTGCCCGAGCCCACCCAACACTGACAAGGCAGTTTTTGACTCGGTAGCAACTTATAGCCAGGCGCCTACAATGAGGACTTCACGCCTTCCCTTCATTGAATTAGGAATTTGGGCACGGAGGCCCTAGTTATGAAAAAGAACCTGAAATTCGGAATCGCACTGACTCTCGCTCTCAGCGTGGGAATCACTCAAGCCGCATTCGCCGTCGACGGCGCAACGACGGCAGGCACGACCACCGCTGGCTCGGTCGATGACAACGTGAAACCCGATGACAACCCGAACGGTGCGAAGCCT
>JACCEC010993595.1_pt1 | contig 14579 bp, 15 predicted proteins | sample 7450121 | NCBI WGS metagenome assembly JACCEC01 (sample SAMN15323455, study PRJNA562643) | freshwater metagenome | isolation source: river surface water | place: USA:Blue River Watershed | collected 2017-08-18 | reverse complement strand
CCTAAAATTCCAATTGTCACCGCAACAAAAGGGTTAGATCCTGATAGTACCCGCACCCCGTCTCAACTGTGGGGAATGTGGTTTCCCCAGCATCCCATCGTGGTTTTATCGGGGCCAAATTTATCCGCAGAAATTGTACAAGGTTTACCCGCCGCCACAGTAGTTGCTAGTACCGATTTAGAAGCCGCAAAAATTGTGCAACGGGTGTTTGCTTCTAATCGATTTCGAGTGTATACCAGTTCCGATCCGATGGGAACCGAATTAGGAGGAACCTTAAAAAACGTCATTGCGATCGCGGCGGGAGTGTGCGATGGATTACACTTAGGAACCAATGCCAAATCAGCCTTACTCACCCGTGCTTTAACAGAAATGATTAGAATTGGAACCCATTTAGGCGGAAAAACAGAAACGTTTTTTGGGTTATCCGGTTTAGGAGATATGCTAACAACTTGTAATAGTTCCTTAAGTCGTAATTATCGAGTGGGTTATGGATTAGCGGAAGGCAAACCTTTAGAACAAATTCTAACGGAATTAGGAACAACCGCCGAAGGTGTAAATACCACTAATGTTTTAATTGAAATTGCCCATCGAGAACAAATTGCTGTTCCGATTTCTTGGCAAGTTTATCAACTGTTAAATCATCAAATTACGCCCCAAAAAGCGGTCGAAGCCTTAATGGAACGAGATTTAAAACCAGAAATTTTATAATCATTCAGATCCACCTTTTGGATCACTTGTGATAAATTAATTTTGCTGGATGTGATCACGACAATGGTTTGTTCTGTTCCTCAACCCCGGAAACCTTTAATTTCCTTATTTCATTCCCTACAACAATTCAAGCGTTATGGCTGGATAACGTTACTGATTTGGTTTTGCATGGTAGCTCCCGCCCAAGCTCAACTGTTGTTACGGGTAGCTATCGAAGATGGAGTCAATCAAATTAAAGTCGGGTCTACTACCAAGGCGGTTGTCCGTAATGGTAGTGGTCAACCTCTAGGGGAATTAGCCGCCATGGGGGGTGGGGTCGCCCAAGCTAAATCAGGAAAAGTGACCCTGGGAAATTGGCAAGGAACTCAACTTTGGATTGATCCGAGTCAGAATGGTAATATTTGGATTGGCAACGCTTGGTATCGGGGACGAGTGTTATTAGTGCCTCGCAATGGCGGTTTAACGGCGATTAATTATGTCGATTTAGAAGAATATCTCTACAGCGTTTTAGGGGCTGAAATGGATGGCGGCTGGCCCCAGGAAGCCCTAAAATCACAAGCGGTGGCGGCGCGAACCTACGCCCTGTATAAGCGTCAACGCAGCAATGGCATTTTTGATGTCGGAGATGACCAAAATTGGCAAGTGTATAAAGGATTAATTACCGAGTCTAACGGAACCCGGTCGGCGGTGAGTGCCACTCGCGGACAGGTATTAATTTATAATGGTCAAGCGATTTTAGCCGCGTTTCATTCTTCCTCTGGAGGACATACAGAAAACGTTGAGGATGTTTGGCATGAACCTTTACCTTATTTACGGGGTGTGCCAGATTTTGACCAAGGAACTCCGGTGTTTGAATGGACAAAAACCTTTTCACAGGCGGATTTAAGTAAACGAATTTCCGGCGTCGGGAATATTACAGCCATGACCCCCCAACGAACTTCAGCCTATGGCAGTATTTTAGCGATGAAAGTAGTGGGGGATAAAGGGGTACGAGTTATCAGTGGAGAAGATATTGCCGCCGCATTAGGACTGCGGAGCACCCGGTTCCAAATTAATCGTAAAAGCGGAACCACGAGTTTTCAAGTCACGGGTCGTGGGTTTGGTCACGGCGTTGGTTTAAGTCAATGGGGCGCTTATAATTTAGCTCGTGCTGGATACAATTATCAGCAGATTTTAGCCCATTATTATCGCAATACGAATTTAGCTCAAATTGATGTTCGTTAAGAAGTAGAGAACAGGGAACAGGGAATAGGCACTTTTGCAATAGGCAATGAAACGTCATATCTCTGTCACAGGGATGTCATATTGATCTTATACCTTAAGGAATATCAGGGCAGACTTGAATCAGTCCCAACCCTGAAACCCTTATAGAAGAGGTATTAATATGAAATCTGATTTTGATTCTGTCAATTCTTTAGAGTCCGGTCGTTTAGAGTGGACGACCCCATCTCACCCCACTTCCCAACGTCCTCGGACACAATCTTTAAAGTCTTTATCTTTAGTCGCTTTAGGAGTCGGGTTAGGAATAGCGGGAATTTCCCTTGCTCCTCACCTGCAACAACGCTCTCAAACCCCCACCCCAGAAGCAGTTTCCCCCGTTGCCCCAACCCCAATTCCATCTCCAGTTAGTTTAACCTCTGGAACCATTGCTGACCCAAATCTGGTGAGTTCCGTTGTTCAGCAAGTTGGGCCGGCTGTGGTGCGAATTAATGCCACGAAAACCGTAGAAAGTCAGGTTCCTGACGCTTTTAATGATCCGTTTTTTCAACGGTTTTTTGGTTCCCAAATGCCCGATGCTCCTCAACAGGAAATTGTTAGAGGTTCAGGGTCAGGATTTATTGTCAATTCTAACGGTCAAATTATTACCAATGCTCACGTTGTCGATGGTGCAACTAAGGTTTCAGTGGTGTTAAAAGATGGTCGTCAATTTGAAGGAAAAGTGATCGGAACTGATCCGGTTACGGATGTTGCTGTGGTTAAAATTGAAGCGAATAATTTACCTACCGTTAAAGTTGGAAATTCTGAAGCGTTACAACCCGGAGAATTAGCGATCGCTATTGGCAACCCATTAGGATTAGATAATACTGTAACCGTTGGAATTGTTAGCGCCACAGGTCGTTCAGGAAGTCAAGTCGGAATTCCTGATAAACGAGTTAGTTTTATTCAAACGGATGCGGCGATTAATCCAGGGAATTCTGGGGGGCCGTTACTGAATCAAAATGGTGAAGTGATTGGGATGAATACGGCCATTATTCAAGGTGCCCAAGGGTTAGGATTTGCTATTCCGATTAACCAAGTTCAACGCATTGCGGATCAAATTTCTACCACTGGAAAGGTTCAACATCCCTATTTAGGAATTCAAATGGTTACGCTTTCTCCTGAAGTGAAAGAAAGCTTAAATGAAGATCCAAATAGTCCGATTAGTGTGAATGAAGATCAAGGAATATTAATTGTCCGAGTGATGCCGAATTCTCCTGCTCATCAATCAGGATTACGGGCTGGAGATGTGATTGTTCAAGTGGAAAATAAACCTGTTACAAAAGCCGATGAAGTTCAACAAGCGGTTGAAAATGTCAGTGTCGGAAGTTCCTTAAAAATGGAAATTAAACGTCAAGGTCAAGCCGTTAATTTAGATGTAAAAACAGGTGCTATTCCTTCTCAAAATGCCAACCTGAACCCCCAATAAATCATCATAGGTGCGGGCGAATGATGACGCTGACGCACCATTTCTATTACTCGGAACTATTAACTAATGGGATCGTGAACCGTTACTAATTTTGTACCATCGGGAAATGTGGCTTCAACCTGAACTTCATGAATCATTTCAGGAATTCCTTCCATCACATCTTCCCGCTTTAAAATTGTTTTTCCATAACTCATTAATTCGGCAACGGTTTTGCCTTCTCTCGCACCTTCTAAAATTTCGGCTGTAATATAAGCCACAGCTTCAGGATAATTTAATTTTAATCCTTTATTTTTCCGTCTTTCTGCTAATAAAGCAGCCGTAAAAATTAAAAGTTTATCTTTTTCTTGGGGAGATAATTGCATAAATCATCCTAGCGGAATTTTAACAAATTCATTAAAGTTGCCAAACACGAGGTTTAGCACCCAATTGTCCGATATAATTTTGACGGAGGAACCGCCAAACCTCTGTAAACCAGTCTATCACCTCTTGGGTAGAGTTTCCGCGATAGCGACAGAGTAATCCTGATATTAATTGAGTCACTCCAGCTTGACTGGAAGTGTCTCGATTTTCCCACAATTGTCGGATTTTTTGAACTGAATCTTCAGAAACCGATTGTCCGACCCAAACTAAAGTAGCGATCACAGGTTTTCCCCCTAAACCATGAGGACTATTTAATAAATCTTCAGAGGCAATAAATCCTTGTCGATCAATCCAAATTGGACGCTGATTTTGCCAGATTTCGCTACAGGATTTCCACTCGCCTTGGGTAAAGGTTTCTCCCCGGGCTGTTCGTCCAAATCGGGTGATTTCCCATCCTAAATAACAGGCAGATTCAGCTAAGTTAACTCGCAGATTTTGATGAATTTTTGCTCCATTAAAAATAATACTTTCACGGGGAATAAATTCTAAATAGGTGTTTTTTTGTAATTCTATGTTAATATGATTATAGGCTATTTCTCCTTGACTGCGATAAATTTTACTCGCGGCGGGAGTGGTTAATAAAACTTGTGTTTCGGGTTGTAAATGGATGGTTTGGGATAAGCGATCGCCGCCCACAATGCCACCCGCCGTATGTAAAATAATACTATGACAGATGCCTTGACCTTCAGGATAAAAGCAACGCTGAATTTTTAAAGGCGCTTGACTATAAGCTTTAACTAATTGGGTTTTATTGCCAATTTTTTGATAGTCTAACTCCAAAATTCCCTGCCAACTCGAAAAATTTTGTTCTATCGCTTGAGATTCAACAGAATTCATAATAATTTTAGTTTATAAAAAGTAAATTAAAAATTATGAATAGATTAAATGGGATTGAATATATTGTATAATAGTATCTAACCCTTGTTTAGTTTTTAAATTAGTAAAGACAAAGGGTTTATTTCCTCGCATTTTTTTTGCATCTCGTTCCATAATATTTAAGTCAGCACCAACGAAGGGAGCTAAATCAATTTTATTAATCACTAATAAATCAGATTTAGTAATTCCTGGCCCTCCTTTTCGGGGAATTTTATCTCCGGCTGCCACATCAATCACATAAATCGTAATATCGACTAATTCCGGGCTAAAGGTAGCCGCTAAATTATCGCCTCCACTTTCAACAAATAACAAATCTAAATTGTTAAATTGAGTTTCTAATTGTTCAATTGCGGCTAAATTTAGGGAAGCATCTTCTCGAATAGCCGTATGGGGACAACCTCCGGTTTCTACACCTAAAATGCGATCGCTTTCTAAGGCTTGGGAACGAACTAAAAATTGAGCATCTTCTTGAGTATAAATATCATTCGTTACGACTGCTAATTGGTAGGTTGTTCGCATTTCTTTACATAAAGCATCCACTAAAGCCGTTTTTCCTGAACCCACAGGCCCAGCAATTCCTACACGCAAACCAGACATAAAATTAAGGCAAAAATTACTATAAGAATTTTACCATAATAAATGACTTTTAAGGATTAACTTCTAAATAATCGGCTATATTGAGTTTCATGGGCCATACTTGCTAAAGCCAACCCCCAATTATAACTAACTAAATCATCATCTTTTAATTCTAAAATAGCTGCGGTTGCTGATTCAATAGGGGGATGTAATTGTAATAATAAAGTTTGACCCATTGTTTGACCTAAAGGGATTAATTTGACTCCCGCATTAATTAAATTAGTTGCCCAACTATAGAGATATCCCAGTAAAGCCGAGTTAAGATCTAAATTCCAATAAGCTGCACCGAGTCCAAAGGCGATCGCATAATTACAAGGTTTTCCCACTTGTTCAAACCAATCTTTAAGCGGAGGTAATTCTCGATGTAAATTATCGGCTATTTTCACGGTTTCTAAATGAACCAGAAGCTGCATCAAGGTATTTCCCATTTGCCAACTTTGTTGTCGTAGTTCAGCCGTTTCTTTCGCCGCCGTTGACCATTGATTCCAATAGCTAAACTGATTAAAATCGGATTCCAAAACACAGCGATAAGCTCGAACCATGATAGCAGATTCTAAGCGAATTGCCCCAAACTGTAAGTCTTGAATCAGCCATTGTAATAAGCTTTGACTATCAGTAATAACTTGAGTTTCTACTAAGGTTTCTAATCCCTCAGAATAACTATAAGCCCCCAACGGCAAAGCCGGACTAGAAAGTTGTAATAAATTTAAAATCATGATCAATTATTTAAAATATAAATAGGATGGCTATATCTGATTCCCTGTTCCCACTCCCCTAATTGATTTTGCATCAATAACTGTTTAGGAATGATGATGTCCATAGGCTCCCCGTTCAGGATAAAAAGGGGTAATCTCTTCTTTAATTTTTAATCCCATTTGTACCAACATTGAACCTAATATGGGATCGGGAGAAAAGCGTAAATAATCCGAGGTAATTTCTAAAGGAACATGACGATTTCCTAAATGATAAGCTGCTTTTAATAAATCAAGAGGATGGTTAGCGATTACAGTCATAATCGGTTCAGGTTTAGCAATGACTTTTGCCCAAAACTCTTGAGTATCGCAGGTTAATAAATCTCCGGGTTTTAAAACTATTCCTCTAGGTAGATGAATATAGTAGGTTTCACCGTCTATTGTTTCAATATATTGACGAGATTTCGTGCGTTGTTCGGCTGTTAAAGGTAGGTTCACTTGTACGAATTGATGGTCATTGGGTGGATGAGATTGTGTAAAAACGATCATGATCAAACTTGGATTAGAGAGTTTTCTCAGTTGATAATTAATTTTATTATAAAGGATAGACGATCACACTAGGCAAATAAATTTTAGATTAATTTACCGTTTCAAGATTCTGTATTCGATGGCTATTTTAAAATTTATTTTTGGGAGAATTCCCTTGATCAAGGTTATAGTTATTCAAAAATATTAGGATGCTTGTTTTTGTTCAAATCTGCCGATTTTTAGCTTGATAGTATCAAATCTAATTGAGCTAAACTTCTGATCAGTTAGTGAGTATAACCACCGCCTTTTTGACCCGGAAATAGGGGGTGATTGATTGCCATCGCCCATTTCTGATTAAACTGGGTCAGATGATGCCTGAATCCTGAGATAATAGAAGATTGTCTAAATTTAATCAGATGTCATGAGTCCAGTAATGGTTAATTCAGGTTTATCCCCCATTCGGGTTGGAATTTTGGGGTTTGGCGGTTTAGGACAGGCAGCAACACGGGTTTTAGCTGGAAAACAGCAAATGCAGTGGGTGGCGGTGGCGGATCAAAAAGGCTATGCTTATGATGCAGAGGGACTGAACCCGAATCGCTGTATTGAAGTTTACCAGTCTAAAGGGTCAGTTGGGTATTTAGAGCCGAACGGTGTTCTTAGTAATCAAAGTATTGAAGAGTTAGTAAAAACCGCTTCTAACGTTGATGGCTATTTTCTAGCTTTGCCAAACTTACCGAATGATTTTATGGCGAGTGTGGCTAAAACCTTTATTCGCTTGGGGTGGAAAGGGGTGTTAGTCGATGCAATTAAACGCACCAGCGCCGTTGAATTATTATTAGATTTAAAAGAGGAGTTACAAGCGGCAGGTATTACTTACATGAGCGGTTGTGGTGCAACACCCGGATTATTAACCGCCGCCGCCGCTTTAGCCGCCCAAAGTTATACAGAAATTCACAGTGTTAAAATAACTTTTGGAGTCGGAATTGCTAACTGGGAAGCTTATCGCGCTACCATTCGAGAAGATATTGGTCATTTACCCGGTTATACCATTGAACAAGCGAGAGCGATGAGTGATGAAGAAGTGGAAGCTTTATTGGATAAAACCAATGGGTTATTAACCTTAGAAAATATGGAACACGCCGATGATATTATGTTAGAATTGGCGGGAATTTGTTCACGCGATCGCGTTACAGTAGGTGGCATTGTTGATACTCGTAACCCGAAAAAACCCTTAAGTACAAATGTTCAAGTTACAGGTCGAACATTTGAAGGAAAAATTTCTACCCATACCTTTACATTAGGGGATGAAACCAGCATGGCAGCTAACGTTTGTGGCCCAGCTTTTGGATATTTAAAAGCCGGAATTCAACTGCATCATCGCGGGATTCACGGATTATTTACGGCGGCTGAAATTATGCCTCAATTTGTTCGTTAAAACTGAATTCTAGTCCTAAAAACCGGGTTTCTGAAGTCATTAATCTCAAAAAAACCCGGTTTTTAAGATTCTAGTCTGGATTGATTATAGTTAAAAAATCGGCTGCATTTATAATTTTAATTCCCTGATAATTATTCAAAGGTAGTAAATGTTTTTTATCTCCAGTTACGATATAATTGGCTTGACCAATAACAGCACATTCTAATACCATATTATCATCAGGATCAGTGATAATGACATTAAGTTGGTTAGAAATGATAACCTGTTCAGAATAGCAAGCGATCGCTTCTACCACTGATTCAACCCGTTCTAATGAATAGCGAAATTTAAACTGTAGTTTTTCTCTAAACTCATCCAAAATTTCTGGACAAGTTACAGATTGAATGTTAGTAAATTTAGCAAGTTGCAAACACTGATAGGGACTACCTCGTTTTGAGAGAACACTTGCAATCAGAATATTAGTATCAAACACCACTCTTATTGACACTTTCTATCCTCATGCACAATATCATCGATAAAATCTAAGCGTTCTTCATCATTCATCCGATCCCAATCTTTCCCCCGTTTCCAAGCTAATAGTCGCCCCTGTTCTTCTCCATCTTTCGTAAACTGATCCAAAGAACCCCAACGAGATTCAATTAAAAATCCGACTAATTCCGCTTGTAAATTAGAAGGAAGTTGTTTGACTAAATCTAAGACTTGTTCAGAAGTTAATGTTAATGTTGTCGTTAACAAGGGGTTGACCTCCTCTTGGCAATGTGCCAACCTTGGCAAAATATCAGCTTTTTTATTATAACTTCAAATCTTAACTGATCACACAGCTTTTAAACAATGGATAAAAATTTGAGAATATATTAATATTGAATAGAACCGTAGAGGTGGGTTCTGCAAGGTTCTCGACATCCCACCGTTAACCTTTGTCAACCGACATCCCACTGATCCTCTCTTTCATCCTACCGCCCAAATATGCCAGTCTATGAACGAGTTTTACTACTAATTATTTATACTTGTTTGACCTCTTTAATTGTGGTGTTTACCCTCTGTTTAGGTTACGCTATGATACACTTTACTTTGTTTGGTTCCTTTCGTTGAAGAATTTTAGGGTTGTGAGCGATCGCAATATTTTAACTTCCCAGAAACCAGGTTTCTGAAATCATCTTAATTTCTAGCAATTAATCTCTAATAGAAACCCGGTTTCTAACATTTAGCTGTCTATTAATCCTAAGTTTTTTAAAGCCGCGTTAGCAGCTTGCTTTTCTGCTTCTTTTTTGTTTTTAGCTTTTCCATAGCCATAAACACGACCCTTGACTCGAACTTCCACACTAAAAACTTTATCATGATCGGGCCCAGATTCTTCAATAACAATATATTCAGGATTTTGCTCATAAGTTTTGCTCGCCCACTGTTGAAACCGATTTTTTGCATCCGATAAAATTTTAGAAGAGTTAGCCTCAATTGGAGTTGTTTCTAATTTTTCTAATATCGGTTTTAACCATTCCCAAACTGCATAAATATCCGAATCTTTATAATAAGCTCCAATAACAGCTTCTAAGGTATTACTTAATAATGATGGGTTAGTTCGACCTCCAGTTAATTCTTCTCCTTTCCCTAATTTCATCCATTTTCCTAAATTCAAATCCTGGGCTACTATTGCTAACGCTTCATTACTAACAATTTTTTCTCGCTTCTGAGTTAATATTCCTTCTTCTTCACCGAAATATTTCTTATAGACATAATCTCCCGCTAAGAATTGTAAGACAGAATCTCCTAAAAATTCCAGTTGTTCGTTATCTCCTTGTGTTTTAGTTGGATTTTCAAATACATAACTCCGATGGGTTAATGCTCGTAATAATAATTTAGCATCTTGAAACGGAATGATATCTAAAAGTTCTTTCAATTCCTCTCTAATCTTCTGATCTCCTTGAGAAATATTAGATTGAGTTGAATGAGATTTTTCTTGAATCAGAAGTTTTAAGACAATTTGTTTGTGTAGATCAACCTGCTTTTTTTCCTGTTCAGCACCAATTTTAACCAGTAACCGATGGATACTATCTAAAGCACGAAAAGTGTCATCTGCTGAAAAGCAATTATTGTGAGCCCATTTATTCCTGACTTCAATCAGTTCATTGACTAAACCTCTTTCGGGAGATAAGTATGTTTTGAAAACTTTCTCCCATCGTTGATTAATAACACTTAATAATACAGAAACATCTTGAAGAATTTCTTCATCGCTGCGATTAGAATTGTTTTTATTCGAGATGCACTGTTTCACTTGAGAAAACCAAGCATTACCATAAACCAATCTCATTTTTTCCTCAACGTAAGGAGACAATGCTTGACTTAATAAAGTTAAGCATTGACCAATTCTTTCATTGTTGCTGAGTTGCATATTGACTTTATCCTTTTCCTGTAAACTGGATAACAACAAAAAAGCCACACCTATCAGTGCTGGAAAACAGCTTGATACTATAGGGTTAGTTAGCTTAGACTTTAACTACAACTCGATAATATCCGATTTCTGAAAAACTGATATTTTTTTGCTACCCCCAAATTTGATCAACTGGGAAATGAGCGATCGCTACAATGACCATGATGGAGAGACTACCATGCAAGACGTTAAAACTCCAATTAGTGATAGTTACCATAATTATTTAATTGAATCTCTGAAAGATCCAGAAGAAGCCGCAGCTGATCTTGAAGTGGCTTTAGAAGAAGGTAGCGATCAACCTCAATTATTAAAAAAAGTCATCAGCAATATTTTAGAAGCTCACAGTCAATTCAATTATAGTTATAATTCTAAATAATGTATTAGTCTCAGAAACCGGGTTTCTGAATAAATCTTGATGGTATCAACTAATCTCAATTAGAAACCCGGTTTCTTCCGCATTCAGCCAGTTAATTATTTGTTTGCTGAAGATTTGATCATTTTGACTGCTTCCTAAATTCCAAAACTTCAAACTCTAACCGATCTTCTAACTGCTCTTTTGCCAACTCTAAATCATAATTAACTTGAAGATTCAGCCAAAATCGTTCTGACAGTTCAAAATATTTCGATAATCTCAAAGCAATATCGGCTGTTATGGCAGATTTTCCTTGAATAATCTCATCAATTTTACTCAAAGGAATATGAATATCCTCTGCTAACCTTTTTAAAGTAATCTCCATTGGGTTTAAAAATTCTTCTAATAAAATTTCGCCAGGATGAACTGGTTCTAACTTAGGTTCTCTCATAATTTTAACGATGATAATCTACAATTTCTACATCCAATACATTGCCATTATCCCATCTAAAACAGATTCTCCATTGCTCATTAATGCGAATACTGTATTGACCTTGGCGATCGCCTTTTAACTTTTCCAAACGGTTTCCCGGTGGAACCCGCAAATCTTCTACTGTTTCAGCAGCATCTAAGATCGCCAATTTACGTTGAGCAATACGTTGTATTGATGGTGGGAACTTCGGAGAAGACTGTCTCCTAAATAAACGTTCTGTCTCCTTACATTTAAAATTTTGAATCATTCTATTTAATCATAACAAAATAGCATCATACCGTCAAATGCTATTCTAAGTAAAGATTAAACCTTCTAATGACTTGAGAATTCGTATTATTGTTTATTCCAAAACCTCCCCTTTGGGGGGATGTTCTTTTAAGGCTTGTTTTAAATAAATCCCCGTGTAAGATTTAGCATTTTTAGCAATATCTTCCGGGGTTCCTTCTGCAATAATTTCTCCTCCTTTGTCTCCCCCTTCTGGCCCTAAATCAATCACCCAATCTGCACAACGAATTACATCTAAATTATGTTCAATCACTAAAGTTGAATTACCTTTATCGACTAATCGTTGTAACACATTTAATAATTGATGCACATCATAAAACGATAAACCCGTTGTCGGTTCATCAATTAAATATAGCGTTTTTCCCGTTGCGCGTTTAGATAATTCTGACGCTAATTTAACCCGTTGTGCTTCTCCCCCTGATAACGTCGGTGCGGGTTGTCCTAAGCGAATATAACCTAAACCTACATCCACTAACGTTTGTAAACGACTCGCCGCCCTGGGGATATTTTCAAACACTTCTAAAGCCGTTTCTACAGGCATATTTAACACATCTGCAATGGAATACCCCTTATATTTCACCTGTAAAGTTTCCCGATTATATCTCGCTCCTTTACAGACTTCACACTGAACATAAACATCCGGTAAAAAGTTCATTTCAATAATATTTACCCCCTGTCCGCCGCAAGCTTCACACCGTCCCCCTTTAACATTAAAAGAAAATTGTCCGGCTTTATATCCTCTGGCTTTGGCTTCAATAGTGGCTGTAAAAACCTCTCGAATAATATCGAAAACTCCGGTATAAGTAGCAGGATTAGATCTCGGAGTTCGACCAATGGGAGATTGATCAATGACAATCACTTTATCCAATGCGTCTAACCCTTCTATTGCTTTTAAATCTTTAGGAAACGGAACTTTTCGGGTAAAATGATGTTGTAATGCGGGATACAGTAATTCATTCATTAAAGTTGATTTTCCTGAACCCGAAACTCCGGTAATACTGACTAATTTTCCTAATGGAATTTTAACGGTAATGTTTCTTAAATTATTGCGACTAGCGTTAATTAATTTAATGCTTTTTCCATTCCCAATTCGACGTTCGGATGGAGTTGCAATTTTTTTCCGTCCTGAGAGATAAGCACCTGTTAAAGACGTTTCTGCTTTTAACAAGATCTCTAAATTTCCTTGCGCCACAATTTCACCGCCATGCACCCCCGCCCCTGGCCCAATATCCACTAAATGATCCGCCGCCCGAATGGTTTCTTCATCATGTTCAACGACAATTAAAGTATTCCCTAAATCTCGTAATTTAATTAAAGTATTTAAGAGTTTAGTATTATCCCGTTGATGTAAGCCAATACTGGGTTCATCTAAGACATACAAAACCCCCGTTAAACCCGCTCCAATTTGAGTCGCTAATCGAATGCGTTGCGCTTCTCCCCCTGATAACGTTGATGCGGTTCGAGCTAAGGTTAAATAATCTAATCCCACATCCAGTAAAAATTGTAATCGAGCTTTAATTTCCCGTAAGACTAATTCCGCGATTTTCGCCTGTCTTTCTGTTAGGTTTAACTGATTAATTCGATCTAAACAGTCCCGAATAGAAACTGCTGTTAATTCATGAATATAATATTGTCCGACACGCACCGCTAACGCTTCTGGTTTTAATCGTTTTCCCAGACAAACTTCGCAGGGTTGATCAATTAAATATTGTTCTAATTTCTGCTTTTGTAATTCTGAAGCGGTGTCTTGATATTGACGTTGTAATAACGGAATTACCCCAATATAAGGACGATAATATCCCTTAGTTTCTCGATAGCGAGAGTCGGTTTCGATTAAAATCGGTTCTTCTGAACCATAAAGGAGAATTTGTTGCTGTTCTTGAGTTAATTGATGCCAAGGATTGGTAATCTCAAAATTAAACGCTTGACCCACACTATGCAGCATTGATAAATAATAGGAATTATCTTTTTCTGACCAAGGCGCAATAGCCGTATAAACAGGTTGAGTTAAATCAGGAACAACTAACTCAGGCGCAAAAGTTCTTAAATGTCCTAAACCATGACAACTCGGACAAGCACCAAAGGGAGAATTAAAAGAAAATAACCGAGGGGAAAGTTCTTCCATCACCGCCCCATGTTCAGGACAAGCAAAATTTTCAGAAAAAACCAATTGCGAAGGAATAGATAAACCGTTTAAAGTTTCTGTTTCTCCTACATCAGAATGATCACCATTTTCAATAACCTTTTTATCTCCAGATCTTGCAATTTTTTCGTCAGTTGATATATATTTATTATTAGACCGCGACGCGAATACCTTATGTAATGTATCATCTAGTACCTCTATCACCGCAATTCCACTGGATTGCTTTAAACAGGTACTCAAGGAATCCGCTAGACGTTCCTCCAGTCCGGGCTTTTTAATTAAGCGGTCAATAACGATTTCAATGGTGTGGGTATAATTTTTATCTAACTCGATGTTTTCGGAGAGGTCAAAAATCTCAGAATTGACCCTGACGCGAACAAATCCTTGCGAGGCTAAACTGGATAACAGCTTGCGGTGTGTTCCCTTTTTCCCTCGGACTACGGGAGCAAGAATCATGAATTTAGTACGGTCGGGAAGTTCCATAATCCGATCGCACATTTGATCAATGGTTTGGGGTGCGATATTGCGATCGCAAATCGGACAATGAGGTTCACCCGCACGACCAAACAGCAACCGCAGATAATCATAAATCTCCGTAACCGTCCCGACAGTAGACCGAGGGTTATGGGAGGTTGATTTCTGGTCAATGGAAATAGCGGGACTCAACCCTTCAATGGCATCCACATCGGGTTTATCCAGTTGTCCGAGAAATTGTCGCGCATAAGCACTCAGTGATTCCACGTAGCGGCGTTGACCTTCGGCGAATATCGTATCAAAGGCTAAGGAAGATTTACCCGAACCGGAAACCCCTGTAAATACAATTAAGCGATCGCGCGGTAATTCTAAGTCAATATTCTTCAAATTATGTTGTTTCGCACCCCGAATGCGAATTCTGTT
>JACCEC010519370.1_pt1 | contig 14579 bp, 15 predicted proteins | sample 7450121 | NCBI WGS metagenome assembly JACCEC01 (sample SAMN15323455, study PRJNA562643) | freshwater metagenome | isolation source: river surface water | place: USA:Blue River Watershed | collected 2017-08-18 | reverse complement strand
TCTGAAGCCTCTTCTGCCAACAAGTGAGCGCCACGGTGCACTGCAGCATTTTTTGTACGATAAAAATCTGCCTCGGCCGTGATAACAGATTCTGGTTTTTGAGATGTAGCTCCGCTGTCTAGATAAATTAAACGATTACCGCCGCGAACAGTGCGCGAAAGTATTGGAAAGTTGCTTTTATATTTAGAGAAGTCGGGCCTCATAGATTATGCAGTTATGTACTCTGCATAGCCTTTCTCCTCTAATTTATCTGCTAACTCAGGTCCACCCTCTTCTACAATTTTGCCATTAGCAAAGACGTGAACGAAATCTGGTTTGATGTAGCGAAGGATTCGGGTGTAGTGGGTAATTAACATAACGCCAAGGTCAGAGTTTTGTTTAACTCTATTCACGCCTTCAGAAACAATACGAAGCGCATCGACGTCCAGACCAGAATCTGTTTCATCAAGAATTGCGATCCTTGGTTTTAACAACTCCATCTGCAAAATTTCATGTCTCTTCTTTTCCCCTCCCGAGAAGCCTTCATTTACATTTCGCTCTGAAAACGCAGTGTCGATATTCAGGGAAGCCATCGCTTCCTTAACCTCACCTACCCAAGTTCTTACCTTTGGCGCTTCACCTCGAATAGCTGTAACAGCTGTACGTAAGAAGTTTGATACTGATACTCCCGGAACCTCAACTGGATACTGCATAGCTAGAAACAATCCAGCCTTAGCTCGCTCATCGACACTCATCTCCAAAACATCAGCACCATCTAGCGTTACAGATCCACCAGTTATTAAATATTTAGGGTGACCAGCAATTGAGTATGCCAATGTAGATTTACCTGAACCATTCGGCCCCATGATTGCGTGAGTTTCACCTGACTTAATAGTTAGGTCGACGCCTCTTAAAATTTCCTTATTTCCTGCATCGGTTACCACACTAACCTGCAAATTCTTAATCTCTAATACGCTCATTGTTATCTCCTATTTCTAGTTAGTGATTTTTACTTGGTTGCCGTTACGTTGAACTTTAAAAACTTTTAGTCCCGAGGTTGCAGGTGGGGTTAGTGCTTCGCCAGTCCGCAAATCAAACTCGGCTCCATGTAACCAACATTCAATTTTAGTTCCAGAAATCTCCCCCTCTGACAATGAAGCATCAGAATGAGTGCAAGTATCTGCAACCGCAAAAACTTCATCACCAACTCTTGCGACACATACAGAGGTTCCGTCAACATCAATTGCAACTGGCTTGCCATCAAGAAGTGAGTCAAATGAGATCTCGGTCATTATTGACCAACTTTCGATAACTCATCATCAATTCTTTGCATTAGGCGATCCTCAATTTCAGAATTCTTTAATTTGCTAATGATTTCCGCGAAGAAACCTCGAATTACTAATCTTCTTGCAATCTCAGCTGGAATACCGCGAGACTGGAGATAGAAAAGTTGCTCATCATCAAATCGACCAGTTGTGCTCGCGTGGCCTGCACCAACGATTTCGCCAGTTTCAATCTCTAGATTTGGAACTGAGTCAGCTCTGGCACCATCTGTCAGAAGTAAATTTCGATTTAATTCATAAGTATCAGTTCCATCAGCACCTTTATGTATGTAAACATCACCAATCCATACGGTATGAGCTTGATCTCCTGCAAGTGCACCCTTGTAATTAACACGGGACTTTGCATTAGGAACATTGTGATTCACATGAATACGATGCTCAAGATGTTGACCATCTGTTGCAAAATAAACACCATAAAGATCCGCAAATGAACCGGCACCGGTAAATTCAACAGTTGGGCTTATTCGGACTACTGAACCACCAATTGAGACAACGTAGGAGTTGAATTGGGCATCCTTGCTAATTATTGCGTGATGTTGACCAATATGCACTGCACTTCTATCCCACTCTTGCAAACTAATTAAATCTAGAGATGCTCCTGATGCCAAACTAATTTCAATCTCCTCGCCAATTTCACCAGTTCCATTGTTTTCAATGATCACAACACTTTTACTATTTTCACCGGCTTGGATCACTACTCTGCTTAATTCAGGCGTATTACCACACTTGCGAGATAAGAAAATTGGGGTATCCAATTCCAAATCTTTTTTGATAGTTAATACAGATATGTTTTTAACCTCTGCGCGGATGCGATTAGTTACAACATCTGTACTGGTATAGGAAGGAGGGAAATCTAAAGCCTTGGCAACAGCCAATTCAACTCCATTAGGCAGTTTAGAGGTCGCAGACAGTGAAATATTTTCAGAAACATTTGTATTACTGTCATGCAATCCCGCCAACCGTTTCAGAGGAGTGAATCGCCACGCCTCTTCCCGCCCAGTAGGTGTTAGATAATTAGTGTTGAGTGCACTCATTAACCAACTGCACCTTCCATTTGCAATTCAATTAAGCGATTAAGCTCAAGCGCGTATTCCATTGGCAATTCCTTTGCGATTGGCTCGATGAATCCACGGACAATCATTGCCATAGCTTCATCCTCTCCAAGTCCACGAGACATTAGGTAAAACAATTGGTCATCGCTAACTTTAGAAACAGTTGCTTCGTGTCCCATAGAAACATCATCTTCTCGAACATCCACATATGGGTATGTATCAGAGCGAGAAATGGTGTCTACCAATAGAGCATCGCACTTCACAGTACTTTTAGAGTGATGTGCACCTTCTTCAACCTTTACTAAGCCTCGGTAAGAAGTTCTTCCTCCCCCTCGAGCTACTGATTTTGAAATGATTGTAGAAGATGTATATGGCGCAGCATGAACCATCTTTGCTCCAGCATCTTGATGCTGACCTTCACCAGCAAATGCAATTGAAAGCGTTTCACCCTTTGAGTGTGGACCCATCAACATAACAGCTGGATACTTCATGGTTACCTTTGACCCAATATTTCCATCAATCCACTCCATAGTTGCACCTTCCGCACATGTAGCGCGTTTAGTAACTAAGTTGTAAACATTGTTGGACCAATTTTGAATCGTTGTATATCGCACGCGAGCATTTTTCTTCACGATGATTTCTACAACTGCTGAGTGAAGTGAATCTGAAGAGTAAATAGGCGCTGTGCAACCTTCTACATAATGCACATATGAGTCTTCGTCGGCAATAATCAAAGTTCTTTCGAACTGGCCCATATTCTCCGTATTGATTCTGAAATAAGCCTGCAAAGGAATATCCACCTTGACGCCCTTTGGCACATAAATAAATGAACCACCTGACCAAACAGCGGTATTTAATGCAGCAAATTTATTGTCGCCTACTGGAATTACAGTTCCAAAATATTCTTTGAATAAATCACCGTGGGTGCGAAGTGCAGTATCGGTATCAAGGAAAAGAACGCCCTGCTTTTCTAGATCTTCGCGAATTGAGTGGTAAACCACCTCTGACTCATACTGCGCAGCAACTCCGGCCACCAATCGCTTTTTTTCAGCTTCTGGTATGCCAAGACGGTCATAAGTATTCTTTATATCATCTGGTAGGTCTTCCCATGATGTTGCTTGCTTTTCAGTGGAGCGTACAAAGTATTTGATTGTGTCAAAGAAAATTCCACTTAAATCCGAACCCCAACTTGGCATCGGTTTTTTGTCAAAAAGACCCAAACCTTTAAGACGCATATCCAGCATCCATTGTGGCTCACTCTTTTTAGAAGAAATGTCACGAACAACCTCTTCGTTCAGTCCGCGTCGACTATTGGAACCAGCATCAGTTTTATCTGCCCAGCCGTATTCATACTTGCCAATACCATCGAGTTCTGGGTGCGCGATTTGTGTCATTAGCGGGCTCCTTCTTTTACTTTGGTTTTCGTTTTTTGGGAAACTGAACTGGGTATAAAGGTGGTACATACCCCATCGCCATGAGCAATTGTTGCTAGTCGTTGCACGTGAGTACCTAGTATCTCTGAGAATGCTTTAGTTTCCGCTTCACATAATTGTGGAAACTCAGAAGCTACATGTGCGATTGGGCAATGGTGCTGACAAATCTCATCCCCATTACCTAACTTATCAGTCGTCGCTGAGTAACCCTCTTTTGTAAGTAGCTTTGCTAATAGCTTTGTTTTCTCCAATGTTGATTTATTTGAACTCTTAATGCTCGCGCCTTTGCGAGTTAATTCCTCTGCCCTACTCATTGCAAATTCATTTACTAAATGCTCACCATTTTTACTTGACATGAATTTAAGCGCAGCGACTGCAAGGTCATCGTAGGAGTGCTCAAATTTTTCACGACCGGAATCAGTCATAACAAAAACTTTTGATGGCCTTCCTCGGCCTCGCTCATTTGCTTGATAAGGATCCCGGGCGGTTAAAACACCTTCGTTGATCAGCGAATCTAGATGGCGACGAATTCCAGCAGGAGTGATCGATAACTTCTTGGCCAAAACTACAGCGGTGGCTGGACCATTTTCTAGAATACTTCTAGCGATCTGGTCGCGGGTCTTATCCGGCTCATTCTTTTTCACAACATAAGTGTTGCGTAATTCAGCCTTTCGCGCCAATCCTGGGCGTGATGTCCGGTGTGAAATGCGCCTTACCTGACTGGCAAATCAACCCCTGAACCTGGTCAAACCAATAGGCTTAAATCATGCTGGTGTTTAGAAAATCATTGAGTGGCAGGGTTTTTGCTCTACTAGTTTTTCTGCAAGCAGCCTTAATCGTTACCGGAGGTGCTGTAAGAGTTACCGGATCAGGACTTGGTTGTCCTACTTGGCCTGAGTGCACCCCTGGCTCCTATACACCAGTTCCCGGACAAGCAGAAGGTGCATTTCATGCTTGGGTTGAGTTTGGAAATCGATTACTTACTTTCGTTCTCCTAATCTGCGCCTTAGCTGCTCTTGCACTTTCGGTGAAACTCTCCCGAAAATCTATTAGGAAAATACGAATTAGATTTTTGGCACTTCTACAGTTGCTAGGAATTCTAGGTCAAGGTGTTTTAGGCGGAATTACCGTACTTACCGATTTGCATCCAATTCCTGTTGCAGGGCATTTTCTACTCTCTATTTTCCTAATTGCTGGCGCCATTTCGCTTAGATATGAAATGGTCGGAGTTGCAAAACAAGAGGCTACTGGATTAATCAGGCCACTTCTTCCGATATTTATCTGGTTAACATTGTTTGTTTTAATCGCTGGAACGATAGTGACAGGCAGCGGACCACATGCAGGTGATGAACAAGCTAAAAGATTTGGGTTTGATCCAAGAGTTGTTTCCTGGCTTCATGCAGATTTGGTTATTGCCTTAATTGTTTTGAGTGCAATGCTTCTATTGATTACCCGGGGTTCAGAGTTAAATCTATTACATCGCAGAATCAAGCTTTTCTTAGTAATTAGTTTACTTCAAGGTGCTGTCGGGTATGTTCAATACTTCACTGGCTTACCAGTCATCTTGGTTGCTCTTCATCTATTAGGTGCAACTTTAGTTTGGTCCACCGCTTGGTCTTTGATCAAGGTTGCAAACTCAGGATTTAGAGTGAAAGGATTACTGCAATGAAACTTGATCCGTGGCAAGAACTTGACGATAGAGCAGTTGCAATTTCAAGAGCTTTAGCCATGGATGCAGTACAAAAGGTTGGTAATGGACATCCTGGAACGGCAATGTCTTTAGCGCCAGTTGCATACACATTGTTTCAAAGAATTCTCAAGCATGACCCGGCCAATCCAAATTGGATCGCCCGCGATCGGTTTATCCTCTCCTGTGGCCATTCATCATTAACTTTGTATATTCAATTGTTTTTATCTGGATATGGCCTTGAGTTAGAGGATTTGAAGCAGTTTAGAACTTTTAATTCCTTAACTCCTGGCCATCCTGAGTATGGACATACTGTTGGTGTTGAAACTACCACTGGGCCTCTAGGTCAAGGCGTGGCAAATGCTGTTGGGATGGCGATGGCCGCTAGATATGAAAAAGGTTTGTTAGACCCAGAAAATGAAGATTCTATTTTTGATCACAATATCTGGGTTATAGCATCTGATGGCGATCTGCAAGAAGGTATTAGCGCAGAAGCTTCTTCATTAGCTGGAACCCAACAACTTGGAAATTTAAAAATAATCTATGACGACAATCGCATCTCAATTGAGGGCGACACCCATGTTGCTTTTACCGAGGATGTATCGGCTCGTTACAAATCTTATGGCTGGGAAGTATTAGAGGTTGATGCTTTAAAGAATGGTGATGTAGATCGTCAATCTCTGGAGAGTGCAATGATTAAAGCTACTAAAGAAAAATCTAAGCCAGTATTGATCCGATTAAAAACTGTCATAGCCTGGCCAGCCCCAAAAGCTCAGGGCACCTCTAAATCACATGGTTCAGCGCTAGGTGAGGAAGAGATTGCTGCAACCAAGAGTGCGCTTGGTTTAGATCCATCGCAATCATTTTTTGCACCAAGTGAGGTCATAACGCATACGCGAAAAATCAAAGAGCGAGGAGCAGATGCTTTTAAGGCATGGCAAACGAGTTTTCAAATTTGGCAAGACAAAAATCCTGATAAAGCTAAATTGTTAGATCGATTGCTAACCAAAAAATTGCCAGATAACTGGGAAGAAAATTTGCCAATTTTTTCAACTGACAAAGAAATTGCAACTAGAGCAGCCTCCGGCAAAGTGATACAAGCGTTAGCGGCATCACTGCCAGAGTTTTGGGGTGGATCTGCTGATCTAGCCGAAAGTAATAACACCACAATTGAAGGTGGCGGCTCTTTTCTGCCAAAGGAAAGCCTCATGAAGAATGCTGATCCATACGGTCGAATCATTCACTTCGGTATTCGTGAACACGCTATGGGCGCTATTCTCAACGGTGCAGCATTACACGGTTTGGTAAAACCATTTGCTGGGACCTTTTTAGTCTTTAGCGATTACATGCGAGGTGCTGTCCGTTTATCAGCATTAATGCAATTGCCAGTTACATATGTATGGACACATGATTCAATTGGGCTTGGTGAAGATGGACCAACCCATCAACCAGTGGAGCACTTAGCCGCATTAAGAACAATCCCAGGATTAGATGTGGTTAGACCCGCCGATGCAAATGAGGTTTCGGCTTGTTGGGTTGAAATAATTAAAAGAGGCAAACCAGCAGGCATTGCCTTGTCTCGGCAAAATTTACCTGTTATTGATCGAGATATATATGAAAGTACATCTGGGGTAAAACACGGAGCTTATGTGTTGTCACATGCTGATAATTCAGATCAAAACGTTTGCCAGGTTATTTTAATTGCCACAGGATCTGAAGTTTACTTAGCTTTATCTGCCCAAGAAGCATTGCTTTCTATGGGAGTAAAAGCTCGAGTTGTTAGTGCGCCATGTCTTGAATGGTTTATGGAACAACCGGTGAGTTATCGTGAACAAGTCCTGCCAAGCTCAGTTAAAGCTCGAGTGAGCATTGAAGCTGGAATTTCACAACCTTGGTACAGATTCATAGGTGATGCAGGCGTTGCAGTTTCTTTGGAACATTTTGGGTCCTCCGCATCTGCTCCATTGCTTTTCAAAGAGTTTGGTTTCACCATCGAAAACATCGTTAAAGCGGCAAAAGAAAGCATCGCAAACGTGAATGGTGGGCAATGAAGCTTTCCGGCTCATTGGTGGAGCAAGTTGATTCAAAATTGATTGCAAGTTTAATCCCGATTGCTAAGCGGTTGTCTGCTATGGATTCAACAATTTGGGGAGCAAGTACGGAAGCTGCCAATCGATTAAATTGGATAAAGTTACCAACGGCTTCTCGAAACTTATTGCCTCAATTAGATTCTCTTTCGGCTTGGGCCCGAAGTAACAATTTAAATCAAGTGATTTTATGCGGAATGGGAGGCTCATCACTTGCACCAGAGGTGATCTCATCAACTTATAAAAAAGATTTAATAGTGATCGATTCAACCTATCCTGGTCAAATACTTCATTCAATTCCTAATACGCTGAAAAATTCAGTAATTGTTATTAGTTCCAAATCAGGAACTACTATTGAAACAATCTCACATCTAAAACTCTTTGTTTCACTTCTAGAGAATGAAAATCTCAAAGCCAAGGATCATCTGGTGATTATTACCGATCCCGGCACTGAGTTAGAAAAAACTGCCAAAAGTTCTGGGTATCGTGTCATCAATGCAGATCCCCAAGTTGGTGGAAGATTTAGCGCACTTTCCGCCTTTGGTCTAGTTCCAGCTGCACTTCTAGGAATAGATATCTCTGTTTTGCTAGATGATGCGGAGGAATTATCCACTTCTTTGAATCAAGCTGAATCCCCTGCAATTATTTTAGCTGCCCTGCTTTTTTCGAAAACAGAACAAGTATTTAATCTTTGTGAAGAAAATTCAAACTGCCCCGGTTTATCTGATTGGATTGAACAACTTATTGCTGAATCAACTGGTAAAAATCAGGTTGGACGTTTACCAGTGGTAGTGAATAATAAACTTGAAGCAATTGGAGGATTTTCGATTGGTTTCACTCAGGGTGATTTTGATGTAATTATCGAAGCTTCCCTGGGAGAGCACTTCATACTATGGGAGTGGGTGACTGCACTGCTGTGTTATCTGCTTGAAGTTGATCCCTTCAACCAACCAAATGTTGCTGAGGCGAAGGAACGAACTGGGAAAATTCTTGCGTTGATGATCGATAAACAATTTAAGGCTGATGTTCCGATATTGGAGACAGACGGTTATTCTCTTTTTTCAACCAAGAAGATCGCTCATCTAACAGATTTTCTAGCATCAGCACCAAAATACTTTTCCATCATGGCCTATTTAGGAAAAGGTATCGATGATGAAGTTAAGCTTTTACGGCAAGTGCTATCTTTAAAAACTGGTAGGCCCGTGACATTTGGTTGGGGGCCTAGATTTCTCCATTCAACAGGGCAACTCCATAAGGGCGGACAAATGAACGGAGCGTTTATTCAAATAACTGCTGAAATTATGGATGATCTAGAAATTCCAGGGAGCGGATATAAATTTTCTCAATTGATTATGGCACAAGCTTTAGGCGATGGTGCTGCTCTGGCTGAACGAAATCTACCGGTAGTGCGAATACACCTTAAAAACACTAAAACTGGGATCTCAAAACTACTTACAGATTTAAACTAGTTACTCTTCGCCGCGAATCTTTTTAAGAGCAATGTCTAGTATTTTTGTAGCTTCAGCCTCTGTGCGACGTTCTTTAACATAAGCTAAATGTGTTTTATAAGGTTCATTTTTCATCGGCATCGGAGGTTTATTTTTGTCTTGACCTGCTGGAAAACCACAACGAGGACAGTCCCATTCTGCCGGGACTTCTACAGTTCCATCTTCAGCAAAGGATGGTTTCGTTTCATGACCGTTTGCGCACCAGTATGAAACTCTAAACCGAGCAATAGATTCACCTCGCTCGGCCTCACCCATTGGGCCAGCACCAACGCGACTTCCCCGTATTGCACTTCCACCAGCCATGATCTCTCCTCTACTTGAATTACTATTTAAGCAATAAACTCAGAGCAATTACCGCTGCAAACCAAATACCACCAACAACAATCGTGATTCGATCTAAGTTTTTCTCTACAACAGAACTGCCTCCGTAAGTAGAGGAAATTCCACCACCGAAAAGATCTGATAATCCAGATCCTTTACCCTTGTGAAGCAAAACTAAAATAATCATCAAAATACTAGTAAGAACCAAAATAATGGATAACGCTAAAGTCATTTATTCGCCTTTACTTATAGTCTGGGCAGTCGCTCTACCTGCCAAGGATACTATCCCGTAATCCAAATCCAGCAATTTCACCGTTAAACCTTGTTCAAAACTCGATGAAATTTAGAAATCCGGGCAAATTCTTCAGGATCTAGTGACGCGCCGCCTACCAGCGCGCCATCAATATCAGGCTCCTTCATAATATCTAGAGTATTTATTGACTTAACCGATCCACCATAAAGAATTCGACAGTTATCAGCGATTTCATCACTTCCAATTTTGCGTAACTCATTTCTTATCGCTCCGCAAACCTCTTGAGCATCTTCCGGGGTAGCTGTTTTGCCAGTCCCAATTGCCCAGACTGGTTCATAGGCTATAACTATCTTTTTAAGATCTGGCTTATGAAAACCCTTTAGTGAATCTCTTAGTTGAGTTAACACATGATCGATATGTTTACCTGCCTCGCGGATTGGTAAATCCTCTCCTACGCACAAAATAGGTTTTAACTCATGAGCTAATGCCGCTTTTATCTTTTTATTCACCAACTGATCATCCTCTTGATGATTTGTACGTCTTTCACTGTGTCCAACCAACACATATGTGCAACCCAACTTTGCAAGCATGCCAGCAGATATATCACCAGTATGCGCACCAGATTCTGAAGCTGATAAATCTTGTGCGCCATAAACCAAACTCAAGCGATCGCCATCTACCAAAGTTTGAACAGAACGAATGTCAGTAAATGGAGGTATGACAACAATCTCTACAGCATCATAATCTTTGTCTTCTAATGAATAAGCCAATTTTTGTGTGACCGCGATTGCCTCCAGATGGTTTAAATTCATCTTCCAATTACCAGCAATTAATGGTTTGCGCATTTGATCATCCTTAACTTAAAGCATTCAATCCAGGGAGTTCTTTCCCTTCAAGATACTCAAGAGATGCACCGCCACCAGTTGAGATATATCCGAATTGATTATCCTCAAATCCTAGTTTACGAACAGCCGCTGCTGAATCTCCCCCGCCGACCACTGCTAGACCCTTAACCTCAGTCAAAGCCTGTGCAACAACCTTGGTGCCATTGGAAAAATTCGCAAACTCAAAAACCCCCATTGGGCCATTCCAAAAGACAGTTTTGCATTTCTTAATCTCAGCTGCAAAAGCATTTGCACTATCTGGTCCAACATCAAGTCCCATCTGATCGTTCGGGATTTGATCAGCTGAAACCACAGATGGGTGTGAATTTTCTGCAAACTCTTTGGCAACAACTATGTCACTTGGCAATAATATTTTTACTCCCAAAGATTGAGCACGAAGCAATAAATCTTTCACAGTAGGAACCAAATCCTGTTCAACGAGTGATTTACCAATTTGCATTCCGTTTGCTGCAAGAAAGGTAAATACCATACCTCCACCCACAATGAGAACATCAACTTTATCCAGCAGATTTGAAATCACACCAATTTTGTCTGAAACTTTTGCCCCGCCTAATACGACACCATAAGGTCTATCAGGATTTAAACTTAGTTTTTCTAGAACCTTAACTTCATTGGAGATTAAGTGGCCTGCACAATGAGGTAATAATCTAGCCAATTCATAAACTGACGCATGCTTACGGTGAACAGCGCCAAATCCATCCCCAACGTAATAATCACCATACTCAGAAAGTTTCGCAGCAAGTTCTTTTCGCAACGCCTCATCTTTGCTGGTTTCGTTTTCTAAAAAACGGATATTCTCCAACATAAGAATTTCACCCGGAGCCAGGCTTTGTGCAACCTCTTTCATTCCAAGTATTTCTGTGGAGAATTTAACCTCTCGATTTAAAAGCTCGCCTAGTCTCTTTGCTATTGGTTGCAGCGATAGATCAGGATTCACTTGACCTTTTGGGCGCCCTAAGTGGGCGATAACAATTATTGAGCAATTGTTATTTAGAAGTTCTCTGATGGTGCTCAGTGAGGCGACAATACGTCCATCATCGCCGATCACACCATTTTTAACCGGAACATTTAAATCACAGCGCAGTATGACCTTTTTATTATGCGGAATGATTTCAGAGAGGTATTTAATACTCATCTAATCTATAGAGTTTTACCGATATATTTGATTAGATCTACTAACCTGTTTGAGTAACCCCACTCATTGTCATACCAGCCAACAACTTTAACGGTAGTTCCAATAACTTTAGTGAGTCCAGCATCAACAATGCATGAACTTGGATCTGTAACTATATCGGCTGAAACGATCGGATCCTCGGTATAGGTTAAAAATCCCTTTAATGATCCCTCGCTAGCTTTTTTTAATGCCGCGTTGATTTGCTCAACTGTGCATTCTTTTGCAAGCTCTACAGTTAAATCCGTGGCTGATCCAGTAGGCACAGGAACACGTAATGCATATCCATCCAATTTTCCTTTTAGCTCAGGCAATACCAAAGAGATTGCTTTTGCAGCTCCAGTGGAGGTTGGAATAATTGATAAGGCTGCTGCGCGAGAACGACGTAAATCTTTATGTGGGAAATCCAAAATTACTTGATCATTTGTGTAAGCATGAATTGTGGTCATTAAACCGCGAACAATTCCAAATTCATCATTGAGTACTTTGGCCATTGGTGCCAAACAGTTAGTGGTACATGGGGCGTTTGAGTTAATTTTATGCTTTGTAGAGTCATATTTTTCATGATTAACTCCCATAACAATCGTAATATCTTCATCAGTTGCAGGTGCGGAAATAATGACTTTTTTTGCACCAGCAGTTATATGTTTATTGGCATCAGCTGCCTTGGTAAAGATACCTGTTGATTCAACTACAACGTCAACACCGTACTTACCCCAGGGAATGTTTGCAGGGTCACGCTCGGCACTTACTTGGATGGTTCTTGATCCAACTGTAATACTCGTATCTGTGTGGCTTACTGGCATTCCCAAGCGGCCTAAAATCGAATCGTATTTAAGCAGGTGGGCAAGTGTTGCGTTATCAGTTAAGTCATTTATAGCGACAATCTCAAAATCTGCGTTGGACTCCAGTGCAGCCCGTAAAAAATTTCGGCCAATTCTTCCAAACCCATTAACCCCAACTTTAATCATGACATCCTCGCTTGATAAATTTATGCACAAAAATCACAACACTGTGAGAGGAAAGTATCTTACCATTTATTAAATCTTGTTTAATTCAATAGATCTGGGCTGATACTAGCCTCAGTATCGGGTACTCCTAATTCCCTAGCTCTCTTATCGGCCATTGCCAAAAGCCTTCGTATCCTGCCTGCAATCGCATCTTTAGTCATAGGTGGTGTCGCTAAAGATCCCAATTCTTCTAAACTCGCCTGACCGTGATTAACTCTTAATTCACCAGCCTCTTTCAAATGTGCAGGAATTTCCGATCCCAATATCTCCATAGCGCGTTGCACTCTCGCTGAAGCTGCTACTGCAGCTCGTGCAGAACGCCTTAAATTCGCATCGTCAAAATTAGCCAACCTATTTGCAGTTGCGCGTACCTCACGGCGCATTCTTCTTTCTTCCCATGCTAAAACAGTTTCATGCGCACCCAACCTGGTCAACAACGCACCGATTGCATCACCATCTCTAATCACTACTCGATCAACACTTCTAACCTCGCGGGCCTTTGCAGTAATTCCCAATCTTCTAGCTGCCCCAACTAAAGCTAAGGCAGCTTCGGGTCCTGGACAAGTAATCTCAAGTGCTGATGAGCGACCTGGTTCAGTCAAGGAACCATGTGCCAAAAAAGCACCTCGCCAAGCAGCCTCTGAATCACAAATGGCAGCCGATACAACTTGAGGCGGCAATCCTCTGATTGGCCTGTTATTGGCATCAACTAATCCAGTTTGCCGCGCTAACGCATCACCATCCACTAATACTCGTACTATGTATCTGCTTCCTTTACGAATTCCACTAGAAGACACAACTGACAATTCACTTTCATGACCAAAGATTTCAGCTATATCTTTGCGTAATCTGCGGGCGCTTTGCGCCGCGTCCAATTCCACTTCGATAATTATTTTGCCTGCTGCGATATGTAATCCACCGGCAAAACGAAGTATTGAAGAAACTTCAGCTTTACGACAACAAGGCTTTGAAATGGACAACCGGCCCAATTCATCTTTAACCGCTTCTGTCATTGCCATAAATGTTCCTCCTGTCGTCTATGGGATATCTAAGCAGGTATTAGCCAAAAATGTGGGTGAAAGCAGAAATTAATTTCTTTTTATCATGGTGGAAATTAACATCATTATCTGCTAGGTCAAGAGCAATCACTCTGCCATCACATTTTTCCACTAATTTATTGAATCCAGGTTCCTTACCTTCAAACACTTTATCAATCAATGCAATATCAAATGTTAAATCTGGCACATGATCAAGGACCAACTGCAAATGCTCCTCGAGAGAAATACCTGAAAACTCATCGGATGTGGATTTGTCAGGTAAATTGAAAATCATAATTTTCTTAGCTGGACTATTCTTAAAGGCTTCTGCTTGTTCTTTGAATAAGAAATGTGGCATAACACTGGATAGCCAAGAGCCTGGACCAAATGTGATCCAATCGGCATCAGCAATTGCTGCGATTGCCTCTGGCGTTACCTTTGGATTACTTGGAATTAATCGAAGCTCTTTAACCTTTCCGGTAGCAACTGCAACTTGAACCTGACCTCTAACAACAGATGATTGCCCGTGATTCTCAAATTTTCCCTCTATATCCAATGGTTCAAGTGCCATAGGCAAAACTCGACCAACAACTTTTAGTAAATCTCCAATGCGATCTAGACCATTTACTAGATCTTGATTGCGATCCCACAATGCAGTTAGCAGTAAGTTGCCCACAGCGTGGTTATTCGTAGGGCCTGCGCTTGTGAATCGATATTGCATTATTTCTGCCCAACTTCTTCCCCATTCATCATCAGCACACAATGCCGCTAATGCCATTCGCAAATCTCCTGG
>JACCEC010430444.1_pt1 | contig 14579 bp, 9 predicted proteins | sample 7450121 | NCBI WGS metagenome assembly JACCEC01 (sample SAMN15323455, study PRJNA562643) | freshwater metagenome | isolation source: river surface water | place: USA:Blue River Watershed | collected 2017-08-18 | reverse complement strand
TTGCCCTCATTTTATTCATTGTCGGAGGTGATTTAATCGGTGGAAGAGGTAAGGGAGGTGGCCTGTTCAATAGTGACGACAATAAAATCGGAGAAATTGCAGGAACTGCTATTGATTACCAAGCTTTCCAAGCTAAATTAGACATCGCCCGCTCTAATTATGAGCAACAAGCCGGCAGAGCATTGCAAGAGGCTGAGGTTCAACAACTCCGTAACCAAGTGTGGGAGCAAATGATTTTTGATATTACTTATAAAGCTGAATTTGAAAAATTAGGCTTAAAAGTAACTCCGGATGAATTAAGTGAATTGATTCAGGGAAGCAAAAATTTGAGTCCGATTGTTAAACAACAATTCACCGATCCTCAAACAGGGCAATATGACAGAACCCGTCATTTAGATTTTATCAATGCAGTGGCTTCTAATCAGCTTCCAGCTCCTCAAAAAGCAGCTTGGAATCAATTAAAAGAACAAGTGATTCAACAACGTTTGTTAGAAAAATATAACGCTTTGTTAAGTTTCTCATCATTCGTGACAAATGCGGAGGCAAAGAAAGAATATGAAGCTCAGGCAAATAAAGCAAGTGCTAAATATTTATATGTGCCTTATTCTAGCATTATTGATACAACAATCAAAGTTTCTGATAGTCAATTGTCGGATTATTTAAGCAAACACAAAGAAGAGTATAAAGGATATGATAGTCGCTCGCTTAATTATGTGGTATTCCAAGTAATGCCTACTAAAGAAGATAGTGCTGTCTTATATCAAGATATTAAGAGTTTTGCCAAAGGCTTGGCTTCAGCATCGGATGCGAAGGCTTATGCAGATATGAATTCTGATGTTCGTTTACCGTACGAAAGAAATGCAAATGAATTAACTCCGGTTTTGAAAGAAGCTTTGGCAACTGCGATTCAAGGTGCTGTTATCGGGCCATTTAAGGATGGAAATACCTATTCAATCTATAAATATGAAGGAATCGCTAAAGATTCATTTTATACAGCTCGTGCAAGTCATATTTTAATTCGTGCTGATAAAAATGCTCCTGATTCGGTAAAAGCAATTGCTCGTAACCAAGCTCAAGATGTATTGAACCAATTGAAACAAGGAGCAGATTTTGCTACTTTAGCTCGTTCGGTAAGCCAAGATGGTTCAGCTCAACAAGGTGGAGATTTAGGTCCATTCAAAAATAATGGAAGCATGGTGAAACCTTTTGAAAGTGCAGTTTTTGGTTTTGCAGGTACAGGTATTATCCCTAATATTGTTGAAACTGACTTTGGATATCACGTTATCAATGTTACAGAGGCGAAATCAAATACAAAGTATAAATTAGCAACAATTAGCAAAGAGTTGGATGCGAGTGAGGCAACGAGAAATGCAATTTATCAAAAAGCTGAAACTTTACGTGCCAATGCTGGTTCTTTGGAAGAATTTGAGGCGGAAGTGAAAAAAGATGGTAAATTAGTGGTATTGAAAGCTGAAAAAATTGCTCCTGAGGCTTCCAATTTGAATACAATTCAAAATGCTCGTGAGGTAGTTTTGTGGGCATTCAATGACGATACAAAGGTTGGTAAAGTATCAGATAGAGTTTTTGAAATAGGTAATAACTTTATCATTGCGGCAGTTGCTGCTAAAACTGAAAAAGATAGCCCTAAAGCTGAAGATTTTAAAGATGAAATTACTGCCAAAGTAAGAAATGAAATTAAAGGTGAACAAATCTTGAAAAAATTGGCGGGTGCATCGGGTACTTTAGAACAAATTGCTCAAAAGTACGGTGTAGGTGCATTGATTGAAAATGCTTCGGATGTTACTTTTGCTGGTGGAATTCTTCCTTCTCCAGGTATTGATCCAGCTGCTATTGGAAAAATTTTTAGCTTACAATCAGGAAAACGTTCTAAGCCATTTGCAGGCGAAAATGGTGTGTTTATCGTTGAAACAACTAGTTTGACAAAAGCTCCAGCCATTGCAGATTATTCATTATACAAGAACCAAATTAACCAACGTAATGGAGGTTATAGTGCTTCATATATGGCAAATCAGGCAATTCGTGATCAGGCAAATATCAAAGATAATAGAGCGAAATTCTATTAATTAGTATATCGAGAATAATAAAAAAGGCAGAATTTGAAAAATTCTGCCTTTTTTTGTGCATTTTAGTTGCTCGAACCAATTCATTCTTAAGCTATGAAAAAATTATTACTACTACCTTTGTGTGTGTGTTGCCTAAGTTTTACCTCTCATTTCTCGAAAATACCACGACAAGAAAATATCTCTATACAGGATTCTTTGGACATCGATTTGGTAGCTTTGAAGGCTAAAGGTATGCTCAATAATACTATTGCTATTACCATTCCTAATGACCCTGTTTATCATAAAACAAAGCATTATCAAGCGATTCCGTTGTGGGAAGTAATGAAAAAATATGCAGCAATCGAGGCTCTTAGTACTTCTGATCTAAAAGTAGTTTTTGAGTGTGAAGATGGATACAAGCCAGAAATGCCCTTGGACTTATTAACAAATGTAAAGGTATATCTAGCAGTTAAAGATATAGATGCCCCCAAAGGAAGGGATTGGGAGCAAATTTTTAAAGGGACACAAGAAATGAAAGCTGCTCCTTTTTATGTGGTGTATAGTGATATTTCGGGTGAGGATGTCAATTATAAATGGCCTTATAATTTAGTAAAAATTCATTTTAGACCTCTTCATGAAAATGACGGAGCATTAAAGCCTAAAGATAAAAATTACTTGGTAGGATATGAATTATTCAAAAATCGTTGCCAAACTTGCCATGCAATCAATAAAATAGGAGGCAAAATGGGTCCTGAACTAAATTACCCCAAAAGTGTTACTCAATATTGGAAAACAGAAGATTTGAAAGCATTTATTCAGAAACCTGAGTCTTATAGAAACGAAGTGAAAATGCCAAATTTAGGAATAAAAAAAGTAGAAGCGGAAGAAATTGTAAAATATTTAACCTATATGGCTAATCAAAAGCGATAGTTTAATCCATAGCTGAGTCCGAATATTTTTAACTTCATTTTTAAAACATCTGAGGTAGTGTTAGACGACAATGATTGTTGGTAAGTACCGCTAATGACAGCTTGCCAACGATTATTGATTTGGTAAAGTCCTCGTAATCCTTGTAAAGAGCTAAAATTAAGCGACTTATAAAGCGAATTGTTGCGTTTGATGATACTTTTATCTTGCAACATTCCATTGTCATTAATGATAGTATTTTGTAAAAATATATCGGCAGTGACACCAGAACTTAGTTGTAATCCTATTTTTTTACTTAAATTGACTTGATAACCGACTTGAATAGGAAGCATTATATACTCATATCGAGAAACTCCTTGTGAAGCATCTGCAATAATAGTATTACGAAAATCCCCAGAAGCATTGTTAGATAAATAGTTGGCAAAAAAAGTATTAGCTTCCCCATTTTCAGCAAATGAATAGGTATTACTTTCTAAGATAGAATTACCTCGGAGATATTTTAAACCACTTTCTAAACTGAATTTATTATTAAGTTGATAACCCCAATTAAATCCTACATGAGTACTTATACCATTTTTAAGGTTATTTTGTGGTTGCGTAACCAAAATCGTACCTTTGTTATTTCCTGCTCCTACGATAGGGGTGTTACCCGATTGTCCTGATTGTACTAAATTATTGGAATAATCTGCAAAAATTTCAGCTTCTCTAAGTGAAATACTATTCAAAGGGCTTAAATCCATAGAAGGCTTAAACGGTGCAACTCCCGATTGGATACCCAACCAAAATTTTCCTTGTGAGTTTTGTGCAATTACATCTTTTGGTTCAAAATTATTTTCATTCTCAAATAAAAGCTTGTTTCTATTCAAATAAAATTCTCTTACAAAAAGATGGAATCCTTTATTTCTAATTTTTTCTAACACAACAGACTTGTTTTCTTCTGAAGTGAATTGATTTTCAATATTTTTTGTCGAAATCTTTGCTAATTCTTTATCATTTTTTGCCACCAGTTGCCTATTTTCGGAAATTATAATTTCGGGATTAACTACGGCAACCGAAGACACTGAAATACCTTTTTCAGAATAATTAGGAATATCTTTGATTTTATTGGTAGAATTAGGCTTACTTGACCCGAAACGATTTACCGTCTTTATTTCGTTAGAAGTCGCAATTTCCAATTTATTAGGGATATCGACACGGGTAATTGACTCTTCTTGGTTTGGTTTTGATTCGAGTACTTTCTTAGTTTGAGAATGAGAGTTAGAAGATTGTTTTTGTGCGATTATATTTTGTTTAGGTGTTGAGCTATTACTAAAATACCAAAAACCCGCCAAAGTTAAAATTAAAGCAGCGGCAATACCGGCACTTAAATTTGGTCGGATGAAGAACAAAAATGGTCGCTTTTCCTTTTTATCAAGCTCACGTTCGATTCGATTCCACATATCGGTAGGTGGAGTCAATTCGGAGCTTTCAAAGGCTTTTCGCCATTCGTCCTCAAAATTATTTTGGCTTTCTGTAATCATTAATAAATTATATATTCTACCTGACAGTTGTTATTCCAATTGATTTTAGTTTTTGTTGTAAAAGCATTTTTGCTCGAGAATATTGGGATTTTGAAGTTCCCTCTGTTACGCCAAGCATTTCTGCAATTTCATTATGTTGATATCCTTCGATAGCATAAAGATTGAATATCATCCGACATCCTTCCGGCAAGTCATTGACAATGTTCATGAGCTGTTCGAAGTGTAATCCAGCAATACTCGAATCTTCTCTCTGAATTATTTCATCCGAAACATTTTGATTATCAACGTGTTGTAAATAATCAGGTTGTTTCTGAAGGCTTTTTAGGGCTGTATTCGCAACAATTTTTCTTAACCAAGCTTCCAAAGGGCAATCCGCTCTGAATGTATCGATTTTTTGATAAATTTTAATGAACGAGTCTTGTAAAACATCTTCGGCATCATCTCGGTTTTTCATGTAACGCATAGCCGTAGCAAACAACTTACCAGCGTATCGCTCGTAAAGCTGTTTTTGGGCTAATCGTTCTTGGCGAATGCAAGCCTGTATTAATTCTTGTTCGCTATACATGAAAATTGATCTGGTTTGCCAAACCAAATGGCTAAAAAGGGCTAGTTTTTGTAAAGATACTTTTTAGGCGATTTTGGTTGGAATGTTTATTAAAAAAAAATTATCTTTTGAGAAGTTCTGGTACAATTTTATCGTTAAAGCCTGCTACCGTAGTGACTTTCAATGTTCTTTTATCCAAAGAGTTTGTGTAAGTCGATTCTGCCGGATATTTGATACCAAAAGTAGATTGAGAATAATTGAGGTATTCTTCCGTAATAATTTCGCTTGGGCTTATTGTTGTTCTTTTTCGGGCAAGTAACCCGCTATTTTTATCAAAATAGAGATTATATTTGATATTATTACCACTTAATTCGATTTGAATCAAGGTTTTATTATTCACTACTTCTTCTCCGATGAGTGTCGCTATGTATCCTTTTTCTTTATAATCTAAAAAAGGTAAAAGGCTTTCTTTTAACTCTCTTCGCATATTTATTTGCTCTTTATCGCTCAAATCATTAGTTTCATATTGCGTTGCTTTATCGCTTGTGCCGAGTGGTACTTTCCGCCATCCTTCATTGCCTTTTATTCCAAAGATAAAAGTCCTTTTGAGGATAGTTTTTGCCTTATAGAGAGCTTTTTCGTTGAAAGATGCTTGTAATTCTAAATCATAATCAGCAGCACTACCACCTTTGTAACTTTGTTTGATAGCATAGGTAGAAACACTATCCCAAAGCTTTTTACCTCCAGTTGCCTCAAAATAACGCAAAAAAACAGTTTCAGCAGATTGTGCGACAGCAAATTGGAGGCTCAAAATACTAAGTAATAACGAAAATGTATATTTTTTCATAGGACAATATTTTATTTGTATTGGGAACGTAAGACCCTTCAGAATTCTTATGCTCAAAACAGAAAAATAGGCAAGATATTGCAATTAACCTTGCCTATTTTCCAATTTTTACTATTTATTGGCTTCTTTTGCCCAAGTGTCTTTTAATCCGACAGTTTTATTGAAAATTAATTTATCCCCAACACTATCGGTATCTAAACAAAAATAACCTTTACGGAGAAACTGATAGTTTTTGCCTATTTGTGCTTCTTGAAGACTTGGTTCAACCAATGCTTTTATCTTTTTTAATGAATCTTGGTTGAAATAATCTAGGAAATTACCATCTCCTTTGGTTGGGTCTTCTACGGTGAATAATCTATCATAAAGTCTGACTTCTGCTTCAACCGCATGCAATGCCGAAACCCAGTGAATGGTGCCTTTAACATTTATGCCAGAGGTATCGCTTCCACTTCTTGAATTTTCGATGTAGCTACATTTAAGCTCGATAATTTCATCATTCGCATCTTTTACTACTTCATCACATTGGATGATATAGGCATGTTTTAGTCGAACTTTGAGTCCCGGAGCTAATCGGAAGTATTTTTTGCTCGGATTTTCCATAAAATCCTCCTTTTCAATAAATAATTCTCTTCCAAATAAGATTTTTCGACTTCCTTCTTCTTGATTTTCAGGATTATTTTCTGCCGACAACTCTTCTATTTTTCCTTCAGGATAATTGGTAATGGTAATTTTTAATGGATCTAATACAGCCATAACCCTTGTAGCTGTTTTGTTTAGATGTTCTCTTACACAAAATTCTAAAAGACTTACATCAATCAGGTTATCTCGTTTGGCAATCCCGATTCTATCACAAAACTCCCTAATAGCTTCTGGAGTATAACCTCTTCTTCGCATTCCTGAAATAGTAGGCATGCGTGGGTCGTCCCATCCAGAAACATATTTTTCATTGACCAATTGTAGTAATTTACGCTTACTCGTGATAGCATAAGAGAGGCTTAAACGGGCAAATTCATATTGCTTAGACGGAAAAATTTCTAATTTATTGATACACCAATCATAAAGCTCTCTGTGCGGTACAAATTCCAAGGTACAGATAGAATGCGTAATGTTTTCAATCGAGTCTGATTGTCCATGTGCAAAATCATACATTGGATAGATACACCATTTATCTCCTGTGCGATGATGTGTGGCAAATTTTATTCTGTAAATGACAGGATCCCGCATAATCATATTGGCAGAAGCCATGTCGATTTTTGCCCGAAGTACCCTTGAACCTTCAGGAAACTCTCCATTTTTCATCCTCACAAATAAATCTAAATTTTCCTCCACACTTCTATTTCTGTAAGGACTATTGATTCCAGGTGTGGTTGGTGTACCCTTCATTACAGCCATTTCTTCCGAAGTACTATCATCAACGTATGCCAAACCTTTTTTGATTAGATTTAAAGCAAATTCATATAATTGGTCGAAGTAATCCGAAGCATAAAACTCGTTTGCCCAATCAAATCCAAGCCATCGAACATCTGCTTTTATCGATTCTACATATTCGGTATCTTCAGTGACAGGGTTGGTGTCATCAAATCTTAAATTGGTTTTTCCTCCATATTTCTGGGCAACCCCAAAGTTTAGGCAAATAGATTTTGCGTGACCAATGTGCAAATATCCATTTGGTTCAGGTGGAAAACGGGTAAGTATTTGTCCGCCGTTTTTGCTAGCGGCAATGTCTTCTTCAATGATTTGCTCGATAAAATTTAATGATTTTTCAGTCGCTTCTGCCATGGTTCTGTAAGTGTAATATTGCTTTTGTGCGAATTTAACGAATTTTTAAGTTTAAATATCTGACTATGCTTACTAAGCTCGTATTTTATTATTTTTGTATTATAATTTGTTAGAATTTTTATATAATTTATGCCATACGAAAAAAAAACTCAGAGGTGCTTTGCTTTTGCCAATGCTTTGTTAGTTTTGTGAGAAATCTGAAAAATAGTATTGTTATGATTTTGATAGCAGAAAGTGGTTCTACCAAAACCGATTGGCGAGTATTGGATAAATTAGGGCTTGTGAAAAGTATTAAAACCATTGGAATAAATCCTTATTACCAAGAGTCTGCCGATATATTGAAAATATTGGAGGAAAGTGAATTGAGGAGTTATCGCAGCTCAGTGGATGAAATTTTTTATTATGGGACAGGCGTTACGAATCAAGAAAAGGCGTCAATCATTGAAAAGGCTCTAGCAATATTTTTTGATAAAGCTAAAGTGTTTGAGATTCAAAGTGATGTGGTGGGGGCTGCTCGGGCAAGCTGCGGAAAAGAATCAGGTATCGCTTGCATTTTGGGGACAGGTTCTAACTCTATTTTTTTTGATGGATTGCATACGGGATTTCAAATACCACCTTTAGGTTTTTGGTTGGGAGATGAGGGAAGTGGGGGGCATTTGGGTAAAACTTTGATTTTAGATTATTTACACCGAGAGATGCCCACAGAGATAAGGGGATTGTTTGAGAGCGAGTTTGGCGTAATGGATAGGCTATATATTTTAGAAAAAGCATACCATCAGCCGTCGCCCAATAGGTATTTTGCCTCTTTCGCTACCTTTATTCATAAAAACCTATCTCATGAATACTGTACGAATCTTGTTGAAAAATGTATGTCCGAATTTTTTGAAAAATATATTTTAAAATATCCTATGTGCCTTAGTACAAATGTTAATTTTGTAGGCTCAATAGCTTATTATTTTCAGGATATTCTTAGAGAAACATCTCAAAAATATCATATTTCCATCAAAAATATAGTTGAAAGTCCAATTAATGGTTTGGTAGATTACCATCTTCAAAACTGATATTTTATTTGTATTTTAAAATCTGTCTTATGGGGCAAATTAATCAATTCAGTTCCGCTACCGATGCTTGTACCAGAAAGTAATTGTGTACGAGCAATTCTGAGCCATAGGTCTATATTTTTACTGATATTATGCTTATAAATCCCATAAGTACGTAAACCTTTACCATAATAGACTGGCATAGAAACTGCATAAAGCACATCATTTTCATAAGCATAGATTCGTGAGTCATAATCGTTGGTGTTGAAGTAGGCAAGTCTTGTGCGAATTTGTGATTTTTTGATATTCCCCTCAATGTCTTGGATAATTGCGAATCCTTTGGATATACCAAAACCTTTGAACTGAAAGGTATTCATTTGGATTCTGGACTGAAATTTTAGATTTTTAGAAAGTGCAAAATCAAAATTCCCTATCATATTCCTACGAATGGTCGGATGGATAATATCAAATTTGGTGGTATTGTTAGGTAAATTTTTCGACTTATGTTCTTCATGAAATTGGGCGTAAATTATACTTTTTTTACTAAATTGATAGCTGATTTTTAATAAATAATCAAATCCTGATGAAGGAGCATCTATTTGATATTTGAGCCATGGAAACTGAAATTTATCAAAAAAAGCACTAAAAATTAGGTTCTTTTTGGGTATATATTTAAGTCCCCAAAAAATTCCTTTTTCGTTACTATTTTTGCTTCCCTCTGCAAAAGCATTGGCATAGAAACTATGGAAATCTTTTTGATAATTTCGAAAGTTGAGGGCAAATTCTACTTGTTTTCCAAAAGCACCGACTAATCCACCAAGCATGCCTAAACCTCCGCTACGAGAACGTGCGGCTTCACCGAAAAAATTCATATTTTGCCAATTGTATGTAAAATAATTACCTATTACGAAGTTCTTTTTTCCTTCAAAGTCAAATTGATTGTATAAATAAGGTGCTTTTTGCTTATCTGTGTCGAAAGTAGTTTTCAAAAGAATACTACCTATTTGTCCTTTTGAAAATAGATAGGTTAAATTAAACCCGATATTTTGTTCTTTGATTTGTTTGGCATTGGCGAGCTCGTGTTCTGTGCGGTGATAACCGCTGGTTAGAATTGAACCAAAATTGGGATTCCCTGATATTTCTTCTGAGTTGACATTAGCATCTTTTTGTAATGAAGAATAAAAAGGTGTTATCTCGATTTTTTGTACCTGGTAAGTCATGGCAAAACCTCTAAAAAAGCCACTTTCCACGAGTGAGCTATACGGACGAATCCCCAAACTACTTCGCCGTGTGGTAGCAATGGCTTCGCTACTTTTCCCTAAGGCGAATCCAGCTGCTGTAGTTAATCCTTGCCCAAATTGCATTTGATAATCTCCGATGACGAGATTTTTTAGACGCCCTTTATCTCGAATTTGTGCATGAAAAGTATAATAATCAAGGTAATTTTTTTCGCCTGCGTCTTTTTCAACGATTAGTCCGATTTGAAAATCTTTGGGATGACTAAGCCGATAGCGGGCATATAAATGCTGAGGTGAGCCGAGATATTTTTTTTCAAGAAATCCTTGAGATTTTTCTATTGTTTGTTGGTTACGAAGCACGAAATAATGGTCGCTTGCCCGAGCGATACCTGCGGCCAATGTTTTACCGCTTAAATGATATTTTACTTCTAAAAAAGGTAAAATTTGTCGAATGATATCGAGGTCTAATTCTTCAATTGTTTGAAGCTCATAAATGCTTAGAAAATCACCAAATTCTTCTCGATGCCTCAAGATTGCATTGATTTGCGGAGGAGATAACAAATAAAGAGCTGCCAATTCTTCGCTATTGGCACGGTTGATATCGAGGGGATGTAAATAAAGCTGATAAAGAGATTCAAGAGCCTCTTCGTCGATATTTTCATTGACTTGTGCAGCAAAAAAACGCTGGGTAAATTCATCCGTATTGAGAGTAGGGCGAATATTACTTTGTGAAAATGCTCGGTGAAGACCCACGAGCCAAATTAAAATAGCAAGCACAGCAGTCGCTGCACGAAAGCATCGAGTGTTGATTTTTTTTATCACAGCAAATAGTTTTTAGCAAAAATATTCTGCCAAAATAGAAATTAATTAAGAAAATACAAATTATTTTCGCTCTAATTTTACATCAAATAGCTCTTTTGAACGAGAAAATAAAATACTTGCAATGATTAAGGTCATTATTCCTCCAAATAAAACAGAATTGACAGGTCCTAATATTTTAGCAGCCACCCCTGATTCAAAAGCACCGAGCTCGTTGGAGCAACTGACAAAAATACCGTTCACAGAGTTCACTCTACCTCGCATGTGATCGGGTGGTAAAACTTGCAAAATAGTTTGCCGAATGATGACACTGATGCTATCAAAACTTCCAGTAAGGAAAAGGGCGAGACAAGACAACCAAAAATTGGTTGAAAGGGCAAATACCAAAGTAGCTACACCAAAACCCGTGACAGCTATGAGCATATTCCGCCAAGCTTTTTTGGTTGGAGGGAAATAGGCAGTGCCTAGCATGGTCAGAACAGCTCCAATGCCAGGAGCAGCTCTTAAAATCCCCAAACCTTCAGCTCCTACTTCCAAAACATCTTTGGCATAAACAGGTAAAATCGCAACCACTCCACCGAAAAGTACAGAAAACATATCCAAAAGAATGGCATAAAATAAGATTCTATTTTTACGGACAAAATCAATGCCTTCCTTTAAACTCTGAAATATATTCTGTGAAAGATGTGATTCTTGACTGGGCTTACTTTTTATAAAATTGACCAATATAAATGCAATAACCAATAATAAAATTACTAAAAACAAAGTTTGACTTAGCCCAAGCCAACTGTAGAGAAAACCAGCGGAAGCAGGACCTAAAATCATTCCAGTTTGCCAAAATTGACTACTCCAAGAAGCAGAATTTGGATAATGTTCGGCAGGAACTAGAAATGGCTTTAAAGATGACCATGCTGGTCCGTAAAATCCTCTTGCTAAACCCAATACAAAGACAGTAAAATAGATAATAAATTTGAGCATTCCGGTATCTACTTGGCGACTTTCATCTGGGAAAGTGACCCAAAGCAATAAAACAGAACAAAAAATAATAATTCCGTAACTGGCTTGTATGATTTTTTTCTTATCAAATTTATCGGCAAAATATCCTCCAAAAAGTGCCAAAGAGATATAAGGTATTGCTTCAAATAATCCGATTAAACCCAAAGAAAGTGGATCATGGGTAATTTCATATAAATAAAAACTAATTACCACTTCTTGAATCAGAATAGCTACCGTAAATAGAAATTGTGCAGAAATAAAATATCTGAATTCTGGAAAACGTAAGGCAGCGTATGGGTCTTTGGTTTGTTTCATAGAATGGATGTTGTATCTAATTTTCTCTGCGATGTTTTTTGAAATCTTACAAATTTAATAATTTCGATTAACTTTGAGTAATTAAATTCTATCCAGCATGAAATTCTTACAATCTATCGTATTTTTTATTGGTATTTTTACATTTATTGGCTCTTTCGGGCAGCACAAGAGCGGGGCATTTACTCGTGAAGATACACTTAGAGGTGCTATTACGCCCGAACGAAAATGGTGGGATCTGAAATATTATCAATTGTCTGTTCGGGTAAATCCTGATAAACAATCCATTGAGGGTTCAAATATTGTTCATTATCAAGTAATTAATTCTCACCAAATAATACAAATTGACTTGCAATCTCCTATGCAAATTTCTAATGTTTCGCAAGATGGGAAAGTACTAAAATTCAAAAAAGATGGAGCAAATGCGTACATGATTGAATTGAAGAAAAAGCAGGTGCCAGGGAAGGTAGAAAAGATAAACATTCAATATGAAGGAAAACCTATCATTGCAAAGCGTCCACCTTGGGATGGTGGATTTCAGTGGACTAAAGACAAATTGGGGAATAATTTTATTGCCACTTCTTGTCAAGGATTAGGTGCAAGTGCGTGGTGGCCATGTAAAGACCACATGTATGATGAATGCGATAGTATGTCGATTCAGGTGACTATTCCGAAAGGGCTTACCGATATATCAAATGGAAGATTGAGAGCTAAAACAGATAATATAGATGGTACAAGTACTTTTGAGTGGTTTGTTCAAAATCCTATTAATAACTATGGAATAAATATAAATATTGGTAATTATCTGCATTTTTCTGAAGATTTTCAGGGTGAAAAAGGTAAATTAACAATGGATTTTTATGTTTTACCCGAAAATTTTGAAAAAGCTCGAAATCAATTCAAACAAGCATCCATGATGATGAAGGCATTTGAGCATTGGTTTGGGCCATATCCTTTCTATGAAGATGGTTATAAATTAGTAGAAGTGCCGTATTTAGGGATGGAGCATCAAAGTTCTGTTACTTATGGAAATGGTTATCAAAATGGCTATTTAGGGAGAGATTTGTCTGGCACTGGCTGGGGATTGAAATGGGATTTTATTATTGTGCATGAATCAGGACATGAGTGGTTTGCGAATAATATTACCTATAAAGATATTGCTGATATGTGGATTCATGAAAGTTTTACGAATTATTCGGAAAATTTATTTACAGAATATTACTTCGGTAAAGAGGCGGGTGCTGCTTATGTGATTGGTACAAGAAAAAATATCCGAAACGATATTCCTATTATTGGTACTTACGGACTTAATAAAAGTGGGTCGGGTGATATGTATTATAAAGGAGGGAATATGTTACATACGATTCGACAATTGAGCAAAAATGATGAACATTGGAGGCAAATGCTAAGGGGAATGAATAAAGATTTTTACCACCAAACAGTAGAAAGTAGCCAAATTGAAAATTATATATCCAAACATATAGGAAGGGATTTAACTAAAGTTTTTGACCAATATTTGAGAACTATTCAAATTCCTACTTTAGAGTATTCAATAGGAAATGAGGGGATTAAATACCGTTGGACAAACTGTGTGGAGGGATTTGATTTACCCTTAGATGTGGTAATTAATCAAGCAAATAAACAAAGAATTTTTCCGACTACTACTTGGCAACTCTTGTCTGGAGCGAAGGAGATTAAGGTTAGTGAAGATTTCTATGTGCAATCGAAAGAAATGAAATAATATTTAGCGAATAAAAGCTAGTTTGCCACTTAATGTTTCTTTTCCTTCAATATCAACATAAAAAACAAGGCAAATAAAGCTCCCGCTTGGTAAATTATCATTATTCCTAAAGTCCCATGCAGCCCGACCTCCATTCGAACGTAGCGTTTGTATGAGTCTGCCAGAAATATCCGTAATTTTAATCAAGGTGTTGTCTTTCAATTCGGAAAAACTGACAACACCTTCGTATTCGGGTGTAATAGGATTGGGATATATATTGCTATTTTCGTAGCTTTCTTTCGGGGTAGTGGCATCGCTTTGGTAGGAGAGGAGTCCTTGTTTGCTCAATATAAAAACTTCTCCCGAACTTTCTAAAATGGCTAAATCTGTGATTTCTTTGGATGGTAAAGGGCTATTTTTTTCGTCAAAAAATAATAATTGTTCATCTACATTTGCAGAAAATAAATACAAGCCATTGTTTGTTCCTATCCATTTTCTGTTTGCAGCATCGGATAAAATACTATTGATATTCTCTTGAATAAATAATCGTCTTCCTTGAAAATAGGGGATAAAGGCTTGAATAGTTGGGCTAAAAATATTTTGGTTTGGATAAATTATTGCCAAACCATTATCTGTTCCTACCCAAATCGTGTTATTTTTATCTTGATGCAAACATTTTACTTGTGTTCCTGGCAAATTACCGTAGCCGTTTCCGAAAGAAAATAATTTGTATTTTCCTTGTGCGGGATTACTAACTTCCACCCCGCCAATGCT
>JACCEC012838624.1_pt1 | contig 14581 bp, 9 predicted proteins | sample 7450121 | NCBI WGS metagenome assembly JACCEC01 (sample SAMN15323455, study PRJNA562643) | freshwater metagenome | isolation source: river surface water | place: USA:Blue River Watershed | collected 2017-08-18 | reverse complement strand
CGCGCGATCCTCGGATGAGGGACTGAGTTGGTCGTCGCTCGGAAAGGTCCTCGCAGGGCCAGATCAAGAGCCGGTCACGGGAAAGTTACCGGGGTTGCTGCTCATGCCTGGCGGCCCTCTGGTTCTTTTGACTGCGCACACCAAGCGCGGGTGTTTTTTGCATCTGTCAATTGATGGCACAGGCAGGGAGTGGACCGAGGGCCAACTCGTGACGCGTGTCACCGGAGGCAATACGTCGATGCTTGGCCTCGAAGGCGACCGTCTTTTGGTGTTCACTCCAGCAAATGGACGCATCAACAGCTGGGCGGTCAGGGTACTTTCCGGCTTTCCGCGGCCTTGAGTGTGTGCCGTGCGCTCTTTCGAAAGCAGAGGTTCTTTTCAACACACGGCGGCGTTTCAGCAGGTCTATGGATGTGGAGTCAAAAGCCCGGGATAGGCGAAATCGGGCTTTTTACTATGCTGTTCCCGCAAAAAGACCCGACATCAGAAGAGTCGTTTGAAAAGCCTTGGGATTCCCTGTTTGATTCAAGCGCCCCCAGTGACACGGTCAAATATTCAAAAATGCGTTTCGTTTCTGGGTTGGCGACTCATGCAACCATCGGTTCGTTGTGTCTCACCATTTGTAAACCCTGTGCTGTTTTCATTTTTCTAAATCCATGCGGAATTCTGCTTTGTTGGTGTTTTCCATGCTCGTTGTGGCGTTGCCATGCCGAGCTGAGTACTGGCCCCTTGAAGAAGTCAACAATACGTTGATTGCCCGCGGTACCGTCGAAAGTGCCGAGGGAGCAATGGGGCGTGGTTTGGTATTGGATGGCTCTTCACTGCTTGAGCTCAAGGAAAGCGCGGGCCTGACCGGAGGCTCGTTCACGGTCTCGTTTTGGTTCAATCCGTATCAGATCGATGGCGGCCAGCAGATGCTTGCGGGTAAAAACCGTTACGCTCTGAAAGAGCGCGAGTGGAGCCTGACCGTCGAGCCCGACGGTAAATTGAGGGCGCACTTGCAGCAGGACGGTTGGCGCACGATTTCCTCGGCTGAGCCGCTGAAGGCCGGCTCTTGGCATTTCGCAGTGCTGGTCATCGAGACTCAGAAAGCAGCTCTCTTCTTGAATGGGCGGCTTGTGGGTGAATTAAAGTTGCTCAAACCAGTGCCGGTTACGGAGGCGCCCATCACGCTTGGCGGCATCTGGGATGGCGGCTCCGTGCGACAGCCCTTCCACGGTGCGTTGGACGAATTTACTTGCCAGTCGCGTGCCATGAGCGGGGCTGAGGTCGCGGCAAACTATCAGCCGGTTTTACGCACGCATGAATTACCCAAGATTGGCGCGGGTGGACTCCCGCTTTGGGATGTATCGCAACAACTGCCAACAGTTGCAGAACTGCCACAGATCGCAGGCGCGCAGTTTCACGTCATCAAAAGACAGCGACCCGATACAGACGGCTGCAACTGGACTCTTGGCGTAGGACTCGCATGGCACAAGGGAAGGCTCTTTGCTTCCTACGGATACAACCAAGGCGAGGAGAATACGCCGACCGAAGAGGCGCACGTTCGCATCAGTAGCGACGGAGGCAAGAGCTGGGGCGCACCTGTGGTGATGGATGCTGGTGAAGGTGAGCTTGCGGTGAGCCACGGTGTGTTTCTCTCTCACGCCGGTAAACTGTGGGCCTTCATGGGGGCGTTCTATGCTCACGCGAAGCCATACCACCGCGTGCATGCGCGCGCTTATGTGTTGAACGAAGCCTCCGACCAATGGGAGCCGATGGGGTCTGTCGTAGATGGAGGGTTTTGGCCCATGCAAGAGCCTTTGAAAATGGCGGACGGTAATTGGATCATGTCAGGGTTTCGCATCGGTGGAAGCTATGGTGAAGAAGGCAACTTGCCGGCTGTGGCGATTAGCCATGGCGATGATTTTAAAAACTGGGAGATGGTTGTTATTCCCGTTGCACCGAACTTGGGCTCCATTTGGGGCGAGTCAACGGTCATCGTGGAAGCGAAGCGGATCCTCAATATCAGCCGATACGGGCGAAAGGCTCTCGCGTTGCTTTCGACCAGTGAGGATGGCGGACGAACCTGGACGCCATCCGCTCCGTCAAATCTGCCCATGGCAACCAGCAAGCCGTATGCGGGAACTCTCAGCAACGGACAGCGTTTTTTAGTGTGCACCACCACCGCCAACACGGGCGGAGCACGCTCCCCTCTAACCATCGCCGTGAGCAGGCCGGGCGAATCGGTTTTCAGCAAGGTATTCCTCGTGCGGCGTTCACTGTTTCCCGAAGGCCCCGGTGTATCCGGGACAAAGGTCGACTTCAGCTATCCGTACGCAGTTGAGTACGATGGCAAGCTCTACATCGGCTACACACACAAAAGTCATGCAGCGAACGAACTTGCGGTTGTGCCTGTGGCTAGCCTCGACACGAAGCGTTGAGGCGCACCGCAGCCCAAGCAAGAGTGCGCGCCTGCAAGATAAGGGCCCGCGCAGCGCTCGCCTCGTGCGGCGTCGTGGCGTGAATTGCAGGCCTGCTGCCGCTTGTTCCCGCTTTGAAAAGGACGTCGCGTGTTGTTTACTTCAGTGAACAACGGTTCCGATGAAATTAACACCCCCATTTTCGCTGCCGCTTTGGAGTACGCTTTGGCTACTGTCAAACGCTTTCACTTCTGGCGCAAGCCCGCAGGCGCAGGTCGACTTCAACCGCGAAGTTCGTCCCATTCTCGCCCAGCATTGCTTCAAATGCCACGGTATGGATGAGCACGGACGCAAGGGTGGACTGCGACTGGATGTTCGCGAAAACGCCCTCGGCAAAGGAAAGTCAGGCAGTGTTGCGATTGTCGCTGGAGACGCTGCGAAAAGCGAACTTGTAAAGCGTATCGAGAGTTCCGATGAAGACGAAGTCATGCCTCCGCCCCACACCAAGTCGGTCTTGCCGGATTCAGCGAAAGCAGTGCTGAAGGCTTGGATTGCCTCAGGTGCGCCGTATCAGGAACATTGGGCTTATCTTCCGTTAAAAACACCGCAAATCCCTCCTTCTAATGCACCGCCCGCCGAGCCCGGTCGCGGGGCAAACCCAGTCGACGCATTTGTCCGCTCAGTCCTCGAGAAGCAAGGCATTCCATGCGCACCGGAGGCTGACAAACACACCCTTGTGCGCCGCGTTTATCTCGATCTGATCGGAATCCCTCCGACCCCGGCGGAGGCCGATGCATTCGTCAACGACAACTCGCCGGGGGCGTACGGGACGCTTGTGGATCGACTGCTCTCCTCACAGCATTACGGCGAGCGCTGGGCGCGGCGCTGGCTCGACCTCGCGCGCTACGCCGACACCAACGGATACGAAAAGGACAGGCCCCGCACTATCTGGCCCTACCGTGACTGGGTTATTCGTGCGCTGAATCAGGACATGCCGTTTGACGAGTTCAGTATCAAACAGCTCGCCGGGGACATGCTGCCAAGTCCGACGCCGGATGATTTGATTGCGACCGGATTTCATCGCAACACGATGCTGAACGAAGAGGGCGGCATTGATCCGCTTGAGTACCGCTATTACGCTATGACGGACCGTGTGAGCGTGACAGGCACGACGTGGCTCGGGCTCACTCTGAATTGCTGCCAGTGCCATACGCACAAATACGACCCGATTCAGCACCGCGACTATTTCGGCGTCATGGCACTCCTGAACAACGCGGAGGAACCCGCGTATCATATCGAGACTGTGGAACTGGCAGCTCAGCGCGCTGCGCACGCCCAAAAGATCGAACGTCTCGCGTCGGAGCTGCCCGCGAAATTTCCGGGTGGCGAGCAGGCCATGCGCAACAGGCTGGTGGAATGGATTTCCAACACCAAACAGAGCATCTCCAAGTGGACAGTGCTTAAGCCGAGCGCGATCCAAACAAACCTCGCGCATCTTGAGGTGCAGCCGAATGGTTTCATCCTGGGCAGTGGGGACGTTACGAAGAGCGATTCCTACGAGCTGACCTGCAAGGCTCCCATAAAAGATGCCCGTGTGTTGCGAATCGAGGTGGCGTCGCACCCGAGTCTTCCAAACGAGGGTCCGGGCATGACCTATTATGAGGGTCCGATCGGCGGCTTTTTCCTGAGTGAAATCGCAGCGTTCCGCGGCGGCAATCGGGTTGCCATCGCCAGTGCTGCAGCAACCAACGACGTGTGGGAAGAGCAGGCTGCTGTCACCCAGAAGCCAAAGAAAAATACGCCTGCATCTTCCAAGTCGAAAAACAACGCGGTTTACACGCTGGACGGCGAGATGTCCTCGGGCTGGCAGGTGCTCGGAGGTGAAAATGTCAGGCACGCCGCGGTGTTCTATTTTGAAGAACCTGTAGATTTATCCGACGGGCTGCAGATTCGGATGCTGTTTGAAAAACATTTCGCGTGCTCCCTTGGGCACTTCAGGTTGTCTGTAAGCAGCAATGCCGATGTGAAGCCTGAGACGCATCCAGAGGCGATAGAAGAGCTGCTCAAAAAGGACGCGGATCCAGCTAATCGCTCCCTTGTTGAGTATTTTTTGGAGAATGCACCCGAAATGCGCGAGGCGGCAGCTCCTCTCGTTGCAGCCAAGAGAAGCATGCCCAGGGGCCAAGCCACCCTTGTGATGCGCGAGCGAGCTCCGAACAACCCGAGGCAAACGCACCTTCATCATCGGGGCGAATATCTGCAGCCGAAGGAACTCGTTGCTCCGGCGGTTCCCGCTTTCCTTCCGCAGTTCCCGAAGAATGCACCTGCGAACCGCCTCACATTCGCACGGTGGCTGTTTTCAGAAGAAAATCCGCTCACCGCGCGCGTCACCGTGAACAGGCACTGGCAGGCGTTTTTCGGCCGTGGACTGGTCCAGTCGCTCGAAGACTTCGGATATCAAAGCGAGCCTCCTTCGAATCCGGAGCTGCTGGACTGGCTGGCGAGCGAATTTGTGAGACGCAAGTGGTCTGTCAAACAGCTGCACCGTTTGATTGTGACCAGCGCGACGTACAAGCAAGCGTCGAAAATCACGCCAGAAATGGCTGGGCGCGACCCGAAAAACATCCTGCTCGCGCGCGGATCGAGGTTCCGGCTCGATGCCGAGGTGATCCGCGACTCTGCGCTGAGAGCGGCCGGTTTGCTGTCCACCAAGATGTATGGTCCAGGGGTGTATCCACCGCAGCCCGCGAGTGTCACTACGGAGGGAACATACGGGAAAATTGAATGGAAAACCAGCGAGGGTGAAGACCGCTACCGACGGACACTCTACACCTTCACCAAGCGCACGGCTCCCTTTGCGATGGCGACGACATTCGATGCACCCACGGGTGAATCATGTCTTGCTCGCAGAGATGTTTCAAACAGCCCGCTGCAGGCGCTCACACTGCTGAACGACTCAATGTTTATGGAGGCCGCGCAGGCTCTCGCAAAGGCCTCGGCCCTTGAAGCGACTAATGAAGGCAAGCGTATCCAAAACATGTTCAGACGCTGCGCGACACGGCCCGCGCAGGATGAGGAAGTCCGCGCTTTTCGTTCTTTCCTCGAAAAGCAGACCAGCAGTGGATGCAGCGAAGAGTCTGCGTGGACATCGCTCGCTCGCTCGATCCTCAACCTTGACGAAGTCATCACACACCCATGAATGCACATAACATCACTCGGAGGCACTTTTTCGGGGACTGCGGAGTCGGCGTGGGTAAAATCGCCCTCGCCAGTCTTCTTGCAGGAAATCACCTGCCCGCCAGCGCGCCGTCCGGGACGCTTCAGCGGCCTCATCACAGGCCCAAGGCGCGGGCCGTCATCCATCTGTTCATGGCGGGGGCGCCGTCGCAGCTTGAGCTCTTTGATCACAAGCCCACCCTCGCCAAATACGAGGGCAAGCCGATTCCGCCCTCGGTGATCGGCGGCCAGCGATACGCGTTCATCCGTCCCGATGCGGCGGTGCTTGGCCCGCGCTACGCGTTTGCCAAACACGGCCGCTCCGGCGCTGAGATCTCGGAAATGCTGCCGCACCTCGCAACTGTGGTCGATGAGATCGCGATCATCAAATCCTGCAGGACCACACAGTTTAACCATGCGCCCGCGCAGATTTTTATGAACACGGGCTTTTCCCAGCCTGGTCGGCCCAGCATGGGCTCGTGGATCACTTACGGCCTCGGCTCCGAGACCAAAGATCTGCCCTCGTTCGTGGTGATGAGCACCGGAAGTGGTATCAGTGGTGGCGCTGCATGCTGGAGCAGCGGGTTTCTACCGAGTGTGCATACCGGGACCCGGTTTCGAAACACGGGTGATCCAATTCTCAATGTCAGCACGCCTGAAGGGATTTCAGCGCCTACGCAGCGCGACACAATTGAGCTTATCAACGCGATGAATCACCGAAGACTTGCGCTCGATGGTGATGGCGAGACGGCGACGCGCATCGCCAATTATGAGATGGCTTATCGCCTTCAAAGTTCCGCCCCCGAGCTCATGGATCTATCCAACGAGAGCAAGCAGACCTTGGAATTGTACGGGTGCGACCCAAAGACGCCCTCTTTCGCAAGGGCGTGCCTGCTCGCGCGGCGGATGGTGGAGAGGGGTGTGCGCTTCATTAACATCTATCACGAAGGATGGGATGCCCACAGCGATGTTGCGGGGAATGTGAAACGGAACGCGCAGGCGACGGATCAGGCGAGCACCGCGCTTTTGAAGGATCTCAGGCAGCGCGGCCTGCTCGATAGCACCCTGGTTGTCTGGGGTGGTGAGTTCGGAAGAACTCCCATGGTGGAAGCGAGTGTTTCGCTCGGACGCAGCATGGGGCGCGACCATCATCCGCAGGCATTCACGATGTGGCTTGCCGGAGGAGGAATCAAACCGGGCGTTACGGTGGGTGCGACCGATGAGATGGGCTTCAACGTCGTGGAAAATGAAGTTCACGTCCCCGATCTGCAGGCTACGATCCTGCATTGCTTGGGAATTGATCATGAGCAATTGACCTTCCGGTCCGCGGGACTGGATTTTAAGCTCACCGGTGTCGAGCCCTGTAAAGTGTTGAACGATATTCTTACCTGAGAATGCGCGGTGGAAGGCTGGCGAGTTGTGTGGATCCTTTTTTCAAGCGCCTGATACGGCGGCAATCAGAGATTGAATGGCTTCGAAATTTGCACGGCTTTCCGGGTTTCAGATCCGCAGGAATATTTTCCTGCTGTAAAACCAGAATCAAAACGTCCAGAGCGCAGCCAGCACCAGCACGCTTTGATTCACGCACACACGCTCGATGATCAGCGAACAAATGCGGGTCAAAAATGTGTTTGTCGACAGAGGGTACCGTGGACACAAAGGTCAGGGGCCCAAAAAGACATCTGCCAGCTGGCTGGAAAGAGCCGTGCTACCCACTGCAAAAACTACAGATACGACGGCAGCTACGAAGAACTTGGACGTCTGCTGCGGGAGTATAGGCCGGCGTGGAGAGTCAAAGCTGAGAAGCTATTTACGCTTATCGTCTTGAACTACGTCTGCGGTAATGGATACGCACATTCAAAAACCTTCTCGCTGCTTGAAACACCTTCCGGAGATTATTCGCTCAGACCTGCTTACGACCTGCTCTGTACGAAGCTGCATCTCCCGACCGAGAGGCGCACAGCCGTGGACATGTTCGACGATTTCATCACTCCAGGTTTAAATGCCAGCGCCTTTGCCAAACGTTGGGATTTCATGGAACTGGCCAACCGGTTCAAACTACGCCAGCCCCGCGTGGCGGCTATACTCGACCGATTCGCCATCAAGCGCTCCACGATGAAAGCACTTTTGAACCGATCGCTTCATTCGCCTGAGGGCAATGCATACTACCGCGCCATCTTAGCCGACCGTCTCTAAGCACTCGCGAATTGATGCGGACTACAGAGTCATCAATGCGCTTTGAGGGAGGGTAGTACGCCGAGGAGCGCTGGGAACCGGACGATTTCCATATTGTCCAAAACATCCTTGCCGGATCGTTCGTCTGAAGTTGGTTAACATTGCAGGAAGACGACAGCTTTTCGCCATGGTGAACGCTAAAACCCAACCTGATTCCAGAGGAGCGCGCAAATATCACCGTCAGAGTGGCGGATTCGTCCGGAGCGGAGACCCTTGGTTCTGTGCGGAGCGCGCCAGGCTGGGAAAACTTACTTGGTCCAGCACTGGGGCGCGGAACGTTTCGAGTTGGTGGAGACGGTGGATCTCGAACGTGAGCTTTAGGCTAATGAACCGTTTTTGCCCTGGTCTTCTGCATTGTAAAAAGGTCCGTGATGTCGTCGACGGTCGTGCGTCTGCCATCCAGAAACCGCTTCGCACGGTTCAATTCCAAACCTTCAAGCTCCCAGTCGCATACAAAATGGTCAGCGCTTCTCTCTGTTTTTAGCAGCCTGTTCACAAGGCTGAAATTGCATCCATAGTGCGCAGCATCCCAAATGTGCAGGTCGCTTTCGGCCCAGCTCAATCCGGCCTCGGTCAGGCTTGGAAAGTCGCGCGCGGAGAGATGTCCATCCATCGCAGTTGCAATTTTCACCTGCGCACAATCACACAGGATCAGTAGCATCGAAATCAGAACATCGTGACTACGCACCATCCATGCGATCCGATTCCGGCTAAGCACTGCATGATCCCACAGGAACATTCCCTGCACGATGATTTCCAAGAAAGCATCTGAATTCAGAATCACTCGAATCTCGTCTTCCGTCTTTTTCAGCTGTGAAGCATTCCAGCGTGCATTGGGTGGAAGTGGCCGAATCTTGTATTCCATGAGAAGCTGCATCAGGTCCAATGCACTCATGATTGCGGAACGGACTGGCAGGAGTTCCGCCTTCTGGTCGATGAGCGCTGTCACGGGCATATGGCCGGCTCAAATAAAACAGCTTTCATAGGCTGCGCGTTTCTTGAAGCGCGCGCGTGAGTCCCCCCGCGAGCACGCCGGGCAAAGCGCCGGCATCCTGCACCACGGAGGCGTCTGGAAACAGGGAACGTATATCCTCGGTTTCCTCTCCGATCCCAATCGCGACGATCCGTATTCCATTGTCAGCCAGAAGGGACGCCTCTTTCCTAACCTCAAGTCCGATATTTTCGGGAACCAGTCCGTCAGTCAGTAAAAACACGATGAGGTCCCGCTCCTTTCGGGATTCCATCGATCGCCTCGCAAACTGGAGTGCGTTAAGCAGGTTGGTTCCTCCATCCGGCTTCAGCACGAGCGAAAGTGCGGCCTCAGCGCTTGCATCGGATTTTTTATCCCATCCATGAATACAGACGGCGTCATCGTTAAAGAGCACGATTGAAAAAGGGATCCCTGCGCGCGTACAAGCCTCCCGAATGATCACCGAAGAATCAAAGGCCGCGGCAGATTTGCTCTCCTGCTTCATGGACTCCGAACGATCCAGCAGAAACAAAAACGCCGGATCCGGAAGTGTCCGCCGCCGGCGCTGCATCCACAGCTTTTCGTGAAGCCGCGGATCAGCCTCGAATTGCGCCGCCGCCCGCAGGTCGAGCCTGTCCCCGGATCGGAATCCGCGCGAATGCCGGAGCCCCCGGTGGTTTGGCAGTATCTGCATCAGAAGGTCTGTAACGGAGCGGACCTGCTCCGCGTATTTGTGCACGGCGTTCCGGTAGGGATGGTTCGTTTTACCTGCGAGCTCGGCGCGCAACGCTCTTTGGAGTTGGTCCTCGGAGAGCGGGGCGCGATGTCCAGCGCCGGCGCGCACCACGGTCACACTCCTGGAGTGGCGCAGCTCCACGGCGCCGTGTTCTTTGATCAAACGCAGATAGGCTGGGAGCACCCCATCGGTCACATGAAGCCACATGGTGGACTGCATGATTCGGACCCACTTTTCCATGCTCGACGGATTTGTGTGCTGGTCCAAGTCGCAGTAGGCGCGGGCGACCACGTGGTTTCTGTACAACGCATCCACCGAAAGCGAACCCACCGCAACGCTCGGAGGCAGGCAGGCGAAAGCTGCCTCAAGCGATGTCCGCGTCTCCTCAAGCGCCACCCGGGCCACGGGGTTCATGCCGCGCGGAATATTCCCCGAAATGCCGAGTTCGAGAATGCCATTTAAAAATGCGCTCACAGGATGAGCATCGGGAGTTGCCCATGCGGGCTCGCCATTTTCATTCAACGGGCGCGCGTCGGTGCAGTCCTTCCACGCTTTTGATCCGGGAAAACGCTCCACCAACCACGCCTCGATCCGCACGTCTTCAATGCAGTTGAGCAGCGTGTGAATCTCTGGTCTGGAAAGAAGGTTGAGGGGTACAATGTCGTGCAGGCGCGTCAGCGCGGCGTGCGCAGCCTCGTGCAGGATAATCCACGAAATTTCCTCGCGAGTGCGTGTTGCGAGCTCCGCTTTTGGAAGGGAAATCACGTTGGTCTTCCAGTTGAAAGTCCACCAGTCACCCAGCTCAACCGCGAGGTCGTTGCGCAGAGACACCATGCCGGCCATCACCAGCGCTTCCTGCAACTGCGAAGCGAGCTCGCAGGGAGTCAGTGCGCGCTGCGCCCCCCAACGCTGCTCGTGTTCGACCACGGCGACACCGCTCACAGCAGCCCTCCGGCTCGGAGAATGTTGTTTACCGCTTTACGGTCGGCATCGTCCCGGACCCGCGCGAGATAGAGCGCCTGAATCGCTTCGGGGATTAAAACATCCTCGGGCGGTGCTCCGGCGCGGATTCGCTCCGCGACGTATCGCAGCAAGTTCAGAAGAATCCTGCGGCTGAAACTGTAGCGTTCCTTGTTAAGACGCCCGATCGACGGCGTGGCTCCACCCCCGCCCGCTGCGCGGAAGATTCCGTGATGAAAGACCGCGAGCCTCTGCAGAAGAGGGCGCGCCTTCGGAAGCGACTGAAGCTCGGGGAACATAGGTGTACCCTGCGCGGCCCTGTAGGCCCTGCCGCCAATGAGCACGCGCGGATGCTCCCCGAACACCAGAAAGTGCAGCATCTGTTCGATCTCTTTCTCGCCCGGGCCCGCCGCTTGATGCCACACGCCCCAGCGGTCTGCAAACGCCTGACTTAGCACTGCGCGGCCTGCGTATTCGGAGGGGTTCATCGTTGCAAGCATGCGGAACGCGGTGTGGATTTCCACAGAACCGCCTTTTCCGAACACCGCACCGTCGCCCTCGGTGAGAACAAGGCCCGGCGGATTTTCCAAGGCGCAGTTGAGACGTTCGAGGACCTGTGTTTCCGCAAGGTTCATTTCATCCAAAAGCAGCCACCAGCCCCTGCGCATGGCCTGCGGGAGGTAGCCTTCCTGGAAGCGCCACGTGCTCATCGCGATTTTTTCGCGTCCGACCACAGACATTTTCTCGACCTCACTCAGCGCCCTGCCCTCGGCTTCGGCGGCAGCAAAGATTTTGCGCGATTGTAAGCCGAGCCACGCGGTGCGTGAATTGAGCTGTGGCCAGTCGATTGCGGAGTTGATGTCGACCGGAACATAGCGGCCCACGAGTTCTGCGGCATCCGTGTGGCCGCTCAGGTTGAGCCTCACAACGGGCTGTCCCAGCAGGTGTGCCAAGTAGAGGATTGCCGATGTTTTTGAGGCTGCTGTCTCGCCCTCCAGCGCCACAGGCATGCCGTACATCACCCCAAGCGCGACCGCCCTCAGCGTTTCAAGAAAAGCCTTGTCCATGCAGAGGTGCGCGAATTGCGCAGCGTCTGGAACGCGGTCCGAGTCAGGATGTGGTTGACGTGAGAGGGGGATGCGGAGGTCAAGAATTCGCAGGTGTTCCCCCGTGTTCTCGATCGGGGCGGTTGCCTTGCTTTCGAGGACCGGCTCGGCGGATTGCGATTCCACAAGCTCCCCCGTTTGTCCTCTGGAAGCAGAGTCCGCCTCCAAATGCGACGGCGTTTCACCCCGGCAGCCTGCTGCAGTTGCAGCTTTGATCTGCGCGCGGAATTCCTCCCATGCGATCACTCTTGCGCCTTTAACGCGTGCCTTGTCGAGCAGCGCCGGTTCGGACTCGGGTCCGGCTACAACCAGGTCCGCGAGCGAGGGCATGTTGATGACTTCAATCTGGTGCTCCTTCAACCATTCGCATGCACCTTCCCGGCCCTCGGAGTCAAAGCCGCGCAGAAGCACTCTTTTGGGCAGGACAGGATTTCTTGTCGTTTTTTTGGGTGTGGCAGGCATTGGAAAGTGAGGTGAAAAATGAGGTGGAGAAGCGTGGGAATGTTTCGCGTAAAAGGACGTTCCGCTAAGCGGTGTGACGGGAGATCGGGTATCGCGTTGTTCGGGACCACCGGGTGCCTATACGCAGAGCTCCTCATCCTCTTCGGCAGGGGGCGGCGCCTCCTGGCTGCTGAAATCTGTCGTGCCGAATTCCTCCTCGATGGCGATCTGTGAGGAGAGAATCCGCTCCTTCAAGTTGGGAAGCTGCAGCAGGATGTGGTCGCGCACCTCCGGTTTGAGCCGCAGGCTCTCGAGTCCCTGGAACGCGCTCAGCAACTCGAGCACTTCGCCCGGCAGCTGGCCCTTGAGCCAGTCCCATGAGATTTCAGGCCCGGCAAGCACGCATAGTTCCCATTTCACCCAACTGCCTTCCGTGCCGTTGCTATCTGCGGCGACAAGGGTGCTGTCATTTGGATCGACACGGACAATCGTGTAAATCTTGCCAAGTTCGTACCCGCGCGAGGCGCGAGTGACCCGGATGCGTTGTTTTTTCTGTGGGTTGTTCATGGGATTGTTTTGGTTGGGTTAATCGGTTTGGTTTTGCGACACGCTGAGCCGGTTTTTTGGGCTGTTTGTTTCCGCCGTTCGCGGGCCTGCTCTTTTGAGTATTGCACAACGAATTCTGACCCGGACGCACCTCCGTTTTGAAAGTGCCTACGCCGCCACAACTCTGAGGGCGGCAAAATGATTTTTGATCACCGTAAGCGCGCCCGAGTGGTGTGCGCGGACCTGGTTGATTGTCATCCGGAGCGAGTGCGCCGCTTCCTCTTCAGTGAGTTTGGCCGTTGAGTTGAGTCCGTGCACCGAGGTGATCACGAGTCGCTGGCACTCGCTCAGCAGCGGCATGAGCGGGTTCAGCATCATCCGCAGCGTTTCTGTGGTCACTTCATCGGGTCCATAAATCTGTTCCTTCCAGTCCTGCGGATCGGGCAAAAAGTCCTCCATCGTCTGCTCGCCCTCGTCGGAGGTCTTTTGATGGATCGATTCAGGGGGCATCGAGGCTTTTCGCAGTTCGCGCACTCGCTCGACCGCGATTCCAGTTTCCGCAGCGATCTCGAAATCGGTCGGCTTCAAAGGGGACTCCTTCTCGAGCCTGCAGTTTACGGCATAAATTTTCCGTGCGGCCGCGCACGCGTGGACCGGCATCCGGATCAGCCGCGCCTTGTCGTCCACTGCCCGCGTAACCTGCCGTTGCAGGAATGTGCCGGCGTAGGAGCAAAATTTGATTTTTTTGGATGGATCGAACGAGTCCGCCGCCTCGATCAGCGCCTGATTGCCCTCCGCAATCAAGTCTGCAAGAGGCATCCCAGGGCACGCCAGATTCTTCACTTGGTGCACGACAAACCTCAGATTTGGCTCGATGAGTTTATTCCGGGCAGTGATCCACCGGGCTTCGAGTTTCCGGGCCGCCTCGGCGAAGTGTGCGAGTTTCTTCGTGGACATCGCTGCCTTCCGTCCCGCGGGGGTGGTTGGACCCGTGGGTTGCGCCAAATAGGCTGGCTCCGCTTTAGGGACGTGTGTCGAATCGCACTCCAGACAAAGCTGGCCTTGGTGCGGGGTGCCCAGTGATTTCACGGCGGAAATCAAAACCGCGCTCTTGATTCGCAAGTTGTTTAGCGCTCGTTGTAAGTTGGCGAGCGCCTTCGAAAAAGCTTTGCCGCCAAATGCTGGCGCATGCGCAGGCTGAGACCCTGCATCGACTGTTCCGACAGGCCTTGCGTCGTTGACCACTTGAAGCGCCTTTCGGCAGAGGGTGATTTGTTTCAAGGTGTCGGAGGTGGCGTTCACCGCGCACATTTTGAGGATGTGCTGCACCATTTCAGGGCACTTGCTTAGATGGTTGATCAACTCCCTCCGAGCGGCTGCATGCGCCAGAGCTGCCGCTTGCTCCTCCGTTTTGCTGAGCGGACGATATTTTTCGAGTGAAGACAGGTAGGCGTCGAGTGAGTCTTTTTTCTTCGCGGAATATTCGACATCCCTAGCGGCTTCCAGTGTTTCATCGGCGTCGTCGTCGCCGAGGTCTCGATCGGAAAGCGTGTGGATGAATTCCTCGCAGTCGTCCGTGTTTTGATCATGCGCAAAAAACGAGTCGCCAAAATAGTGCGTGTCGGCATCAAGCTGGTCGTGCGAGCGTCGGGTTTTCCTTGCTGTCTTCTTTGCGGAAGACCGGCCCGTTTGCGCGCGGTTTAAAAAACTGGAGTCGCCTTGGTGCCCGAGGTAAGCGGGGAGGCTGGCAAGCGATTCATGGGTTTGTTGGGCGGGGAGGGTGGTATGTTTCATGCTTGGTAGGGTGCTCGGACCGGAGGTGCTTCAGGTCCACACTCACTCGAAGTGTGGAGCGCGGATTTTTTCCGGATTGATTTTTGGATTTCTGCTAACCACCCCCTCCTTTTCCTCCCCAAGAGGCAGTCAACTTCCCGAAGGATCCCACAGGGGGTCGGACATCCGCGGGGAT
>JACCEC011906413.1_pt1 | contig 14581 bp, 14 predicted proteins | sample 7450121 | NCBI WGS metagenome assembly JACCEC01 (sample SAMN15323455, study PRJNA562643) | freshwater metagenome | isolation source: river surface water | place: USA:Blue River Watershed | collected 2017-08-18 | reverse complement strand
TTATCAAAGATGGAGTAATTGCTATTTCAGGACCCATCGCCGAGGTCATAACATCAGAGCATATGAGCGCTGTCTTTGGAATAGGTATCGATGTCACTACAGATGGCTCGCGCTTCTTCGCTCGAAGCAGATGACTAGATTTAGGGATCAGTTACATCCTGGGTGGCGAGATCTGTTGAAGGGATCGCTAGATCTACTTGATCAGATTGAAGACAGATTAGGAGATACCCCCTTTCAGCCCGAGCGGCGGGTTGTAATGAAAAGTCTTTCTTTTGATCCAGTAGTGGCAAAGGTCTTGATCGTTGGGCAAGATCCTTATCCCAATGCCGATGATGCGATGGGTTTGGCGTTCTCAACAGGTCGAAGCGATGGAAAACTACCCGCATCACTCAAGAATATCTACCGCGAGTTAGTAGATGATTTGGGTATCTCTCATCCGACTACCGGAGATCTATCTCCATGGTGCCAACAGGGCGTTGTTCTGCTCAATCGAACCTTGACATGTGTGGAAGGGGCGAGCAACTCACACAGGGATATGGGTTGGAGAGAGTTTACGGATCAGGTTGTATCCGTTCTCGCCGCGCAAGGAGTGGTGGCTATTCTCTGGGGCGCTAACGCACAAGAAGTTAAACGCTTCTTTAGCCAATCTGATTGCATAACTTCTGTTCACCCTAGCCCGCTATCTGCTTACCGCGGATTCTTCGGCTCTAAACCATTTAGTCGGGCTAATCAAGCGCTGACTGCAAAAGGGAGCAAACCCATCGACTGGCGACTCTAAATAAGAAAACCCCCGGCTGCGAACAGCCGGGGGTTTTCTTCTAAACAGATTACTTAATTATCCAACCCAAGTATTGATAGGTGAAGATAAGAAGTAGATCATAAATAGACCAGAAACCAAGAGAAGTAGCGGATGTACTTCCTTGCGACGGCCTTGGATATAGCGAATTACTACGTGAGTAACGAAGCCAGCGCCGATACCCACTGAGATGTTGTAGGTAAATGGCATCAAGATGATTGTAAGAAACGCAGGAATCGCGATTCCGTAATCTTCCCAATCAATCGCCTTGATCTGAGTCATCATCAAGAAGCCAACGATGATGAGTGCAGGAGTAGCAGCCTCGTAAGGAATGATCGCTACAAGTGGTGCTAAGAAAGTTGTTAACAAGAAGCAAACTCCCGTTACGACAGAAGCAAGCCCAGTGCGAGCACCTTCACCAACACCTGAAGCGGATTCGATGTAGCTGGTGTTTGAGGAAATACTTCCCGCGCCACCTGCAACGGCTGCTAATGAATCAACTAGAAGGATGCGATCATTATTTGGAACGTTCCCGTCCTTGTCGATCAAACCAGCCTCATGTCCGATCGCTGTGACTGTTCCGACAGTGTCGAAGAAGTCTGAAAGCAACAAGGTGAAGATCAAGAGGATGACTGTCACTAAAGGAAGACGGTCGAAAGAGCCGAGAAGATTGAAATCTCCGAATAGGCTGAAATCTGGGGTGGCGGCAATCTTTTCAGGCACAGCAGGAACATTTAGGTTCCAACCTTTTGGATTTACATCACCTGTTGCGCCGTTAAATAGTGGACCTATCTTCAAAGTCGTTTCAACGATGACGGCCGCAATGGTTGCTACTATGATTCCAATTAGAATCGCACCCTTTACCTTCTTCACCATAAGTGCAATAGTCAAGAAGAGACCGAGTGCAAAGATGATGACTGGCCAGCCAACTAGCGTTCCGCCATCGCCAAGAGTCACAGGAACTGGTCCGGTACCTGTGCGACGGACGAATCCGGCATCCACAAGTCCAATAAGTGCGATGAATAAACCAATACCCACTGAGATAGCAATCTTTAATTGCGCAGGAACTGCCTTAAACACTGCGGTTCGAAAACCTGTAAGCACCAAGATGGTAATTATGATGCCTTCGATTACGACGAGTCCCATTGCATCTGCCCAAGTCATTTGGGATGCAATACCAACTGCGACGAAGGTGTTTAGACCTAAGCCTGTTGCTAGAGCGAGTGGATAATTTCCAACCAAGCCCATCAGGATTGTTAGTACACCCGCCATAAGGGCAGTCATTGCTGCAACTAAGGCGAGATTAGGTGCATCTCCGCCACCGATATATTTTCCATCAGCATCTTTTGCAAGGCCAATGATTAGTGGATTTAGAGCGACTATGTATGCCATCGTGAAGAAGGTGACGATTCCGCCTCGAACTTCTCGCGCTACAGTGGAGCCACGTTCTGATATTTTGAAATAGCTATCGAGCATGACGAACCTTTCTAATTTTGTTAACGGGGGTGTTTGCGACCCCGTGTGAAATAACGGCTCACAGACCGAGGGATAAGAGGATTTAAGCCTAAGAGAGTGGTTACTTTGAGGTTAGACGCGCGACAATCCCGAAAGAAATAGCTACAGATTGGCCGATCAGTAGGGCAAAGAGCGCCGTCCCTAGCCCGACCTTGCCGCCAAGTAGCGCCCCAACGATAAGGACTGTTACTTCAATACCCATTCTTACTCGACCGACGCGAACACCGGTGCGCTGATGTATTCCAGTCATCGCTCCATCACGAGGGCCAGGTCCGAGACCACACGTTATATAAAGCGCTGAACCTAGACCTACGAGTGCGATCCCAATTAGAGCGGAGGCTATTCCGCCGAAAATCGTTTCTTGTAGCGGAAACACAGAGACACCAAATTCGATGGCGGCGGAGATAATCACAATATTGGCGAGCGTTCCAAAACCTGGTCGTTCACGAAGTGGTATCCAGATCAGCAGAACGAAACAACCAGTTACAAATGTTGCCCAGCCAAGTGAGAGACCAGTCTTGAAGCTAAGGCCTTGAGCAAAGACCGTCCAAGGTGCGTTTCCTAGATTTGATTGAACAACTAGCGCATCACCTAAACCAAATACAGCTAGCCCGATGCAGAGAATGGCTACGCGTGGATATGAAAGATCCCACCGAGAATTAGCACGCCAAGGGGTTATCGGAACAGTTTTGTGGGGCTTTAGGAATCCTGAAAACTTGCTCATCCAATTCATTTCGAGAGTTTAACGTAATTAATCGAGTTAATTGGCCGTATCATTAGCAAATGTTCGTTGGCCTCGGTACTTTAATCAATATCACTACGATTATCGGAGGAGCAGCGATCGGCGTACTAATTGGCACCCGAATGCTTGCTCGCACAAGATTGCTGATTACCGAAGTACTTGGTCTCATAACAATTCTTGGCGCAGTAAGTGCCTTAGCTCCGATGTGGAGCGAGCGTTACATAAATGCAATTCCGAAGGGCTGGACGCTCTTAGCAATTTTAGGATCACTGTTAATTGGTGGTGGCATAGGTTCAGCACTTTCTCTCGAATCAAGGCTTGAAGGTTTAGGCGAAAAGTTGCGGGTTAAATTTGGCGCACATAAAGAGAGCACTTTCATCGAGGGCTTTGTTTCAGCATCACTTCTCTTTGCCATCGGCCCGCTGGCTATTCTCGGTTCGATCAGCGATGGAATGTCTACCGGTATTGATCAGCTGCTTCTCAAATCAAGTCTTGACTTTTTCGCAGCGATCGCTTTTGCAGCAAGCCTAGGTTGGGGAGTAGCGGTATCTGCCATTCCCGTGGGTATTTATCAAGGAGTTTGGACTGTTGTCGGATTAGGACTTGGCAGCATCCTGGCGGGCTATCAGGTTGATGCCATGACAGTCACAGGGGGAGTCATGCTTGTTTGCATAGGTTTGCGACTTCTCAAGATCAAAGATATTGCTGTGGGCAATTTGCTTCCGGCGCTTTTTATTTCGCCTATTTTTGTTCTTGTACTCAATAACTTCCTATAGCTAAAAATTCGTTAGTGTTTGGTTAGAAGGAAGTTGCATCAATTACGAAGCGATATTTAACATCGCTAGCGACGGTGCGTTCGTAAGCTTGATTGATGTAATCAGCCTTGATAACTTCAACGTCGCTGACGATGTTATGTTTGCCGCAAAAATCAAGCATCTCTTGCATCTCTGGGATGCCGCCGATCATTGAGCCAGAAAGTGAACGACGAGCTGGTAGCAGAGAACCAGCTTCGACCGAATATGGCTTGCCAGGAAGACCGATGACAACGAGCGTTCCATCAACACCGAGCATTGATAGATAGATGTTGATATCCAATTCGGCGCTAACGGTATTCAAGATTAAATCAAAGTGCTTGCTGTACTTGTTATGGAAGCCTTCGCTCTTAGTTGAAACGAAATGATGCGCACCCATTGCCTTAGCATCGCCTTCTTTTGACGGAGAATGCGAGAAGACTGTTACTTCAGCGCCCATCGCTGCTGCGAATTTCACTCCCATATGGCCAAGACCGCCTAGACCCATTACTGCGACTTTCTTTCCAGGACCGGCCTTCCAATGCTTGATTGGTGAGTACAAAGTAATACCGGCACATAGCAATGGAGCGACTCCATCTAGAGAAAGATTGGCCGGGATGGTGACGGCATAATCTTCATTTACGACCATCACATTTGAATAACCACCCATGGCAGGAGTTTTACCGTCGCGCTCTAACTGGTTGTATGTACCGGTCATTCCTTCGATGCAATATTGCTGAGTACCGTTCTTGCAAGGTTCGCAGACGCGGCATGAGTCAACAAATACACCGACGCCGATGAGATCTCCGACTTTAAACTTTGTGACAGCGGAGCCAACGCTAGAGACGACTCCTGCAATTTCGTGCCCTGGAACCATTGGGAAAATTGCTGGTCCCCATTCTTCGCGCGCTTGATGGATATCTGAGTGACAGATACCTGAATATTTAATGTCGAGCGCGACATCATGTGCGCCAAGATCGCGGCGTTCGAACTCCCAGGGAGCAAGCGGGGCCTTAGCGCTCATTGCTGCATATCCACGTACTTTCATTTGCTTCTCCCTATGTTCGTTCTTCTTTGAGGTTTTCTAATCAGTTTCGGTAAATGGTAAAGGTAATGGTGAAGTGTGTCCGGCGCGAGATGCCCGTGCAGTTACGCGACGCATGTGGTGACGTCGGCAGAGAACCTCATAGGCAACCTCTGCGCCAGGGGCGACATCGCCTACTACAACTTGTTCACCTTCGGTCACCATGACGCCGCCAAGAGTTCGAGCATTATGTGTGGCACGTGATCCGCACCAACAGAGCGCTTCAACTTGCAAGGTGTTAACACGATCAGCGAGTTCTACCAATCGTGCGGATCCCGGAAATAATTTGGTGCGGAAATCCGCCAAGATTCCAAAGGCAAATACGTCAATTCCAAGCCCATCAACAATTTTTGCAAGTTGTTCTATCTGTTCAGATTGATAGAACTGAGCCTCATCACAGATTATGTAATCGATCCGATCTCCAAGCGAGAGTCGTTCTACTACTAATCTATGGATATCGAGATCCGGTTCAACCTCAATAGCTGCGCTCTGTAGCCCAAGGCGAGAAGAGATTACCCCAGAACCGGCACGATCCTTACTTGTAAAAATCAGACCAGTGCGACCGCGGCTTTTATGGTTATGGGCGGTTTGCAATGCGAGCGTTGATTTTCCGCTATCCATTGTTCCGCAGTAGTAAATTAGTTCAGCCACGGGGTGCATCTTTGCATCTAATCACGGAATAAGGCGAGAGCGACTTCATATGACTCCATTGCTCCTTAAGAAATCGCGCAAATTATCTGAGAGCGCGGCGCTCATCTCAACGCTGATGTGCGAGGCGTCACGATATGCCACGATCCCGTCGACGATCGCGGGACAGGTATCAGAGCAGAGCCATGGAGTTGGATCTACAGATTTAAATCCACCAGCGACTCGCGGATCTGACTTTTCATTCTCGTCGCACTCATTTGATTTGGCCGTCGCCAAGCAGCTAGGGATATCACGCTTGGGTTTTGGAGTATCTGAAATGTAGATCAAATTAGGAGCGCTATTTTGAATTTTTGAAAATAGCGTGCGTTGACCAGCAAACCACCAAGAATCGCGCGATGAGAAGCGCTCGGGATAAGCAAAATGCTGGAAACCACTCATAATTACTGCATCAGGATTCAAATCTTTGATGCGTTTAATTGAGTTCTCTCGCCAAGCGTTGCAGTCGGAGTTCTTGAATGCACCGGAGTTAATTCGTTCTACTTCAACAGCTGGACAAGCAGACTTGGTCAGACTTATTAGCGCAAAACCTTCATCATTTGCGATCTTTTCAAGAGCCGGAAACCATTGTGCGGCATGCGAATCACCGTAGAGAACAACTTTTCGTGCCGAGTCAGTGTCACCATAAAGACACTCAGGCGAGTTCTTGCTCCCGTAGTTTGCATGACATCCATCGTCGTAGATTTTAGGTTTCTGCATGACTGCTGCCAGCGATACAGAGCGACCATTAGGAAGTGAGATGTCATCTTTGATAGTCAAGAAAATCCCACTTGCGACCAAAACGCCAGAGAGGGTCGCTGCAATGGCGAACCTACCGGTCTGGCGATTGGTCAATTTTGTTCGTGAGAAAGGCTTTTCAATAAAGCGATGAGTCAGATCTGCCGCCAATGCGGTGAGGGCTATTAAAAGGAACCGTTCTAAGAGAGTGAGCGGTCGCCCAAAGCGCGTACTTGGAATTACTAGAAGTGGCCAATGCCATAGATAGAAGGGATAGGAGATTTCACCTAACCACTGGATGAAGCGCAGACGCGAAAAATCATTAAGGATCGGAGGCCATGAACGAATAAGTCCGATAAGTAGCGCTGTCGCAACAACCGGATAGAGAGCAGCAGTTCCAGGAAAAGGCGTGTTATCACTGAAGCGAATAACACCGTAGAGAAGTGTTATCACAGAGGCCCAGATTATTATCGTTCTGGAAACGGATTTCCTCTCAAGTAGATTCTTTGGAATAAAAAGTAATAACGCGCCAACGCCAAGTTCCCAGGCGCGAGTCGGAAGGCTGTAAAAAGCCCAGATAGGAGCGACGTTCGTTAAAAAAAGCGAGAAAGTAAAGGATGCGATAGTGATCGCAAGAACGCCGCGGAATACCAAACGCTGGCGACCAAGCTTCCAGAGGGTAAAGATGATTAAAGGCCAAAGAAGATAGAACTGTTCTTCTACGGCAAGTGACCAATAGTGAATTACTGGTGAAGGGGTCGCATTAAGGTTTTGATAGTCGTTTTGCCACCACGCAAAGAGATAATTGGAGATGTAGATCGAAGCAGCGAAGATATCTTGGCCGAGCGTTGAACGAATCGTTGGGGGTAGAAAGAACCAAGCACCAATTGCGGTCAGTATGAGAACGCTTATTGAAGCTGGTAAGAGTCGTTTAGCTCGTCTTAAGAAGAAGTTTCGGTAATTAAAGGCCCCGCTTAAAGTTATCTCTTTAACGATAATCCCAGTAATCAAATATCCCGAGATAACATAGAAAATATCCACTCCGATAAATCCGCCGTCAGCCAATTTGGCATGAAAGAGAACGACCAATGCTGCAGCAATGGCGCGCAACGCTTGGATTTGGTGAATACGAACCTTCGTACTCAAGAAGTTACCAACGATCTAACTTCGATTTCTGGAAATCTCTTAGCGATAAGATCTCTTCCACCTAAACCAGATATTTCAAATAGAACTAGAACTGAAATAACTTCGGCACCAGATTTTTCCGCTAGTTCGAGAGCGGCAGCGACAGTTCCGCCAGTTGCTAAAACATCATCGACGATGACGACGGTCTTGCCGCCGGAGAAGGCATCTATATGTACCTCAATCTCATCTGTGCCATATTCAAGGCCATATTTCGCACCATAAGTTTTAAATGGGAGTTTGCCGCTCTTGCGAAACGGAACAAACCCCGCACCTTTCTCTGCCGCTAGAGCCGCTGCAAAGATAAAGCCACGCGCTTCGATTCCAGCTATGACATCCACCTGTCCAATCTCATTTGCAAAGGCTTGGGTGACCGCAGAAAAAGCGGCAGGATCTGCGAGTAATGGAGTTACATCCCTGAAAAGAATGCCTGGCTTGGGATAATCCGGAATATCTCTGATGAGTTCGAGGGCATCGGCTAAATTCATAACGATCCAATTCCACCACATTCAGCCTCGCCAGATCAGTTTTGTGATTCGGCTGATATCTGTGTCCGAACGGGGACTTGAACCCCGAAGCCCTTGCGGGCACTAGCACCTCAAGCTAGCGCGTCTGCCAATTCCGCCACCCGGACGAGTGCGCTGCAAACGATAGCAACGCTGAAGCAACGAAGCAAAAGCAGGTACTTTTTCCGTCCCTATTGAGGGAGAATGACGGCATGAGCGAGTTAAACAACTATGGCCAATTAGGTGAGTTAGAAGAAGAAGCGATTCGAATCTGCCAGGAATTAATTCGCATTCCCAGCGTCAATTTTGGCGAAGGCAAAGGTGATGAAGAAGCCGTTGCTAAGTACATCGTCGCTTCACTCGCAGAAGTAGGAATTGACGCGAAAATTTATGAGTCGGCACCGAAGCGCTGCAATGTTATTGCACGTATAAAAGGTCGCAATCCGGATAAACCCGGCTTAGTTGTTCACGGACATATAGATGTTGTTCCTGCAAATGCCGCAGACTGGTCAATTGATCCCTTCGCTGGAGAAATCAAAGATGGTTGTATTTGGGGACGTGGCGCAGTTGATATGAAGAATGTTGATGCGATGATCCTGGCAATTGTGCGAGATTGGGCTCAACGCGGTTATGCTCCAGAACGCGACATCGTTCTCGCTTTCTTTGCTGACGAAGAAGCCGGAATGACCTTCGGTTCACGTTGGATGACTGCCAATCACCCAGAAGTCTTTGCTGGCTGCACTGAAGCGATTTCAGAAGTCGGCGGCTTCTCGGTAACTGTTGCTGACGGCAAACGCCTCTACTTTATTGAAGCTGCGCAAAAGGGCATTCATTGGATGAAGTTAACCGCGCAAGGTCGTGCCGGCCACGGATCGATGATGAATGACGAGAATGCGCTCACGGCGCTTACTGAAGCAGTTGCCAAGATCGGTCGCTATGAATGGCCGCAGCGCTACACAAAGACTGTTAAGGATTTATTTAAAGAAGTGGCTCGCGTAACGGGCAAGGTCTATGACGAGAAAGATCTGCGTCCACTGCTTACTGAGATTGGTTCGACTGCGCGAATGATAGGTGCGACGCTGCAGAACACTGCCAATCCAACGATGTTGGAAGCCGGATACAAGGCAAATGTTATTCCAGGTACGGCTAGTGCTGTTATTGATGGACGCTTCTTACCCGGGTATGAAGCCGAGTTAAATGAGACTGTCCGTTCTATCGTTGGTCCTGATATTTTAATTGAAACCGTTTCTCACGATATCGCTCTCGAAGTTGATTTTGATGCGCCACTTGTGGATGCCATGAAGGCAGCAATTCTTACTCACGATCCAGAAGGAATTCCCGTTCCTTACCTGATGAGTGGTGGTACAGATAACAAAGCTCTCTCGGAAATTGGAATCGTTGGCTATGGATTTTCTCCACTGCGCTTGCCAGCCGATCTTGATTTCATGTCACTATTTCACGGTGTCGATGAGCGCGTTCCGATTGATGGAATGCGCTTTGGGGTAAGAGTGCTTAGCGACTTTCTAGAGAGTTGCTGATACTTCATTTAATGCACTTCGCACAACTTCAGGAAGTTCAATTTCTTCGCTAGTCAAGATGCCTTGCAACTGAGCGGCATTCCGCGCGCCGACCACCGAACTAGTAACGCCGGGGAAATCTCGTACCCAAGCTAAGGCCACTTCAAGGGGTGAATAGCCAAGGCCCTGCGCAGCAACAGAGACAGCTTCAACTATGCGACGTGATCGATCATTTAAGTAAGGCTCGATAAAGGGCGCAAAGTGCGGAGTAGCAGCGCGTGAATCAGCCGGAATTCCGTTGCGATACTTACCTGTTAGAACACCGCGACCTAGCGGAGACCAAGCTATAAAACCGGTCTCTAAATTTCTAGAACATTCCAGCGAGTCTTCTTCAGCACTTCGATTTAAAAGTGAAAATTCATTCTGCATTACCGCGATCGGCGCCTTGCTGCTATTGGCTTCTTGCAAGGAAATAGCTCGTGCGCTCTGCCATCCATTGAAGTTAGAGATTCCTACATACCGGGCACGACCTGATGTATATGCCCAATCCAGAGCAGAAAGTGCATCTTCTAACTGTGCTGCGGTATCCCAACTCTGGATCATCCAAATATCCACATAGTTGGTGCCTAGGCGAGTTAACGATTTATCTAGTGAGCTCATCAAAGAAGTTCGAGAGTTATCGGTGACCAGCGAACCATCGACGTATGCAGAACCTGCCTTGGTCGAGATAACAACATCTTCTCGCTTGAAGAGCGTTCCGATCAAACCGCCGATTACTCGCTCAGCATCTCCATCTCCGTAGTGACTCGCTGAGTCGAAGTAGTTTCCTCCGGCCTCAATAAATGCACGTGCTTGATCTGCGGCTTCATGGGTATCGGTATCACGGCCCCAGGTCATCGTGCCCAAGGCAAGGCGAGACAGGGAGAGCCCTGATCTTCCCGCGCGACGAAGTTCCATGGCGGCCACCCTAGCAAGACGCAAATGAAATTAGCGGATAACCTTCTAACATGACACGGATAGTTTTATTACGCCATGCACATTCATCGGCTAATGCAAAAGCGATCCTTGCTGGAAGAGCACCTGGTGTAGATCTTTCCGATCGCGGCCGTAAAGAATCGCACCAACTCGCAGAGCGATTGAAAGAGATAAATTTTTCATTAATCAGAGTGAGCCCAATGGAGCGTTGTTCGCAAACTATCGCACCGCTAATAGCTCAACTATCAAAGGGTCGTCGAGCAAAGCCGATCATCGAATTGGAGAACGACCTCGTAGAAGTAGATTACGGCAAATGGACGGGGAGAAAACTTTCAGTTCTTTCTCGAGATAAAGCTTGGAAAATTGTCCAAAACAATCCCAGTGCGATGTATTTTCCTGGCGGTGAAGGACTTTTGGATGTTCAGGCGCGAGCAATGCGTGCTTTGAATAGTGCGGCGAAAACTCCTGGAAAAGGTCCAAAGCTTTTGGTTAGTCACGGCGATGTAATCAAATCGATCGTGGCCAGTGTCTTAGGCTCGCATTTGGATCACTTTCAAAAAATCATTATCGATCCAGCCTCGTTAACAATTCTTGATTTCAACGGGGTTGATTACCGCGTGCTAACTCTAAATAGCACCACGGCTCCCATATCGGCTTACTTAGAGGAAGAGAACGCCGGAAAGAAAGGTGTGGCGGCTCTCATTGGTGGGGGATCAGGACGCAAAGGTAAAGAATGAGCGGTCAGATCTTCCTCTTCGATCCAGCAGATCGTTTTGTTGCAGGAACAGTAGGAGTTCCGGGGGAGCGTACCTTCTTTCTGCAAGCGCGAGCCGGATCTCGATTGATATCGGTTTCCTTGGAGAAGGCGCAGGTTGCAGCTCTTGCTGAGCGGACACAACAAATTCTCCGAGAAGTTAGATCATCTGAACCGCTAACAGTCTTTGAACGGGTAGAACGCGATGATCAACCGCTAGAAACACCAATAGATGAAGAGTTTCGCGTAGGAGTTATCGGTCTGGCCTATCTTTCAGATCGCAAGATGATTGAGATAGATCTGCAGGCGATTGCTGATGGTCAGTCGCCAGAGGATGAAGAGTTGACGATGGAGTCATCCGATAGTCAAGACATTTTGCGAGTTCTCATTCCATTGGGTTATGCAGAAAGTTTTGCGAAACGAGCGATCGCCGTTGTCGGCGCTGGTCGCGTTCCATGTCCATTCTGCGGAGGGCCGGTTGATCCAGGTGGCCATCTCTGTCCACGCGCGAATGGCTATCGTCGATGAGCAAATTAAGTGCGCAAGAGATTGAAGAATATTTAAGAGATCTCAGTCGCGGAGATTTGTCAGTTACCGGAAGATTAGTTGATGCGTCGAATGCAACTTTGTATGCCGTGTGTGAAGTGAAAGATAGAACACTTACTTGCATCTATAAGCCGATCGCGGGCGAACGACCGTTGTGGGATTTTCCTGACGGCACGTTAGCTAATCGCGAATACCTGACTTTTCTGGTTAGCCACTGGCTGGGCTTACATCTTGTACCACCTACAGTTCTGCGCGATGGACCTTACGGGACTGGGATGGTTCAACTCTGGATTGATATAGATGAAAGCATAGATTTAATGGAGTTTTTCAAAGAAGATCACGCTGAACTTCGCAAGATTGCACTTCTTGATCTCATAACAAATAACACTGATCGCAAAATTGGCCATCTGATTCCAACTCCAGAAGGAGCAGTGTATGGATGCGATCATGGAGTCACTTTCCATGAAGAAGATAAGTTAAGGACAGTTCTTTGGCAGTGGGCGAAAAAGGCATTCTCTAGCGATGAGTTAGAGATTTTGCAATTAGCAAAGATGTTGATTGCTACCGAGAAACGAGATGTAGTACTTGGACTCATTGAAGAGTATGAGTTGAACGCCACTGTGGATCGAATAGAGAGAGCCCTTGCGGAAAAGTGTTTCCCTGAACCTAACCCTGATTGGCCAGCGGTTCCGTGGCCACCGTTCTAGGATGAAGGTATGAAGGCTTGGTCAGATCTCTATATTCCACCTCTTGATAGGCGCTTTTCCTTGTTGGATCTTGCACTCCATGACACGGCAACTAGTTCGATTAAGCCACTTGCCCGTAAAGATGTTTATCGAATTTATGTCTGCGGAATAACTCCGTACGATGCAACGCATCTGGGCCATGCCAATACTTATCTTGCATTTGATCTGATCAATCGATATCTGCGGGCAACTGGCGCTCAAGTTAATTTCGTGGAGAACATCACTGACATTGATGATCCGCTTCTTGAAAGAGCCACGCGCGATGGAGTTGACTGGAAAGATCTTGCTCATTCACAAATCGAACTTTTCAAATCAGATATGGTTGCGCTACATGTAATTCCTCCAGCCCATTACATTGGAGCTGTTGAAGCGATCCCTGAAGTAATAGATGCAATTAAGGCGCTGCAGGAGAAAGGTACCGTCTACAGCGTCGATCATGATCTGTACTTTGAAGTTAGAAGTGATTCCGCTTTCGGAAGTCGTTCTAATTTGTCTCAGAGCCAGATGCTGGAAATCTTTGCGCAACGTGGGGGAGATCCGCTTAAGCCCGGCAAGAAGGATCCGCTGGATGCGCTTGTCTGGTTAGCGCAACGCCCTAATGAACCAGGTTGGAGCTCTGAATTCGGAGCTGGACGACCAGGTTGGCATATCGAATGCTGCGCAATCGCGCTCAATTATTTAGATATCGCAGCCGATGAACAAACCTCCGTGGATATCCAAGGAGGCGGCAGTGATCTTATTTTTCCACATCACGAAATGTCGGCGGCACAATCCAAGATGATTAATGGTCGTGAGTTTGCAACACATTATGTTCATGCCGGAATGATTGGACTTGATGGGGAAAAGATGAGCAAGTCAAAGGGAAATCTTGTTCTAGTTTCGAATTTACTCAAAGAGGGTCACGACGCAATGGCGATTCGTTTGGCGCTGTTAAGCCATCACTACCGAAGCGATCATATGTGGACAACTCGCGATCTAATTGCCGCAGAAGATCTCCTAAATCAGATGCGGATTGCGCTCTCGCGTATGGAAGTAGCTCCAACTGATTCAACAATCAAAGAAATAATTGCAGCCCTCGCAAATGATATTGATACTCCTCGTGCAATCAACTCCATGCGAGATTGGCTTGAAGCAACCAACGCTGGAGAAGTTGGTGGAAGTCCCGGAGAACTTTCGCGCGCCATTGACACCTTGCTAGGAATTGCTTTCTAACTTCCTTCTTGGCGCCTTAAGAAACGTTCAAGTTCGCGCGCAATCTCATCTCCAGAGACATCTGAGAATGCTGCGCTATCTTTACTCGCTTCCAGTGCTTTCACGTAATCGCCGATCTCACTGTCTTCTTGCGTTAGTTCGTCGACTTCTTTCTCCCATTCCCTTGCGTGCTCGTCTAACTCGCCAAGAGGAAAGTCGATCTGTAGAAAATCTTCCAACGCATTAATCAGTGCAAGGGTTGCCTTCGGGGATGGAGAACTACTTGCATAGTGAGGTATCGCAGCCCAAAATGAGATTGCCGTCATTCCGCGGCGCAGACAAGCATCCTGAATTACTCCAAGGATTCCGGTTGGACCTTCATATCGACTCACTTCTATTCCAAGTCGTTTAGCGATATCGGGATGTGCGCCTGATCCAGTAACAGTAATAGGACGACTGTGAGGAGCATCAGCGAGCATTGACCCCAAAGTGATCACCGTTGAGACTTCCAAATCGTCGGCCAGATCCAGTAACTGGTGAGTAAATGTCCGCCATTTCATTGATGGTTCGACGCCACGAACGATTACAAAGTCATTGGGAAATTGCGGAGTAGATAGCCCAAAAACTTGGGTTCCAGGCCAGATGAGAGATCGAACAAGCGATCCATCAATTTCAATCATTGGCCGATTTACTTGGAAGTCGTAATAATCTTCAGAATCTACGTCAGCAATTAGCTCTGGAATAAGATCTGTGGCTTTTGGATTATCGACATCAGCGATTTCACTCCAGATACCTAAGAGATGTGAAACTGCTC
>JACCEC010785739.1_pt1 | contig 14581 bp, 12 predicted proteins | sample 7450121 | NCBI WGS metagenome assembly JACCEC01 (sample SAMN15323455, study PRJNA562643) | freshwater metagenome | isolation source: river surface water | place: USA:Blue River Watershed | collected 2017-08-18 | reverse complement strand
GGACAAGCCATCACTGGACAAAACACCAATAACAATAACGCATTTTTGAATGCACGGTCACCCCATGAATAAAAAATAACATAAAAATATGACAACATCTCCATGGTATTGTGATATTTTCGCGCCACACAAAATCTTCCGATCCGGGTTTCCTGCCATGTCCGCCAATGTATCCCCGTCTTCTCGTTTATCCGCCGCTGCCGCTGTCCCCATGTCGGACACGAGCACCACCTATTTCCTTCTTTTGCGACCGGCCACCGACCCCGTCCACGACGCGTCCAAGCACCAAATCGTGCACGTGGCCGGTACCCGTCTCCCTTCCCCTCTCACGGCCTTTCTTCTGCCCACCGTCAACCTGGATCACTACAGCAAACACGGCCTGTTCGAGGCCAACTTGATCGAGTGGTCCAAGCAGTTCTGCCGCCAAGACGGCTGGTTCCTCGACATCGGCGCCCACACGGGCACCTACGCACTGGCGTTGGCCCCTCTGTGCGGCGGCGTGATGGCGTTCGAACCCCAGCGCTCCACCTTTTACGCGCTTTGCGGAAGCGTCGCGCTGTCGGGGCTGGCCGACCAAATCGATTGCCGGCAGTGCGGACTCGGGTCGCTGGGCCAAGTGGGCGAGCGCACGCTGCACATCGTCAGCAAAGACGGCGGCGGTTCTTCCCTGCATGCATCCCCCCACGGTGACGACGATCCCGACGATCCACACAGTCCGGCGTCCACCATCCACGATTTGCGCCAGGAACGAATCCAGGTGCGCACACTCGACAGCTTCGGGTTGCAGGGCGTGGGGTTCATCAAAATGGACGTCGAAGGCAACGAATTGGAGGTGCTGCGCGGCGGCATGGAAACGCTGCAGCGCTCGGGTCACCCGCCCATTTTGATGGAAGTCAACACCGAGGGCCATTTCCAACGCATCGAGACCTATTTGCGCGAAATCGTGGGCTACAACAAGCTCCTCCGGGTGGGCGGCACGACGAACATGGCGCTGGCCGTGCGGGAGATGTAATATTTTCTATTCCCTTTTGCTTTGCCAAAGGGGTGTAACGGCACCGCACTGCACAGCTACTTGGGAGCGTTTTTTTTGTTCACGTAGCTTTGTAAAAATTTTGAAGCTCCCGGCGGAATCACCATCTTGTCAATGGAGTCTTTGCTTGCGAATTTGAAGTACTCTTCGGCGTATTGTCGGCTGCGTTTCAGGAACCAGCGGTCGCGTGTGCGGTTGCGGTAGACTTCCGAGGACGCAATGAGTTTGTCGGAGATTTCCTGCATTTGTGGAAAAATCAACTTTCCTTCGTACATCGCCTTCAGAAGGTATTTTTCTGCGTCTGCAGCAAGCTCCTGAAAGTCCGGACGAACCGCAAAAAACAACTTGAACCAAACGCACAGATTGGACAAAAACATAAATTTCATGAACAACACCATCGTATGGTCGATGTAATCGGAGGTGCCAGCTTTTGAAAAAAACTCCTCGGTATCTCGGTCTTTCTTTGCCACTTCCTCGAGCACACGCGTGAATTCCGATTTGCCCATCACGTTTTCCGCAATCGGTTCGATTTCGACATTCACCAACGCTTGCGAAACGGCGTCTTGCGAGTCAGGGTTGAACATTTCGTTGGGTTCCACCATGACGGTTTCGATGCCGATACCCAAATCGACTGCGCCAGTGGTTGCAACGACGCGGCTAATGGCACGAAATACGCTTTCCACAGCAACCTGCACGATGGTGAGGAATCGTTTCCGGGGATCCTTGTTCCTCAGGACGTTGGCCAACGCCCGATCCATTGCCACCCGAAAGGGCAGAAAGCCACCGGTAAATCCGCCCCGCAGAAATCGGTTGCGTCGACGCGTCGTCCGGCCCATACGTTGCTTAAGCCCTGCCAGCCACCGACGACGCAGGGTGGGGCGAGGACGACGCAGTGGCTGTTGGGCGCCACGGCGTTTTCGCGAAGACAATGAACGCATCATCATCTTCCCACAGTTTCGTCGAGCACGAGTGCGGTGAACAGAGTGCATTCCGTGAACCAACCACAAAAGAAAAGATATATAGCAGGAAAGAAACCACTAAAGATGCAATATATCTTTTGCGAAGACAAAAAGTCCGCTTTTCGAAAAACACTTTGTGATTTTACGGGAAGGCTTCGTGGATGTGAACCATTTGTTCGGCCGTCAAGGAATCGGGGAATTGCACGGAGAACTCAATGACCATGTTGCCGGTGACGCCCTGACGCACCATGCCGAGGCCGGCGATGGTCCGCCGGTGACCCGGATGCACGATGGTGTGTTTTCCCTGTTCGGGTCGGTTGATAACGTTGATGGGTTTTCCGCTGAGGTGGGTGAACTCGAGGTGAAACCCCAACAGGGCTTCCTTCAGCGAGAGGGTTTTCTTGACGACCAAATCCACGCCCTCGCGCACAAAGGTGGCGTGTTTGGCCAACTTGACGATGAACTTGACGTCGCCGCGCAGGTCGTCGCTGATGGTGTTGCCGGCGTTTTGCAGAACGATCATTTCGTCGTGGTCAATGCCAGCCTGCACCTGGATGTGGAGGGTTTCTTGCTCGGTCACCTTGACGTCGTTGCGCAGCACCCAGCGGTCGACTGCAATGGTCACCAAGCATCCCGTGTACGCTTGTTCCAGGGTCAGTTCCAGGGCGCGTACAATCGGCGGCGGTTTTTGGAATTGGCGGAAAAAGGGGTCCATGGGCGACCCTCCGCCGCCAGGAAACCCGTGAAAAATGTGGATGCCGGGCCCGCCCATGGGTCCATTGGGACCGTAGCCCTGGGTCATGCCGCTGCCAAACATCACGTTGATGAAATCCGACATGTTCATGTGCATCTCGTGTTCGGGACCGCCAAACGCCGGCAAACCGTCGAGTTCGCGGTCGTATTGCTTGCGGCGTTCGTCGTCCCCGAGAACTTCGTGGGCCTGGTTGATCTCCTGGAATTTGGCCTGTGCTTCCGGGGAATTGTTGCGGTCGGGGTGCCACTTCAGCGACAACGCGCGGTAGGCTTTCTTGATCTCTTCGGGTGGGGCGTGGCGGTCCACGCCAAGCACGTCGTAGTGGGTAGAAGACATGGAGCAACAGCAACAACCGGTTTTTTTGCCAATGGGTTCGCTCATGCGGCAGTGTTTATATACGTCTGCAGAGAGGTGTTTTTCTATATGTGGGAATGCGTTGGCGCCGTTGCAACCTTTTTTTCCCGCCCGCAAAAATAGCTTTAAGGGGACCACGGGTGAGATACCATTACGTCGCCGACCGATCGGTTTTTTTTGGTTTGTTTTTTGGCTAACGCAATGGACCCCCCTTCTGGCCCGACAACCGATGTTTCCGCGACAGACGGCGCGCCGCCAAAAAAACCCAACATCGTGGTCTGCGGCACGGCACGCAACTGCGAACGGTACCTCGACGCCGTGTTTGCCAACATCAAACACCTCGCCACGCTCTTTGCCGACATACGCATCGTGGTCGCCTACGACGCGTCGTCCGACAAAACCCTGTACCAACTGGTGCGCCAAAAAAGCGAGTGGCGCGACAAAATGGAGATTTTGGTGGGACAGGAACCGTTGACGCACCAACGCACGGTCAACATTTCACGCGCCCGCAACCGTTTGATGCAGCACATGCGATCGGCCTTCGATGTCGCGGAGTGGCCCTATTTCATCATGATGGATCTGGACGACGTGTGTGCGGGCAAGCTCCAGTTGGCGCCTCTGGCGCGCGTACTCTCGGAATCCGACCAATGGGACACCTGCAGTTTCAACCGTGCGGGATACTACGACATCTGGGCCTTGTCCGTGAAACCGTACATTTACAGTTGTTGGGGCTTCCATGACCCCCTCACGGTGGTGCACACCATGCAAGATTACATCATCGATTTGTTGCGGGAGACTCCCGATCACCGGTACTTGGAGGTTCTCTCCGCCTTCAACGGATTCGCCATCTACAAGAGCGCCATCTTTTTCCAGTGCTACTACGATTGGCGGATGCCGAAAAAGTACATGTTGTTGGCGGATCTGCAGGCCAATCAACAAATTCTGGGGTTCCGTGCCACCTTCTCGCCTCTCGATCAACAGACCAACGAACCGGATTGCGAGCACCGCCACTTCCACATGCAAGCCAAATACGACTTCGGTGCCCGGATCATGATTTGTCCGGAACACATCTTCTAAGTAAGGAAGCAAGGACACAAGGCAGGCGTGCAGTGCCTGCCCCAAGGCGCCGGAGGCGCCGAGCGGTTCGGCACCCTACGGGTGCCTTTACGCCTTAGGACCTACGGTCCAAGGCGGCGTAGCTGCCAAGGAAGCTGGCGCCTTCGGCGCCGTGCCCTTCCGAACCTCCCTTCTAATACTCCCTTAGCAAGAGTCACACGGCAGGCGGTAAAGGAAACCCTGCACACACCTTTACCTTTTAGGACCCCTCTTACCTCGCCAGAAACACCAGCAGAAAGCAACCCAAAAAAATTAAAAACGACCGTTATTTTATATCGCATGGCAACTGCAATACAAAATAAATATTCGAGTGTTTACCCCTCTCTCTGCATACCATGTCCTCTGCTGCTGCTGCAAATGAACACAATGTGGTGGTCGATACCGTGATTGTCGGTGCTGGCATCGCGGGCCTTTATGCGGCGCACTGTTTGCGCCAAACCGGCACCGACTCCTTGGTCGTGTTGGAAAAACAGCCTACGATTGGCGGACGCATGGGCACCGAGTGGTTCCATGGGGTACCGGTGGCCATTGGAGCGGGTGTTGGTCGCAAACGCAAGGATCGGCGGCTGATGGCCCTCTTGCGGGAGCTCGACGTGCCCTACCGCGAATTTCCTCACCACAGCCAATCCTTGCTGGACAGCGGGGAATGCACCACCAAATCGACCTTTCTTCGCATTCGGAAAGCGTACGAAGAAGCTGCTGCCGCCGACGCTGCGTCCTCGTCGCGCCGGTCGACGTTCCGGGAATTTGCCGAGCCTCTCCTGGGGGGCGCGGCCTACGCCCATTTTCTGGCGTGTTCGGGATACACCGATTACGAAAACGAGGACGTGGAATCGGTGCTGTACGATTACGGATTTTCCGATAATTACGACCACTGGACCGCGCTGGGCATCCGGTGGAGCACGGTGCGCGACCGGCTCGTGAAATCGGTGGGACGGCGACGCATTCACACCGATCACTCTGTGGTTCGTATCCGGCAAGATCCGACCAGTCACCGGTTCACGGTGTTGGTGCGCGACCGAGCAGCGAACAAAGCCAAACGTTACGACTGCGAAACGCTGGTGTTGGCCACCACGGCGTCGGCGGTGCGGGCGCTGTTGCCGGAGTTTCCCATTTACATGCACATTTGCGGGCAGCCGTTCTTGCGGATGTATGCGCAGTTCGACGCGCAGTCGGCGGACCGCATGCGGTCGGCGGTGCCGGTGACGACGCTGGTGGAGGGTCCGCTGCAGAAAATTCTACCAATGGATGCGGCCAAGGGGGTGTACATGGTGGCCTACAGCGACAACAAGCACGCCCAGGCGCTTCATGCACACCGCACCAACACGCCGCGGAACCGGTTGTACATGGCACGGCAAGTGGAACGGGCGTTGGGGATGGAGGCGCACGCCCTGCACGTGTTGGACATGGTGCATTTCTATTGGGAGGAGGGAACGCACTACTATGCGCCGTTGCCGGCGGAATATGAATCGCGGGAGGAGTTCATCCGGGAAGCGCAACGGCCAATGCGTAACTGCTTTGTGGTGGGGGAAATGGTCAGCAAGCACCAGGGTTGGGTGGAGGGGGCGTTGGAGTCCGTTGAAAACGGCCTATTTCACTTGGCAAGGAACCGAAGAAAATAACAAGTCCTCTCAACTGTACGTCAAAACAACCGATCTGCAAGGGGTTGTACGCAGAAGTACGACGACGGAGTCGTCGCCTGGGGGCGTTGGATTGGTTGCACAATCATGTTTCCCCCTGCAAGGAACCTACGGTTCCTTCCGAACCTCCCTTCCGAACCTCCTTTGCAAAATTATCAAAGTTTCCCCCTTTCTCCATGGGTTTTTAATAAAACAAAAAGAGAGGTTTACAGTCCTCTCAACTGTACGTCAAAACATCGAATCTGCAAAGGGTTGTACGCGGAAGTACGACCGCATTTGCGGTCGCCTGGGGGGCGTTGGATTGGTTGCATACTCCAGTTTCCCCCTGCAAGGAACCTACGGTTCCTTCCGAACCTCCCTTCCGAACCTCCTTTGCAAAATTATCAAAGCTTCCCCCTTTCTCCATGGGTTTTTAATAAAACACATTGAGAGGATTGTAAAATTACACACTCACGTGAAGATTTTTTACACCTTTGAACATTTGTCAAACTCCTTTTTCTATAAAGCGATGGCCTGCACAATTTTGGGCGGCAAGTGGTCGCGGTTGCCCGAGAGGATGGACAGCCGCATGTATTTGGACAGCACAAACTGGCTGTTCAAGATTTCACGGGAATCCATGACGGCCAGCCATTGGTATTTGGTGCGTGCCAAGACGTCTTCGTAGGGAACTGTCAACCCGACGCAGTCGTCGCTCAAATCCAAGTATTCTTCTTCGATGAGGTGTTCCAACAAAATGGGTTTGCCCTTGGCGGTTTTAACACCGATGAATTCGCCGCCCACCAAGTTCATTTTGTCGGATTCGACGGCGTCGGCGCACCAGTACGACAAATCGCCCAAAAAATCGGACTCCGACGAAAAGTGCGGCGACTGGATGCGCGACTTCAAGTAGACGCAGAGTTCTTTCATGGTGGCGTCGTGTTTGTTGGCGCCCATGATGGCAGTTTCCGGCACGAACCCCGGGCGACGGCCAACGCCCTGACGTACCAAATTTTGGTGGCGGTTGATGCCTTCGGCGACGAAGGGTTTGTCGTCGGCGGTGGCTTGCAAATAAAACTCATGCAGCGGTTTCATGCACAAGAACGAATTGGGCAAGGTCATGCCGCCGTAGTAATACAAAAGCTCGCACATGCCGACCTGCCGGGCTTGGGACTTGAAGGGTTCGGCCATATGGGTCAAGTCGATGTCCCACGCAGGGAGCAATTTGCTAAAGGTGTTGTCGTCAATCAAACACACGTGGAAGTCGTCGCCGCAGTGATTCACGATGGATTTGATGGTGACGTGGATGTAGGGTTGGTTGAGGTCGTAGCTGGACCGGCTGTAGAAGCTCTGCCATTTGCGGGCGTTGTATTCGTATTTCGTGTGGATCCAAAGCTTGGGCTTGTTCATGCCGTAGAGAGGGGAGTCGTTCAGCAGGTACTTGCGGACGAGGTCGTACTCGTCGTCGCGGTTTTCGAAGGGATTGCGGAACTTGGCGCCCACGTAGGACGCAACGGCCACGAGCGCCATGGCCGCGCCGTAATAGAAAATCTGTTTTCGGTCAAACATGCCAATCGGGACGGTTGTGTTGTGTTGGGTGGTCAAGTCAATGTCTGTGTGTCCTCTCTGTTGTATATATGTTGGCGAGGGATTTCGTGTCAGTTACACGTAGTAGACGAGGAATTCGATGCAGTACTTGGAGTCCATGTATTTGACGTTGCTGGTAAACATCATGCGGTTGGATTTGCAAATTTGCCGCACAATGTTGATGAAGGAATTGTAGTCCATGGGTCGGGTGGCGTAAAATTTCTTGCTTTCGTGGTAATAGGGCACCACGGTGTCCACAAAGGCCTTGTATGTGTCTTCGTACATGAATTTCTTGTATGCGTTGTAATTGACAAGGTAATACTTGTTGGTTTTCAAACAAATTTGTTCCAGAAGGGAAAACAACGTTTCGGGTGGCACCAACTGTTTGAAAATTTGATTCGGCATGATGGTTTCTGCAGAAAATAACCGGAAAACCACAAAAATAAACGATAGGAAAGGGTGGTGATGGTGGGGATAAGGGTCCTAACTCTACTCTATATACATTTACGCCACACAGTTTCCCTGCGAAAACGCCAAGTGGGGGTCGTCGCCCGCGCACACGTTGTAGACGTTTCGGGTAAACAGGGCCAACTCGATGCTGTGTTCGTGCATGTCGTGAAAAATGGTGATATAATCACAAATGTGGGGGGCAATCGCGTATTTCTCTGCTTCGGTCAGCAGCGGCGTGACCTTGACAAATTCGAAAAAATATTCCAGGATGTCGATGACGGAGTATCCGTAGTCGTAGATGCCGTAGATGATGCGGATGGACGTCGGCAGATTGTGTGCTTTGAGTGCGTCTAAATAGAGCTCGAACGCGCGGAAGGAGATGGTGGAGCACAGTCGCTCGCAGACGGCGCGGTCGATCACTTCGCCAGCCGACCGGTAAATGTCGATTTTTTCGAGGTTGTTGATGACGTTGCGCACGCTGTGGTGGGACCGGTTGAGCAGGTACGTCTGGGCGTCGGCTTCGAGAGGGATGCCTTCGGTTCGAACAATGGTTTGCAGGGTCCGTGCAATTTTCTCCGACGAGGGGGGCAGCACGCGCACGATGGTGAGGCGCGACTGCAAGCTCTCGATGACCTTTTGCGAATTGGAGCACGACGCCACCATGCAGACGTGTCCCTTGTATTTGTCGAGGTAGTTGCGAAACACCTGCTGGCTCTGCTTGTTGATGGTGTCGAGGTCGTCCACGACAATGACCTTTTTGCGGCGGGGAATGGTGCAGTGGGTTTGGCAGAAAGTTTTCATGTCGCTGCGGAAGAACTGGATGCCTTGTTCCTTCAAGTTGTTGATAAAGAGAACGTTGGTTTCGGGAAACGGAGACGATTTCGAGAGGCCGTAGTATTCGCGGAGCATGGCGTACAGCAAACTGGTTTTGCCGGAATTGGTGCCGCCGATGAGGAGCACGTTCATGTCGTCCATGCGAATCAGGGTGGACAACAGCACAATCGGCAGTTCCATGTGGCGTTGGGCCGCGGAGACGGAGGCGTCGTTGGCGGCGTTCGGCACCCGCAAGAAGTCTTCCAGGCGAACAGGGGAATACTTGACGATAAAACTGTGTGGAGCAGGAGGCAGCGGAAAATCAGTCATGGCGACAACGACAAACAACAACGGCAACGGCAACGACGGGAATTTCCACAACAGAATAAACGGATGATCGTTAAAAACGTTTATGTCGTTTCTTCTTTATGCGGTAGCGGCGGCGGCGGCGGTGGCGACAGAAAGCCGCGACGTGGGGATTCCGTCGCACCCTCTCACCAATGCGCGGTCAAACATACATAAAGGTCGGTGGGTGTATTGTTGCATTCCGTTCGTCGTCTGGCCCGCTGCCACTGCCCCAACATTTGAAGTTATTATTTGTGTCCTCTCGTGTACCAGATGAACAGTCCTTCACTGGCGTTGTTGTCGGGGTCCACCGCCACGTTGACGCCCAAAGATTTGGCTTACCGAGCGATTGACGAACTGTACGCCAAGTATGCACACGACGACCAACTGTTTGCGAAGATGCACAACTACGTCTGCTTCCGGCTGCCGACGGTCATCGAAAACATGAAACGGGTAAACGACGAGAGGCGAAAACGGAACGAGCAACTGAGCGAGGAGCAAGACGCGTTCATCCAGGCGTTCTTGACGAACAACCAGTACTTCTACTGCCACCAAACCGACAGGTTTTTCTTCTACAACAAGCTCAATTATTCCGCCTGCCGAGAGGACGATGTGCTGCACCACATTTTGACAACAATCACACGGGAATGGCCGTCCTTGATTCCGCGAAAACCGCAGACGAAGGTGTACATCATGAAACGAGTGAAGGAGACCCCTCTCTTTCAAACGATTCCGGAGTCGGCCACGATCCAGTCGGTGATGGACGCGTTGTCGCCCGCCCTGTTCAACAGCAAGAGCGAAGTGAAATACTTTTTGACGGTGTTGGGCGACCACCTGTTGAAAAAAACGGACGACACCAACCATTCGTATTTTGCTTCCACGAAATCGAAGTTGTTTCTGCGAGAACTGGCCACGGCGGGGCAATCGTTGTTCGGCGTGCACCCCACGGGACTGTTCAAGCACAAGTACCACGGGCACGGGTACAAGACCATCCGCCTGATCAAACTGCACGACACCGTGGGCGTGGAGTCCATTTGGCGGCCGATCCTCAACAAGCACGTCCTGGACATTTTCTGCGTGGCCACCCACTACAGCCACCGGTACAGCTCCGCGGACCAGTATTTGGACCACCACGCCGACGACGTCGAACTCGTGCAGTATGCGTTGTATTTTCGGGGGAAAACGGCGAAAGATGTGGTCCAGGCGTTCATGCAGCACTGCATGGTGGTGAAGGGCGTACCAGGGGCGGATGGAACCCACCTACCGACGGCGTCGTCATCCTCTTCCTCTTCCTCTCACAGTGGAGAGGATGTGATGGCAACCTCGGAAATGACGTCGTTGGTGTCGGTGTTGCCGGCCCAGAGCGTCGACTACCTGTGGCGCAAATTCCTGCGAGACAAGGCGCTGCCCCACGTCCTTACGACGGCGACGGTGCTGGAGTTGCTGGAGACCGATCTCTTGGCCTCTCATTATGACCGCGAAAAGAACCTGTTTCGCGGGATCAGCAGTCCGTTCTTGAACGCAGTGCACCAGTTCAATCGGTTCTGGGAAATGACCATGCGTCCTCTCGACAAAGCGACCACGACAGCGGCAGCAAATGCACACAAACCCAACAGCACGGAAAACCTGTTGCCGGAATACGAAATCGACGAAATCGTCATGATGTACCGGGAGTGGTGCGGGGCCAACTACAGCAACACGTTTCGCATCAACGACGCACAGATGCTGGACCTGATACGCACCTACAAACCAGTCGAAATAGTGGACGACAAATACGTGCGGGGCGTCGAGTGCACGCTGTGGGACAAACCACGTGAATTGCACGAGTTTTTCGCGGCGTTGACGCAGCAACACCGGTCCCAGCTGCAGACGTCTATAACCACAAGGGCGCCTGGCACGGCAGGTGCGGTGCTGACGGAGGACCCGCGGCTGCTTTCCATCTACGACGCCTACGCGAAATACCAAGAATGGGTCAAACGTTCCAGTCACAGTGTGGCGGCGACAATAAATAGTTGCAACAACAACATCCACGGCAGCAGCATCCCCTCTCCCTTCTCGTACAAACAGACCATCGGCAAACCGTATTTCGACAAGTATGTGTACACCGTCCTGAAGGACATGGTGGTTGACGAGCAGTACATCAGCATGCAATGATAAGGCGTGACTGCGTGTTCAGAGAGGCGCTCCGTGCATGAAATTGTACACCAAATTCTGGGCGTTGTGGTTGTAGACCTCTCCGCCCATCATCATGGCGGACTCGTACATTTTGCGCAGGACGTCGTTGGGGCAGGGCGAGCCGACGCAGATGAGTCCGTGCTTCACCAAATACTTGCGGATGTCTTCCATGGGCGTTTCGCGGATGGCCTGTTTTTTGTTGAGAACGTTGGCGCGGATGGTTTTGTTGGACACCAGCACACCCACTTTGGGGTAGACTTTGGATTTGCCCACGCGGTAGGTGCGTTTCGTGATGCGGCGCTGTTTCTTGTTTGGTTTGACGAGGCGGCGCAACTGTTTTGCCCGGTGCACCCGCTCGGTTTCCTCTCTCTTTTTCGCCAAAAACTGTTTCAATTCGGCACGTTGGTCGACGGATCCTCCTGCCAGCGGAGTGGGTGGAGCACAGTTGGGCGCGGCAACCACAGATGCAGCAGGTGCGTAGCCTCTCAAGGTGCGGTAAGTGGGCAACTTGCCGCCTTTCAAGCAGCCGTAGGTGGGAACGGGCAGCGGAACGGCGGGCAGGCCCGATCCACCTAAACTGGGGGGCAACGCTGCTGCTGCTGCTGCAGCCGTGGGCAGTGAAGGAGGAGGAGGAGAGGGCGCCGGCGGTGTTGTGGTGGCGGCCGACGAGGGCAGCAGCGACGGCAGGAAGGGAAGGGTGGGTTTCATGGCAATGGACACCGGCATGAGTTTCTCGGATGAGAGGACGGGCTGGCGAAAGACGTCGGTGTCGGGAAAGGTAGTGGCCACGTCGACCACGGTCGGCACGGTGGCGGAGGCCGTGGCCCACGCGGCCGGCTGGGCGGTAACGGGGCGATGTTTGATGGTTTGGTTCGCCAGCGTTTTGCCTTGCAGTGCCTTGGCGGCGGCTTTCTGCCGCTGCTGTTGGTCGACGATGGTTTCCAAAAACTGGCGTGTTTCTGCGAATGTGTTGTTGAATTCGGTCGCGTAGGACGCGGGAGAAGCCGTGGATCCAGTCAAAGGAGAGGAGGATGAAACGGAGGAACCTCCTGCTGTGGCGGCGGGTTCTTCGCCCTCTTTCAGCAAGCGTTTGTATTTTTCGTGTTGCATTTTCAGGATGTGTTTCAAGGCCCGTCGGCGAATGGTTTTGCTGGAATCGGCCGTGTTTGATTTCAGTTTGATTTTGGGCGGTGGTTGTGCGCCCTCTCCTGGTCCTCCTTCGCCGGCGTTCGCGCCCGCTTTTCGCCGTCGACGCACGGAACTGCGTTCCGGAATCAACAATTTGGGGTTGATGACAATGGTTTTTTTTTCGCTGCTCATTGTCGTTGCATGCTGTGTCCCTCTGCGTTATAGTGAAAATGCAGAGATTTTTCATCTTTGTTGTACGAAGAAGGTTTGTTTGTTGTTACATCGGCACCCACAACACACAAAACATACAAAACACGCACACAGTCTCACATCAGCAACAGATCGGTGTCGTCGGAACGCCATTCCGGCGGAACCGCTTTGGTGCCACCGTCGTAGGCCACCGCAAACTTGTTTTCCAGCATCCATGCGCTGAGGTTTTGGCCGCCCGAAGCCACCACATCCGCCAACAGGCGTCCGTATTTGTCGTATTCGATGTTCTGCAAGGTCACCACCGTGTGCAAGACGTAACTGGAGAGGGCGTCTCGTGCCCGCGTCGCCAACTCCTTTTCCTTGGCGTTCTTCGTTTTCAGTTCCGGCGTGTCGATCCCACGGAGACGTACTTGGAACTTATAAATGGAAGTGGACGGTCGGCCGTCCAGAACCACTCGTCCGGCCACCGTGAGGGTGTCGCCGTCGTAGACCTTGATCACCTTCGCCCTCTGAATGCAGGGAACAAACGCAACGGCGGTGGCGACGGTCGCCTCCAAAAGTGCAACGTCGGCATCGGCATCGGCATCGGCAGCAGCAGCAGTCGTCCCTGCCGCGGAACCGGTAAGTCCAAAAAACGATTTCAGAGAGGACAAATTGGACATTTGCAGAACGCCAAGAACACAACCGACATCAATATAGAAACGTGGTATCACGATCTGTCTATGTTCATCTGCTGCTAACAAAACAACCCTTTTGTTTTGTAGAAACCACGGATTCGTATCCTCTCTATTGTTTCGGCAACTGGAGTTGTGTTAAACACCTGCGTCCTTGTGCATGCCACCCAAACGAACCATGGGCGCGGCCGCCGCCGCAGCGAGAACCAAACGTGCCCCTGCGGCAGCAGCCACCAGATCCCACCTCTCTACGTCACCGCGAAAATACCTATTGATTGTGGAGTCTCCATCGAAGTGCGCCAAGATCGAAGAGTACCTGGGGTCCGACTACCAATGTATTTCCTCGAAGGGTCACATCCGCACCGTGGACCACCTCTCGCAGATTGACTTCCAACACGGGTTCCGCATCGACTTTCACGTTCTGCCGGAAAAGGAGGACCACGTGCGGTCGATGCAGCGAACCGTGGCGCAGTATTCACCGGAATCGGTGCTCTTGGCGACGGACGACGACCGCGAGGGCGAGGCCATTGCGTGGCACATTTGCGAGGTGTGTGCGTTGGACGTCCGCACGACCAAACGGATCGTCTTCCACGAAATCACAAAACCCGCGCTGGTGGCGGCGGTCGAGAGCCCCACTGTAATCAACCTCTCCCTGGTTTATGCCCAACACGCACGACAAGTCATGGATTTGCTGGTGGGCTTCAAGATCTCGCCGCTGCTGTGGCGGTACGTCAGCCGCAACAAGCAGTCGCCGCTGTCCGCGGGGCGGTGCCAGACGCCCGCCCTCCGCCTGGTCCACGACCATGCCGTCGAATACAAAGCCCGGCTGGTCGCGGCGGGAAGCGGACAGCGGATGCAGGTGCACGGCACCTTCACGGGACGTTCCCTGCCCTTTGTCCTGCAGCACACGTTTGCAGTCGGCGGTCCAGACGATGGAGGAAGCCAACGCGCCGAGGTGCATGCCTTCTTGGAAGAGTCGACGACGTTCGACCATCGCATGCACGTCCATCAGGTAAAAGAACGCTACCAGTCGCCGCCGAAACCGTTCAACACCTCGCGTCTCCTCCAAGTGGCGAGCCAGACGCTCCATTTGTCGCCGAAAACCACCATGTCGTTGGCGCAAACACTCTATCAAATGGGATTGATCACCTACATGCGCACCGACTGCACGCGCTACTCACGCGTGTTCTTGGACAAGGCGGCACTGTTCATCCAGGAAAAGTACGGCAACGAATACATTGCCACCACGTTTGAGCCCATCGAACTGGTGGACGGCACGATGCCCCACGAAGCGGTCCGCTGCACCAATCCCTCCATGCAACAGTTTCAGCACGAAAACCACAGTCTCGTTCGTTTGTACCAGTTGATTT
>JACCEC012468157.1_pt1 | contig 14588 bp, 13 predicted proteins | sample 7450121 | NCBI WGS metagenome assembly JACCEC01 (sample SAMN15323455, study PRJNA562643) | freshwater metagenome | isolation source: river surface water | place: USA:Blue River Watershed | collected 2017-08-18 | reverse complement strand
GTCACCAGACTTAGGCTTCCTTGAATTTGACCACATTCACTCACAGGGTTTCCCCAGATGGTGCCCGATTCTTCAGGAGGCGCTTGCTCTATCCACCTGAGCCACAGCCCCAAATTGACACTATTTCCATGATAGCATGATTTTATAAAAACACCTTGATCAATTTTTAGGATCTGTTGGGTGAATTCGTTAAATCTTGAATTACAGATTGTAATCCTGATACAACACGGGTTAAGGAATCATAATCGATTTGATCGGCTATTTATTGTTATGGTCTGATCAAACTGTAGAAAGAACTGTCAGTCTTGTCTTAATTTTTAATGGCTTGGTAATGGGTTTTCCAGTCAGAAAGGATAAAAAACAAAGCACTACTGAGAACCGCAGCAAAGAAACACCAGACGGACAGGAAAGCCACTTGATAAAATTGGTCGGCTAGAATGAAAGAAAGAGTCAGTAAAATTCCAAATATCATTAATAGCCTTTGACTGGATATCAAAAACGGAACACAAACCACAATTAAATATAAATATTTACAAAAATCATAAAAATAAATGTATTTGGGATGATATAATAAATTGAGATGATATAATAAATTACCTGAATCATTAGTAACAACAACAGCTTCTCGGATTACACAACTAAAAAGATAAATTCCTAAAATTAATCCGATGGCTGTTAATCCTAAAATGATGTTTTTGCGAAAGGAACTCTCCTCTAAGAAATAAACTGAAATCGGGCTAAAAATCAACCAAAGTGCTGTAGCAAAGCCTAAAAAAACATAAGCTGCGATCAAATAAAGGGGAGAAGATTGATCCGCTAAAGTTAACCAAACAATTCCTTCAAAAAATTGCTGAGTCGCAAATAATAACGGAAAACAAGCTAATAAAACTTGATTTTTCGAGGTTGTTTGTCTCAGAGTCGCTATTCCTAACACAGATAATGATAGACTAGCGGTAAAACTGGCTGTTGCGGAAAAGCACATAAAAATTGCCTCCTGAGTTTTTGAAACTGTAGATTTTTCACAATGGATTTCAATCAGTGGTTTTCGTTCCTTCTTGCTCCTATTTATGATAAATTAAATCTACAGGGCAAGTTGTAGATAAACTTCAAAGGATATTGTATTCGTGGTAGCCGTGAATCAACCGATTACAGTGACTGATCAGAATCTGATTGAAAAAGCGCTTTTACTAAAAGTAAAACGACTAACTTCCGCACGAGGACAATTGGTTCTTCCTTGCGCGCCTGCTTTAGTTGATGAATATATGAGCCAGTTTAACGCTTTACTGAAAGCATTAGGGCAAAATTTTACCCCAGATGAATTAAATGGCTTACGTCAACTTGTAGAACGAAAACTCAATGAAGGATATAAAGCTTCACCCCACAGTCGTTTAGTGTTTAAATATGAACCTCCTGAACCCACTCAAGGGTTAACCAGTGGTTTAAAAATCACTGTCACCACGGAAATAGCCTCTTTAGAAAATAAATATCAACGCTGGTTAACCAGTCGTGAAGGGCCGTTATTTGGGTCACATCCTGATGCCAAATTAATGGCGGTGGTGTCGGGTTTGTCGCAACCTTCCCAAAGTCCTATTTTAGATATTGGGGCGGGGGTGGGTCGCAATACATTACCTTTAGCTCGAAAAGGACATCCCGTAGATGCAGTGGAACTCACCCCAGACTTTGCCCAAATTATTGCTAAAGAAGCCAAAGAAGGAAAGTTACCCATTCGGGTAATTCAAAGTAATATTCTCAATCCAGCTTTAGTTTTACCCGCTAATTATTATCGGTTAGCCTTAATTTCTGAAGTGATTTCCCATTTTCGCAACTTAGAAGATGTTAAAACTCTGTTAACTAAAGTGTGTGATGCTGTTTTTCCAGACGGATTTATTTTATTTAATACGTTTATCAGCAATGATCATTTTGAACCCGATAATAAAGTCCGAGAAATGAGTCAAATTCAATGGTCATACTTAATCACTCGTCCTGAAATTAATTCAGTCTTAAAGGATTTACCCCTAGAACTAATTTCCGATGAGTCGGTTTATGAATACGAACGCACTCATCTTCCCCCAGAAGCTTGGCCGCCTACAACTTGGTTTGAACATTGGTCACAGGGTCGAGATGTGCTTCCTACCGAAAATCCCCCCATGTCTCTACGTTGGTTATTGTGTCGGGTTAAAAAATAAAAGCTGGTTGTCAGGAGGAGGTTCACCCTCCTCTAAAAATATTTGTTAAAATTGATAAGATTACTTTGATTTCTGCTTGTTTTCTCTTTCTAAACATCCATCATGATTAAGCGACAAATCTCGAAATTATGGATTTTACCAGTGATCGCGTCTGGGGCTTTGTTGGTGGGTGTATTTTTCCCCCTAACTCAATTTCAAGGGTGGAAAAAATCATTCCAGCAAGCTCCGGCTTCCGTTTCACAAATTCCTGCATCAGAAGCTTTAAAACTAGCTTTATTACCCGTTGAACAACGTCAAACCGAACTAGAAACTATTATTAAAAAAAATCCTAATCTTCTCGAAACCAGTCGGGCGCGGTATCTATTAGCTAGTGATTCTTTAGAGGAAAAACCCGAAACAGCCCTGAAATTATTAGAAGGATTAGAAAAAAATTATCCGATCTTGGCAGGTCATATTTTAGTGAAACGGGCGCAAGCTTATGAACGCTTGGGAGAAGCGGAAAAAGCCGAAAAAACTTGGCAGGAATTATTAACTAATTATGGTGATCAACCCGTTGTCGTCGAAGCGTTATTTGCTTTGGGTAAAATTAATCCTAAATATTGGGATCAAGCGATCGCTCAATTTCCCAGTCATCCCCGATCCATTGAAATTGCTCAAAGCCGCCTCAAACAAAATCCGAATCAATTAGAACTATTCTTATTAATTGCTCAACATGGATTATATTTAAAAGATTATGGAACCTATATTGAACAATTAAAAGCAAAATTTGGTAATCAACTCACTCCTGAACAGTGGGAAATTGTAGCATTTGGATCGTGGGAAAAACAAGATTATGGGAAAGCCGCGATCGCCTATTCTAAAGCTCCCAAAACTCCGAAAAATCTCTACCGTTATGCCAGAGGATTATGGTTAGCTGATAAAATTCCTGAGTCTCGAATTGCCTATAAACAGTTAATTAATACCTTTCCCAAGGAGATTGATCCTCAAGGAGAAGATGCCGGATTTGGGTTATTAAGATTATCTCGACTTTCCGATCAAAAAGAAGCTTTAGGGTATTTAGATCGAGTCATTACTCAATTTCCTCGCCATGCAGCCGAGGCTTTATTAGATAAATCTAAACTCTTAGATCAAATGGGTTCAGAAAAATCTGCCTCAGAAACTCGTCAACAATTACTCAGTCAATATAGTGATTCTGAAGCCGCCGCCCAATTGCGTTGGGAACAAGCCCAAAAAGCAGCAAAAGCCGGAAATTTACAAGCCGCATCCGACTGGGCAAAACAAGTTTCACTCAAAAATCCTGATAGTGAATTAGCACCAGAAGCTACATTTTGGGTCGGGAAATGGGCAGAAAAAATCGGCAATTCTCAAGATGCAAAAAAAGCCTATGAATATATTATTGCGCGTTATCCTTCCTCTTATTATGCTTGGCGTTCTGCGGTGCATTTAGGATGGCCTGTGGGAGATTTTACCACTGTTCGTCCCCTGTCTCCCCATGTTGAACATCCTGAAATTCGAGAAGTGCCTCCGGCGGGTTCTAAAACCTTACAAGAACTGTATGCTTTAGGACAAAATCAAGACGCTTGGACGCTATGGCAAACCGAGTTTAAAAACCCGATGCAGCCTTCGGTTTCTGAACAATATACTGATGGGTTAATGCGAATGGGAATCGGGGATAATTTAGAAGGAATTTGGATGTTATCCAGTTTAAATCGGCGAGATGATCCCCAAGAGCGATCGCAATATTTGGACTTAAAACAAAGACCCGCTTATTGGGAAGCATTATATCCGTTTCCCTATTTAGAAACCATTGTGGATTGGTCGAAAAAACGACAATTAAATCCAGTATTAGTAACCGCTTTAATTCGTCAAGAATCCCGATTTATGCCTAAAATTAAATCCGTTGTCGGGGCGACGGGATTAATGCAGGTGATGCCAGAAACGGGTGCGGATGTGGCTAAACAAATTAACTTGAAGGATTATTCCTTAGAAAACGTCGATGATAATATCAATTTAGGAACCTATTATCTGGATTTTACCCATCGAGAATATAACAATAATTCCATGTTAGCCGTCGCCAGTTACAATGCTGGCCCTGGTGCGGTTTCGGATTGGTTGAAACGATTTGGCTTTCAAGATCCCGATGAATTTGTGGTTAAAATTCCTTATCCTGAAACCCAAGGTTATGTGAAATCGGTGTTTGAAAATTACTGGAATTATCTCAGAATTTATAATCCCGATATTGCTCAACGTTTACAAGAACATACTGCTAATTATCAAAATTAAGGAGGATTTATGGAATCTGGAGCCTCTTCTACCTTAGCCGTTGCTCAAGAGGGGTTTGAGCGATTTAAACAAGGTTTAGCCACCGGACAGTGGGAACCTTTTTTAGAAATGCTGACAGAAGATTGTAGCTTTTCCATTCCCGCAAGCTCTTACAAAGATGCCAATCAAGGTAAAACAATATTAGCCAAGTTCTTAAATTATGCCAGTGAATGCGTGTTTAAAAGAAGTTTAACCTTAACCTTACAACGGATAACCCATAATGAAACAACAGTGGTTTTTGAAGTTCGTTCAGAAGGGGAAATGTGGGAAAACCCCTACGAAAATCAAGCCGCCATTGCCTTTGATATTCAAGGCGATCGCATTTGCAGTTACCGAGAATATTTAGCGGTTATTTATACCTTACCTTCCTAACAAAAACCCAGTTTCTTTGAGAAACCGGATTTCTAATGGTTTAATCCATGTTTTCTGTTGAACGAATTAAACGAATAAAGCGGCAAGGATAACCGGAAACATGACTTTTAAAGCTGCCTATTTCTTGAAATCCGGCTTTTTGATAAAATGCGATCGCGCGTTGATTTCCAGCCATAACAATCGTATAAGCAGGGGAACCAATGATCTTTAACGCTAAGTTTAATAACCGTTTGCCAATGCCTTGATTTTGATAATCGGGATCGATATATAATAAAGCAATACAGTTGTGATCTATGGCAACAAAACCAACAATCCTTTTCCCTTTACAAGCTACAAATTTATCATAAACATAGCAAATTTGAGTAGCATTGGGATTTTGCGCCAGAGGAGTCATCGCCCTTAAATCACAAGATCCTATGAATTCCGCAGGTTGGGCGCGATCGTGAACGCGACAAATTAGTGGCCAATCTTGCTCTAAATAAGGGCGAATTTTAATCATTGTTGCTCATTATTAAACAAATTTTGGGCGTTCTAAACCTTCAGAAAATAACGTTTTGAATTCAGCTTTTTGGGTTTCTGATGTTATCATTTGTTTCCAGGTTTCATAGAAGAAAAATGATGTTCCTGCAAATTTGCGATCGCGGGTGAGTTGGATTTGTTCTTTTACCGTTGCAAAGGACATGGGTTTAACTCTCAGTCCCGTTAAAATCCCAATACTGACAGGAATATGGCTTTTTGCCTCTAATAGTTCAGGACGTTTTAAATCCGCTAAAAACCCATTCATATCCTCTCGATAAACTTGTAAAACTAACTCTTCTAAATAGCCTTCCTGTTCCCAGGTTTTCCAATCTTGTAAAAACTGAGAATAAGCATAGAAATAAGGATTAGGGGATAAAGAAAGAATACAATTCGGTTTATAATCTTTAATTAACCAGAAAATTCGAGTTAAAAATTCTGTAATTTTTTTTGCCCTCCAACTGACCCAATTTGTTTCTTTAAAATCCACAGGAGGAGTTGCATTTCCTGTTTCTTTCTGATATAATTTAACAGTAAATTCATCATAACCTAAATCAACAGGTAAACCAAAGTGGTCATCGAGTTGAATTCCATCAATATCATAAGTTCTGACAACTTCAAGAATTAATCCTAAAATAAATTGTTGAACTTGGGGATGAAAAGGATTTAACCAAACTTGATTGACTTGACTTTCTTTATAACCTTTTGTCCCATCTTGACGACAAGTAATCCAATGGGGTCGTAGTTCGGCAATTTTAGAATTGGGGGGAACCATAAAGCCAAATTCAAACCAAGGAATCACACTCATGTTCCGTTCTTTGGCTAAAGGAATCATTTCTTGGAGAATATCTCGATCTTTTAATTCAGGAATTGGATCAATTTTAATTCCCGTGAATCGTTCCATTAACACGCTTGGATATAGGGTATAACCTTCATTCCAAACCGTCGGATAAACGGTATTAAACTGACATTCTGCTAATAAATTAAACCCTGCTGTTAAAGACTGTTTAGAAAACAAAACATCACTATCAATATTTGTTAACCAAACTCCCCTTAATTCTCCAGTAGGAACAGGAAGAATAGGAGGTTTAACAATATATTGTTCTGCAATGGTTAAAGGTTCATTTTGTTGACGTAATGCTTGACAGAAAAACACGGCTACTTCAGCACGAGTCGCTGGTTTATTCGGGTTTAAAAGTTTCACGTTTGGATAATTAACGACTAACCCAGATTCAATCGCCGCAGCAACGGCCGTTCTCGCATAATTAGGAATATCTTTAGCATCATTTAAGCTTTGATTTAAAGTTTTAACAATCGATTGACTCGGTTCATAATTTAACCCTTTGACTAAAGCCACTAACGCTTGAACCCTGGGGATATTTTGTTGAGGTTTAAAACTTTGGTCTTCATAGCCACTCATAAACCCAGTCCGATAGGTTTTTAAAATCACGCTACGAGCCCAAAATTGAGGGGAAATATCTTTAAATTCGATAGGTTCTCGAATGTCTAATAAATTAGGAAAAGCTTTAATCAACATGGTGGCAAACTCAGCACGAGTTACAGGTGCATCCGGTCTAAAGGTTCCGTCTTGATAGCCTGTGATGATGTTTTTATTCGCCAAAGTTTCAATACTGTCTTGAGCCCAATGATTGCTTAGATCTGTAAATTTTACCATAAGGAATTCAATTGATCGGGAGTTTTCAGTTTAGGAAGAGGTCGTTTATAGATTCCAGTTTCAAGGTTAATCTTTCAGAACAAAACTACACAATTAGTTAATTTTGCGTAAAATTTCATTCTTAAAGAATATAATATAAGTAGGAATTTTACCCTAAAGTATGATCAGTTACAATCTTTGAAGATGTTAACTTATTCCTAGCCTTTCAGTTATTGTTTTATCGCTTTAGGTCTAAATTATGAAATTCATTGCTACACTGGTTTCTGGAATCACAACAGCCATAACAACCCTCTCGTTAATTACAAGCGTGGGAATGGCTCAAATGGCCGAAGTCCCCCAACCGAATGCTAAAGGGGATTTTGTAACTGCAAAAGTTCAGGGAAATCGAGGACTTTATAATAATATTTATTGGTTAGTGGTTGACCCTGAATCCCTCAACTGTCGGAATACTCCCGAAGGAACAGTTAAAGTTAAATTAGTAACTGGTGCAATTATTAATGCCCTGTTTTCTAATAATGGCAAAGGGGATGCAATTGTACTCAAAAATGGTCAACCTTGGATGAAGGTAGAAAGTGTTAATCCGGCTGGCTATCAATTTAATTCAGGAGTGTGTTATGTTAGGGCTAATTTGAAATATATTGCTCCCATTAATGGAGATTATTTGGATATATTCAGAAAAAAATAGAAGTTATGCGTTTTATTAATCCTAAAACAGATTTTGCCTTTAAAAAAATCTTTGGTTCATCGGAAAGTAAGGACATTTTAATTAGTTTCCTGAATGCCTTGGTTTACAATTCTGAACCCGTGATTCAGGATTTAGAAATTTTTGATCCTTATCTTTCTCCAAAAATTACGGGATTGAAGGATACTTATTTAGATGTTAAAGCCCAACTCAATACGGGTGAAATTGTAATTATTGAGATGCAGGTTTTAAATGTAGAAGCCTTTACAAAGCGAGTTTTATATAATGCAGCTAAAACCTACTCGCTGCAATTAGATGCTGGACAAGGCTATCGTTTTTTAAAACCTGTTATTGCTCTAACCATTACTGATTTTATTGAGTTTAAAAACACGGATAAATTCATTTCTCGATTTGTATTTAAAGAAAAAAATCAAAACTTTAATTATTCCGAGAATGACTTAGAATTAGTGTTTGTGGAATTACCAAAATTTCAGAAATCTTTAGAGGAATTAGAAACCTTAACGGATAAATGGATTTATTTTATGCAAAGCGCTCGATTATTAGAATCTGTCCCCGAAACCTTGGAAAGTGTTCCTCAGATTCAACGGGCGTTTCAAATTGCCAATCAAACAAATTTAACCCGTGAAGAACTGGATGAAGTTGAAAAACGAGAACTGTTTTTACAGGATCAAATCAATGCGATTACTTTAGCTCAAAATCAAGCAAAACATGAAAAAGCCATAGAAATTGCTCGTCAACTCTTGAATATTTTAGATGATGAAACGATTAGCAGAACAACAGGATTGAGTTTAGAAGAAATTCAACGTTTGCGTTCTTAAACTCCTAACTATCAACACAGATATCGACCATATTGAGCGATAATAGGGGTCTGATTTTGTTGTTGATTCGTTAACCAAGCCCATAATTGATCCCCCCAGGAAAAATGCCACCATTCATTCGGATGTTGTTGAAATCCTGCGGTTTTCATAATTTTAGATAAAATTTGACGATTTTGATGATAGTTTTGTTCAATTAAATCAGAACTATTTTCAAAATAATTAGGGTAAGAACGCGGAGAAATTTCATCAATTTCTGATCCCATATTTACCCATGTTCCCGTGTCATTCACTAACGTAATATCCAACGCAGCACCCGTACTATGGGGGGGAGGTGTTGCGGGATCTAAGCTCGGAGCAGCCCAAAATTGATCAACTTCTGTTAAGATCAATTGGTGTTGTTCTGCTGAAAGATGATCTTGAGTTAATCCCCGTTGTTTTAATAACTGTTCAAAGGAATAATCGACCATAAATTGTTGGACTTCTACCGGACGATAGGCATCAAAAATCAGGATTTTCCAGTTCGGATAATGTTGCTGTAATTGCAATTGTGCAGTTAGTAAACGGTCTAAAACACTTTGTCTTAAATAATAGGGAGAATCTACCGCAGAAAGATGATAAGGTGCACCTAACTTTTGATAAGTATGGGGTGTTTCTACGGCAAATTTTTCTAAAGGAATTGCCACTAACGGTTCACCGCAGTCTTCAATTTTAATGTGTTGATAAGGTTTCATCAGATGGTTTAACGGTTGATAATTGATGGATATAGGCGGGTTCTTACCGGAATGAACCCACCCTTAAAAATTTTTTAAATTCGCCTCAATTTATCATCAGTTTTTAAGGGTTTCGAGAGGCGATGACTCCATAAAAGGGATCGGTTCCTCCTATTCCTAACATCTGCATAAAGAGAGGAGTTTTAGATTGAGTAGAAATAATTTCTGGAGAGTTAAAACCCGGTAAACCGTTAACTTGAACAGAATTAAAATATCCTTTGACTAATTCAACACGGCTGGTTTCTGTTCCTTCTCGCCAAGCTGCGATCGCTTTTTGATAAAACATTCGATTAGAAAAGCTAACAATGCTAATTCCACCGGGTTTTAAAATGCGATGGACTTCTGAAAAAATCGCTTCAGGATATTGTAAATATTGAACCGAAACACAGATTAAAACAGCATCAAAATCTTGATCCAATAAAGGTAATTTAGGATTTTGATTTAAGTCTTGAATAAAATAATGATCCAGTTGAGAATTTTTAGCTAATTCTTCTGCATTCATCCCATGTCCTTCAATATGATCAAATTCAATATCATTGGGAAGATGGGATACCCAACTACTCATTAAATCTAAAATGCGGGTTTGAGGTTTTAGACGGTTTCGATAGAGGGTTGTTAACTGATCAATAAAGGCTTCATCGACGTGGGTAACAAAACGAGGAAAAGAGTAAAATAGAGAGTCGTCCGTCTCATCTAATTTAATCCGTTGATGACGTTGAAGTAACATAATGCGATTGATTAAGCGTGAGTTTTATTCAATCTGGTAATCCGAATATTAAGAATTGTATCCTATTTTTGATTAACTGGCTACAATGATTCTAATATTGATTTATTAGTCAAAAATCAACCCGATTTCAAATCGATCCTGAAATATACCATCGTTACTCATGCCTCGTACACCTATATTAACCTTTGATCGGGGTACATTATTATTACATCCACCACCACAAGGAAAAAGTTGGATTGATTTTGCGACCTGGGATGATCGGGTCGAAAAGTTTAGAATTCCCGCTTTTTATTATCGTACTTTAGTAGAAACGTTACGCAAAAATCAAGTTAATTTTATTGATCAAGCTCAGAATTTTAACACCTTAGAATTAACTCCTAGTTTTGAAATGCCGCCCTATGTTCATCAACAGGAAGCCTTAGACGCTTGGCAACAGGTAGGAAGTCAAGGAGTAGTGGTTTTACCCACCGCTTCTGGAAAAACTTATTTAGCGCAGTTAGCGATGCAAGTAACCGGATATAGCACGTTAATTGTAGTTCCAACATTGGATTTAATGCACCAATGGTATGCCCATTTATTAGCCGCTTTTCCTGATATTGAAATCGGATTATTAGGGGGAGGATCGAAAGATAAAACACCAATTTTAGTGGCAACTTATGATAGTGCAACGATTTATTGTGAAACGTTAGGCGATAAATATGGGTTATTAATTTTTGATGAATGTCATCATTTACCAACGGATTTTTATCGGGTAATTTCTGAATATTCCCTAGCACCATATCGCTTAGGACTAACCGCAACCCCTGAGCGTTCTGATGGCAGACATAGTGATTTATCGCTGTTAATTGGGTCTACAGTTTATCGTAAAACACCCGAACAGTTAGCCGGATCAGCCTTAGCAAATCATAAAGTAGTTCAGATTTTAGTTAAACTTTCTCCCAAAGAAAGAGAAACTTATCAAGAACAAATGAAAATTAGAAATGAGTTTATTAAACAGAATAATATTCAATTATCAAGTTTAGATGGCTGGAAACAATTTGTGATGTTCAGTGCGCGATCGCCTGTCGGAAGACGAGCCATGTTAGCCCACCGCCAAGCCAAAGAAATCGCATTATGTACTAACGGAAAGCTTAGAATTTTAGCGGATTTACTCGCTCAACATTATCCAGAAAAAACCTTAATTTTTACAGCCGATAATTCTACCGTTTACCGCATTTCTCAAAGCTTTTTAATTCCAGCCATTACCCATCAAACCCCGATTAAAGAACGCCATGAAATTTTAACAAAATTCCGAGAAGGAGACTATAAAACCTTGGTTGCATCCCATGTTTTAAATGAAGGAGTTGATGTTCCCGATGCTAAAATTGCCATTATATTATCAGGAACCGGATCAGAACGGGAATATATTCAACGGTTAGGGCGAGTTTTACGCAAGGGAAATACCCCCAATAAACAGGCGATTTTATATGAAGTGGTGACAGAAGATACCAGCGAGGAACGCACCGCCCAACGTCGCAAAGGAGAAACCAAATCTAAACCCCAACCGACTAAAAAATCCTCGAATTCTGATTACCAACAATTAGATATATTCCCACCCACTCCCCTCTATGGTCGCCAAGTTTCTCAAAGCAAACGGGTTGCTGAATCTTCAGAAAAATGGAATATCTCAGACGAATCAGAATCAGATAAAGAATAGAAGACCAAACCCCTACAATAAAATATGACAACCTCTTTATTCTTTAAAATCCTCGGCTTCTCCTTCTTCGATTTCTACTTCTTCTAAGGATTGTCCATCTTGACTCAGTAAACGCCAAAGATCGTCATAGAAAAAGTAATCAATCGTTTGAATATGTTCTGACAGCAAAGAGTCATTAACCATATTAGGTCGAATATCACAATAATATACACCATCTAATGGGTTTAGCCTAATCGTGTAAGCTTTGAAGTGTCCTGACAGAAAAGTTGAATTAATACCATATTTATTTAATTGCTTTGTCTTCTTCCTTTGCACATCATTCAGAAAGATAGCAATGTGAGGTAGATTAGTAGCAGTTAACTTGTTGTACAGAAACTTATCTACAAAAATTTTATCAATCCGATCTTTACTGGAAGTTTTCACAGAACCAATAATTTTAAGCTCATCTTTTTTACTAATTAGTAAATCATGTTGATAACTTGTATAAAGTAGGATTTTACCGTTATCGTCCTTAATTGGAACTTGTGCTGTTCCAGCAACACAGTTTATATCTAACTGTAAAATGATCAAACGGATCAAACGCTCGAAAAGATCCCCATTTATCTTACGAGCTTGATTAGATTTTCCTGAAGGTAAAGCATCAAGGACAGCACCAATAGATTGCTGAATTGTATAGATAGTACGAACTAAAACTTGCCTTAACTGATCATCTGGCAATTGTTTATCTCTTTCTCTTAACTGTGTAATAACTTGCAAAAATTGTACAGAAGCATCCTCAAAACTATCTTCCTCATACATTAATAAGGTGTTAACAGGGCGTGTAATATTGTAGGAACCATCATCTCGATACTGATAGAATTGGTAGTGATTTTCATTCTGTGAAACTATTCTAGCTTGTAAACCTGTTTCAATAAACTGTAAATATTTTTGGCAGAAGTTTATATAATCTTGAAGAGTTTGAAAATGTTTTTTATCAGTTGCATGATTAACTAAACTGGTTAAGTTCATCGTATAGAGTCTCTCCTTTCGGCATTTTTACGATCAAAAGCAATCCATTCATCTTTTGTCATCCGGCGAACATTTTGTATCCGTTGAAATGCCCAATCATTGTATTCCATATTCAGATCACAGCCCATCCACCGTCGATTTAGTTGTTCTGCGACCACGATCGTTGTTCCTGAACCTGAAAATGGATCGATCACTAAATCCCCTTCATTAGAAGATGCAAGAACTAACTTTCTTAATAACTCTTCAGGTTTTTGTGTTGGGTGAGGTGTTGTCTCACCCATGCCATTACAAGTAGTAGGAATCTCGATTACATCTTTAGGTTTTGCACCTTTAGGATGAGGTGTCCAATTATCACGTTTCTTCTTTGTTCTTTTTCCATAAGCACTCGTTTCTGCTTGTGGATGAGAGGGGTATTTTAACGTATGTGCACCATAAGGAATTCGCACATCGTCGATGTTAAGTTTCACTTGATTAGATTTACGAAAATGAATAATACTTTCATGGGAACGTCCCCAATCACGACCTAAATTTGCTTTATTTTTGTAATGCCAAATTAACCAACGGCAACTCTTGAAATACTTTGATGCGGGATGTTTTAGATCGGCTAAGATTTCAGAAAAACCACAAATGTAGAGAGAACCTGTTAATTTTAAAATACGCGACGCTTGAGCGATCCATTGAAGTGACCAATCAATGTACTGTTCTTGATTCTCGAAATTATCCCAGTCCGCTTTCTTAATGTTGTAAGGAGGATCAGCAAAAACTAAGTCAATGCTCTCAGAGTCAAGGGATTTGAGCCAATCAATGGAATCACCTTGATAAAGTTGCCCATGAGGGTGTGAATATTGCAGTTGAAATGCTTTCGTTAAAGGTTTTAATGCTTGCTTCCTAATTGGCTGTGTTTCAACAAATTCTAGGGGAGATTGTATCATACTTATGGGCTGATCAAAATTGACCAATGTTAGTTATTTTTCCTAACCATTGTGTTAACAAAAAGGATTATAGTAATTTAAACCAAAAAGGAAACACCGAGAAACCGGGTTTCTAGGAGAAACTCGGTTTCTATTGAATTAACTTTGAGTTACAACTTCTTTTTCTTTAGCTAAAAACTTCTCTAATTCTGTTAACGCATCCGCATCAACTTTCGTTTGCATCGGACAGAATTTAGGGCCACACATCGAACAGAATTCAGCCGTTTTGTAGATATCTGCCGGAAGGGTTTCATCATGATATTCCTTCGCCCGTTCTGGGTCTAAAGATAACTCAAATTGACGATTCCAATCAAAGTTATATCGCGCTGTAGATAACTCATCATCCCGGTCACGGGCACCAATGCGATGACGGGCAATATCAGCAGCATGGGCGGCAATTTTATAGGCAATTAACCCATTTCTGACGTCTTCAGCATTGGGTAAACCCAGGTGTTCTTTTGGCGTAACATAACATAACATTGCAGTTCCGTGCCAACCTGCGATCGCCGCCCCAATAGCAGAGGTGATATGAGCATAACCGGGGGCAATATCTGTTACTAACGGCCCTAAAACATAGAAGGGTGCTTCTGAACACTCCTCCATTTGTTTTTTAACATTAAATTCAATTTGATCCATCGGAACATGACCGGGGCCTTCTACCATGACTTGTACATCATGTTCCCAGGCGCGACGGGTTAATTGTCCGAGGGTTTTGAGTTCTGAAAGTTGAGCATCATCGGAGGCGTCATGGGTACAACGCGGACGTAGAGAGTCTCCTAAACTAAAGGAAACGTCGTATTTTTTGAAGATTTCAATAATATCAT
>JACCEC012258404.1_pt1 | contig 14588 bp, 15 predicted proteins | sample 7450121 | NCBI WGS metagenome assembly JACCEC01 (sample SAMN15323455, study PRJNA562643) | freshwater metagenome | isolation source: river surface water | place: USA:Blue River Watershed | collected 2017-08-18 | reverse complement strand
GTCAGGAAAACTCTCTCCCCGGAGGTCGTGGTGAGCGCGTCGAAGGCCCTCGGACCTGTAGCTAGGGCGGTCAGATCCGGGGACAACCGCGAGGCCCTGGAGGCCGTGCGGGACAAGCTCGCTACAGAGATCGACCAGGTGGGTGAGGACGATCGGGAGCGGCTGGCTCCGTTGGTCGGCCGTCTACTCGAAGTGTTGCGGGCACTCGATGACATCGCCGAGCCGGAGGTGAGCCGCAAGGATGAGCTACGCCGTCGCAGAGAGGACCGCCGCGCTGCCGCTAGTGCCGCCTCGGTTTCTGAGCCGACCGGAGGCCGCGTCAAGCGCGGGGCCGGAAGCGGTGGAGCTGGCGAGGACGGCGGGCCTGGTGCTGTTGCCGTGGCAGGAGATGGTTCTCGAGGCCGCTCTCGCTGAGACCTCGGAGGGGTTCTGCGCCTCTTTTGAGGTCGGGCTGGTTGTCCCGCGACAGAACGGCAAGGGCGGGGTGTTGGAGGCCGCGGAGCTGTACTGGCTGTTCCTCGATGACGCGGTGGATCTAATCACCCACACGGCACACCGGTTCGACACGTCGCTGGAGCACTTCACCCGGATCAGGACGCTGGTCGAGACGACGCCGGAGCTGATGGCTGAGGTCAAGGGGATTTACGACAGCAACGGCAAGGAACGGATCGAGCTACGTAACGGGAAGCGGCTCCAATTCAAGGCCCGCTCCAGGGGTGGTGGCCGTGGGTTTTCCGGGGACCGGGTGGTCCTGGATGAGGCCTACTACATCAACGACCTGGGCAGTCTGCTGCCCACGATGTCGGCCCGGCCTGATCCGCAACTGTGGTGGACGAGCTCGGCCCCGTTGGAGGTGGCCGAGTCGAATGCTTTGCGGCGGATCATCGCCCGTGGTCGTGCTGGTGAGATCACTTACGTCGAGTGGTCCGTCGATGTCGATGCCTCTGATGCCGATGCTGTCGCTGGGGCGCTAGATGATCGTGGAGCGTGGTTGGAGGGGAACCCGTCGCTCGGGTCGCTGATCACCGAGGAGTTCATTGGGACGGTGGAGCGGTCGAATCTGACCGATGCCGAGTTTGCTCGTGAGCGGCTGGGGATCTTCCCGGATCCGTCGGATGGCTTGGGGCCTGCGTGGTCGGTGATCGCTGAGGCTGACTGGTTGGCGTGTCGTAGTGGTGAGTCCGGGCGACGTGCTGATCGGCCTGGGTGGCTGGTCGGTGATGTGGACCTTGCGGTGGAGGTGCGGCCTGATCGGTCGTCGTCGTCGGTGGCGGTGGCTGGTGAGTGCCGTGAGGGTGGTATCGGGGTTGATGTGGTGGCGAGTGGGGCCGGCACGGGCTGGGTGGTGGCCGAGGTGGCTGCGCTGGTCGCTGATGGTTCGGTTCGTCGGGTGGTGGTTGATGAGGCCGGTCCGGCGGCCGTGTTGATCCCTGATCTGGAGTCGGCGGGTGTGACGGTGAAGCGGGTCGGGTTCGGTGCGGTGAAGCTGGCTACGGCGGGGTTCTTCGACGCGGTAGTGGATGAGGAAGTGGTGCACCGTGACCGGCCGGAGTTGTCGTCGGCGGTGTCGTGGGCGGAGAAGCGCAAGGCGGGGGATGCCCTGCTGATTGATCGTCGTGGGGACCATGACATGTCGCCGCTGGTGGCGGTGGTGTTGGCCCATCACGCTGCTGTGTCGATGCCTGCTGTTGATGTGTCGATGAGCGTCTACTGAGAGGAGAGGAGCCGATGGTGCACGTGTTGCTCGAGTTGTTCGGTCTCGCCCTTGTGGTGGCCGGTGTGTCGATGTGGTCGGTGCCGTTGGCTTTGGTGGTGGCCGGGGTGGCTTTGGTCGCCGCGGTTGAGGTGCGGGCATGAGTCTGTTCCGCCCTGAGCGTCGTTCTGTCGGGTCGCTGGCTGAGGTGCTGGCGGCTGAGCGTGTCCGTCGGTCTGGTGGCGGTCGTGGTGCCGTGTCGGATGTGGACCAGGCGCTCCGGTTGGGTGCGGTGTGGTCTTGTATGGATCTGATCTCTCGGTTGTCGGCGTTGCCGGTGAAGCAGTACCGCCGGGCGGCTGGTGCGCCGGTGGAGGTTGAGCGGCCGTCCCCGCTGCTGTCGGCTCCGTGGGTGCACATGCATGCGATCGGGTGGCGTCGTCAGGTGTTGATGTCGTGGCTGACGGCCGGGAACGTGTTCGGTTTGGTGGCGGCTCGTGACCGGCTGGGGTATCCGGTGCAGATGGAGATCTTGTCTCCGTCGAGGATGTCGGCTCGGCCGGTTGGTGTTGGGTCGGTGCAGTGGTTGCTTGATGGCCGTCCGGTCGGTGATGACTTGGTGCATTGGCCTGCGTTCACTGTTCCGGGGTCGCCTATCGGGTTGTCCCCGCTGCAGTACGCGGCGTCGATGACGGGCTTGGGGTTGTCGGCTGGCGAGTTCGGTCGCCGGTGGTTCAGTGATGGTGCTCATCCTTCGGCGGTGCTGTCGACAGACCAGCCGGTAACCCAGGATCAGGCGGCGACGATCAAGGAGCGGTTTAGGGCTGCGGTGTCTGGTCGTGAGCCGGTGGTGCTCGGGTTGGGTGTCACTTACGAGGCGATCCAGGTGAGCCCGGAGGAGTCCCAGTTCCTGGAGACGATCAAGGCGAACAAGGCGGACATCGCCGGGTTCTTCCTGGTGCCGCCGGAGATGATCGGTGGCGAGTCCGGTAACAGTCAGACGTACGCGAACGTCGAGCAGCGGTCGCTGAACTACCTCACCTATAACGCGGGGTGGTGGGTGACTCTGATGGAGGAGTTCGTGTCTTCGATGGTGCCGCCGTCGGAATACGTGAAGGTCAACACCGGGGCGCTGGTGAAGGTGGACGTGAAGACGCAGGCGGAGGTGGAGACGTTGCGCATCCGTGGCGGTTGGGGGACGCCGGATGAGGCTCGCGAGCATGAGGATCGTCCACCGTTGCCTGGCGGTGTCGGTGCCCAGACGGTGGCGCTGAACGGACCTGGAGGGTCAGATGTCTGAGTTGTTGCCTGATGTGGTCGCTGCCCGTCTGGGTGGTGACATGTCGTCTCTGTCGGTGGTGCAGCGTGGCCGCACTGTGGAGGCCCGGCGGTTCGCTGTGCCCGAGGTGCGAGCGGATGAGGACGGCGGCGTGTCGATGTCGGGGTACGCCACGGTGTACGGGTTCCCTTATGACGTGGCTGGTGGCCCGGAGCGTGGCGGCTGGTCTGAGGTGATCGTTGAGGGTGCTTGCGCTAAGTCGGTGGTCGAGCGTGACGACGTGCGTCTCCTGGTGAACCATGAGGGCCTACCTCTGGCACGCACGGCCGCTAAGACGCTGACGCTGGCGTCCGACGCTGTGGGCCTGCGGTGTGATGCCTCGCTTGACCGTTCGTCTCCGCTGGTGGCGTCGGTGCTGTCCGCGATGGAGCGAGGCGATCTCGATGAGATGTCCTTCGCTTTCCGTGTGATCCGTCAGGAGTGGGATGCGGACTACCTCGAGCGGCGCATCACCGAGGTCCAACTGTTCGATGTTTCACTGGTGACCTACCCGGCGAATCCTGCGACCGTCGCCCAGGTGCGCGACGACGTGCCAGCGCCGTCGGTGCGCGGTCTTGATCTGCGGATGGCTTTGGCTGTCCGTGCCCGGCTGTCTATCTAGGCAGCCACTCCCGGCCCACGCCGGGCTGCACGCCGAACCGCACGCCGGACCCCTCTAGGGGGCACCACCTGCGGTCCACCTGCGGTCCACCTGAGCCACGACTCACCCGCGCCGCCCGGCACGGGTGCCAACCAACGTGACCCATGGAGGTCCTGTCATGACCCTGCTCGAACAGATCCGAGCTTCTATCCGTGAGTGCCTCGACACTCGCGCCGGCCATATGGCCGTCATCGATTCGGTGATCGCTGCGGCCGAGGCCCGTGACGATTCGGCGCTCACTGATGCCGAGACCATCCAGTTCAGCGAGGCCCGTTCCGCCGTCGCTGCCGCTGATGCCGATCTCGCCCAGCTTCAGGAGCGTGAGGCCGAGCTCGTTGCGCTCGAAGAGGCCCGTGCTGCTGCTGACGCTGTGGCTGCCCGCTTCCCTGCCCCTAACGGGTCCCCTGAGATCCGTGTCGGCGCTGAGCCTGTCGTGTACCGCGATGGCGGCGAGTACTCGTTCCTTCAGGATGCCTACCGCTCCGAGTTTGGCGGTGACTGGCAGGCCAGGGAGCGGCTGGAGCGTCATCAGCGGATGGCGCTGGAGACCCGCGATGTCGGCACCGGTGCGTTCGGTGCGCTGGTGCCACCTCAGTACCTGGTGGACATGTTCGCTCCGATCGCTCGGGCTGGCCGCCCGATCGCCAACTCGGTACGGCGGCTCCCGCTGCCTGCTGGTGGGATGACCTTCAATATCCCGCGTGGCACCACCGGCACCACCACCGCCGTCCAGGCGGCTGAGAACGACGCCGTGTCTGAAACCAACTTCGATGAGACCACCCTGGCCGTGTCTCTCCAGACCATTGCCGGTCAGCAGGACGTTTCCCGTCAGGCGTTGGAGCGTGGGGTTGGCATCGATCTGGTGGTATTCGGTGACCTCGCGTCGCACTACGCGACCGTGCTGGACACTTCGGTGTACACCGCCATCACCGGCACGGCCGGGATCGAGGCCGTGACCTACACCGACGCGTCCCCCACCGTGGCCGAGTTCTTCCCGAAGCTCGCTGACGCTGTGCAGCGCGTGAACTCGAACCGGTTCATGCCCGCCACCGCGATCTTCATGCACCCCCGTCGCTGGGGCTGGCTGACCGCTGCGGTCGACTCTACCAACCGTCCCCTGATCGGCCTGAACGCACCATCCAACGCTGTTGGTGTGGGTGTTGCTGCCGAGTACGGGCAGGTCGTCGGGTCGCTGTTCGGTCTGCCCGTCGTCACCGACGCCAACATGGCCACCAACCTCGGTGCCGGCACCAATGAGGACCTGGTGATCGTGGCGAAGGCTGACGACATCCTCCTGTGGGAGGACGGCGACGGTGCCCCCCGTGAGCTGCGTTTCGAGCAGACCAACTGCGGCAACCTGACCGTGAAGCTCGTTGCTTACGGCTACTCGGCCACCACGGCCGGGCGTTACCCGAAGGCCATCGCCACTGTCGGTGGCACCGGTCGGGTTACGCCGACCTGCGAGGTCGGTTGGTGTGGGCCTGGGTTGGTGGCTGATGCCTCCCCCCAGGCCCACACCTCCCACCATGTTCGCTTCGTTGGAGGTGTGTTGTGTCCGATTCGTATGTTGCGGCTCTGCTGGTGGAGCGTGATGGGTATGTGTTGCGTGGTCTGTCTGGCCGTGTGGCCGAGGTGGATGCGGAGCTAGCCCGGTTCGGTGTGCGTGCCGGGGTTGTCGGCTCCCGTGAGGCCGCTGTGGATGCCCTAGAGGTGGAGCAGGCCGTCGAGGCTGCGCCCGTGAAGCGGACCCGTAGGGGCTGAGCGTGGCGTACCTGACCGCTGCTGAGGCCCGTGAGCGTCGGATGGCGTTGCTGTCCGGTGTTGCTGACGCCGAGATCGACCGGCTGGTGTCGGAGTTCGAGGCGTTGGCGGAGCGGTTCGTCGGGGTGCCGATGGTGCCTCGGGCCTCGGTGGTGCGGGTTGCTGTTCCGTCCCCTGTGGTGTCGTTGGCGGTGGATGGGCCGGTGCGGTCCGTTACGTCGGTGGCGGTCGACGGGGTGGCGGTGTCTGGCACCCACAAGTTCTCGGGGTCGGTGGTGTATCCGTCGGTGGCGGTTGGTCCTGGGGTGGTCACGGTGTCGGTCCAGGTCGGTCTGGACGCCCCGCCCGAGGAGGTGTTACACGCGTGCGCCGAGTACGTCGGGCGTGTCGTGGCGGCGTCGGGGTCCGGTACGTCTCGGGACGTGTTGGCTCAGAGCTTCGACGGCGGCACTACGAGGTATTCGACCCCGGACTGGTCTGCTGGTCGCCCCACTGGGTTCTTGGAGGTTGACCGGCTGCTGGTTGGGGTGCGTGCCCGGTATTGGCTGCCGGGGGTGGCGTGATGGCGGAGACGACGGTGTGGTGGTCTGCCGTGGAGCGGCTGGTGTCGCTGTTGCGGGTCCATCCGTCGCTGATTGGAAGTGTGGATGTCCATTCCGGTTGGCCGGGGGATCTGCACCGCAAGCCTGAAATGGTGTTCGTGGATGAACTGTCGTCCACTGAGGACCGGCCGGTGATGAAGTCGGGGCGACAGGTGCGCGATGAGTCGTTCAGGCTGCCGCTGATCGTGGTCATAACAGGGCGGGGTGATCTGGATTCGACGATGTGCCGCACGTCGGCCGTCGTGGCGGCGATCCAGGACGTTCTGGCCGATGAACCGGCCCTGTCGGATCTGGACGGGGTGCTGTTCGGGTGGGTGGCGGAGAAGTCGATGTCGTGCGGTCAGACCCCTGAGGGTCCGATCGGGACGGCGCGTGTGGTGGTCGACGTGACCGCCCGTCTCAACTGAGAGAGGAGCCTTCAATGAAGGTCCGTTACACCGGCGAGGCCGGGTACATCTTTGCGCCTGAGGGCGTGCCGCCGTTCGTCCCTGAGCCTGGGGACGTGTTCGACCTGGACGATGCCGTGGTGGCGTCGCTGGGTGGCTCGTTCGAGCCGGTGGAGCCTGTGAAGGCCCCGGCGAAGAAGTCGGCCAGCAAGGCCGATGATCCGTCGCCCGCGCCCGCTGGCGACTCCGACCCGACCGGCCTGGAGGGCTGATAGATGGGCATCCAAGACAACTTCTGGACGATCGGCGAGGAGACCGTGGCGTGGGGCACCAAGGCCACCACTTTGACCCGCGGCATCGAAAACCAGACCGATGACGCCACCCCGAATGTGGAGTACCTCCAGAGCCGGGGGATGCGCCCGGCGACGGTGGCGACCCCGACGGGCCGCTCTGTGGCTGTGCCCCGTGGTGGCCAGCATGTGCTGACCCTGGACCTGATGGCCAAGTCTCTCGGCCTGGTGCTGGCGTCGGTGGCGTCGACTGTGGCGACCACCACGCCGGGTGGCGCGACTCTGACCCGGCTGCATACGTTCACGCCGACCACGACCGGCCCCACCAAGTCGTTCACGGTCCATGCTGGCCGCGCTGATGTGGGCGGCACGGTGAACCATCACGACTACCTCGGGTGCATGGCCGAGTCGCTGAACCTCGCTCTGACGGCGAAGGGTCTGCCGGTCCTCAAGTCGACGTTCGGGTACAAGACGCTCGACACTGCGGCGGCGTCGGTCACCCCGTCCTACCCCACTTCGTCGCACGTCTACCGCGACATCGACTGTGTGGTGTCGATCGGCGGGAACTCTGAGTGCCTGCGTTCGGCTGATTTCACGATCCCGACCGGGCTCGACATGGAGCGTTGGCGGATCTGCGCGGGCGGCCGCGAGAAGCCGGTGCTGAATACCCGTGTGGAGCCGACCGGCACTCTGTCGCTCGACTACGAGGACGATTCTTGGCAGGACGCTTGGCTGGCCGGGACCGAGCTTGAGGATCTGGTGATCACCTTCACCGGCCCGGAGATCGAGGCCGGGTTCAACTTCCTGTTCCGCGCCACGTTCCCTCTGATCCAGTTGACCGGCTCGTCTCCGAAGGTCGGTCTGGACACCACGCCCGAGCAGCCGTTGCCGTTCCGCGTGCTGGACAACGGCACCGATCCGGCGTGGAAGCTGGAATACCAGACCACCGACACGGCGTACTGATTTGTGTCGGCGCTGCTGTACATGGAGGCCGATGGTTTGGCCGAGTTGATCGCCGGCTTGAAGGCGTCGTCTCAGGGGCTGGGCCGGGAGCAGCGCAAGGCGAACAAGAGGGTTGCTGAGGAGGTGTCGGAGTGGGCGAGGTCTGCTGCCCGCTCTGGCACCCGTCAGCAGGTCCGGGCCGCCGGTGCGATCAAGCCTCGGAGCACTCAGTCGACGGCCCGTTTGGCGATCTCTGGTGGCCCTGGTTATGCCAAGGCTGCGTTCTGGGGTATGTCTCGCCGGACCGGCTGGTATGCGGCTGAGCGGTACCGTGACTCTCTCGCACGGCAGGCCCCGCCGTGGGTGGGGAACTCGTGGACGGCTGGCGTGGCCGGTCAGGGGCCGCATGCGATCAACGATGCGATCGCTGCCCATGTTGATGAGGTCGAGGCCCTGTATGCGGCCGGTTACGAGTCCGCTCTGAAGGCGGCTTTCCCTGGGGGGTTCGAGTGAGTCAGATCACGGTGACGGTCGACGGGTCCGAGCAGGTCGTGGACCTGGCGAAGGTCACGGGGCTGGATGCGATGCAGTTCCGCATGGAGACGGGGCAGGACCTCGATCTTGCGGTGTTGGGGATCTTGGAGCGGGGCGAGGCGGTGCTGCTTGCTGATCTGGCGGTGGTCCACTGGTTGTGGGTCCGTCAGTCGGTGGATGCGTTGGCGTCGTTCGCTTTGGTGGCGTCGTCGCTGACGCTGTTCCCTGCCGTGCAGCCTGAGGCCGTGGAGGTCTGAGGGGGTGGCGGGGCGCGCTCTCACGATCGACATAACGACGAGGGACCAGCAGACGCTGGCGGCGCTGAAGCGCGTCCAGAAGGAGTTGTCGGCGGTCGACAAGGCGGTGGACAAGACCGCCAAGGAGAGCGACAAGCTCGGTAAGTCGGCCGATGATTACGCGGCGAAACTGAGCAACGCCCGTCAGGTTGCGGGTGGGATCGTGTTGGGCGGCACGGTGGCGGTGTTGGGTGCGTCGACCAAAGCCGCTGGCGAGCTGGCGGAGGCGCAAGCCAAAACGAACGCCGTATTCGGGGAGTCGGCGGGGATCATCAACGACTTCGCCGAGGGCGCTACTGAGGCCCTGGCCCTGTCGAAGCGTGAGGCGCTGGAGTCAGCGTCGACGTTCGGGAACCTGTTTACCCAGATGGGTGTGGGGGCCACTAAGTCGGCCGAGATGTCGAAGTCGATGATCACCCTTGCGGGGGACTTCGCTGCGTTCCACAACGCGAACCCGGTGGATGTGATCGAGGCTCAGACGGCGGCGTTCCGTGGCGAGTACGACGCCTTGCAGAAGTTTGTTCCGACGATCAACGCGGCGGCAGTGGAGCAGCAGGCGTTGGCCGAGACGGGCAAGTCGTCGGCCCGTGAGCTGACCGCCCAGGAGAAGGCGCTGGCGACCTATTCGCTGATGCTGGCTGGCGCGGGTAAGGCGTCGGGGGCGGCGGCTCGGGAGGCTGACGGGTTGGCGATGTCGTCCAAGCGGGCTAAGGCCGAGCTGGAGAACAGTGCTGCCTCTATCGGTACGTCTCTGGTGCCCGCTGCGGCTACGGCCGCTAAGGGGATAGCTGGTCTGGCGAGTGCGTTTGGTGCGCTGCCTGCTCCGATGCAGACCGGGGTGGTCGGCATCGGGGGGCTGGTGGTGGGTCTCGGGTTGTTGGGGCCGAAGGTCGCTGAGGGTGTCGGCCTGTTGCGGTCTGGTGTTGGTGCTGTCCGTGCGTACGGGGCGGAGACGGCGACGACGGCGCAGAAGATGACGGGCGCTGGTGTCGCCGCTGGTGCGCTGGCTGGTGCGCTGGTGGCTGGTGCTGCTGCGTGGAATCAGTGGGGTGCTGCTGGCCGCGGTGCGGCGAATCAGTGGGCTGACCAGTTCGATCAGGCGAACGGTCGCACGGTTGCGGGCCTGCGCCAGACGGCCGCTGAGACCAGGGCGTGGGGTGATGCGATCAAGGAGGCTGGGGGGTCGTTCGCTGGCCTGCCTGACCCTGGCGACCTGTTCGACATCGACGCTGACCGCGAGACGGCCGAGGCGAAGAAGGCGGCTGAGGGTCGGGCCAAGGCGTACGAGGATGCCGCCGATCGGATAGAGGAGGCCGCTAAGCGGTCTGGTATGTCGGTGGCGGACGCTGAGAAGGCGCTGGCGGCGACTGGTGTTGACCCGACGATCATGTCGGTGGACAAGCTGACGGGTGCATTAGAGGACTACCAGTCCTCGGGTGCGGGGGCCGCTGAGGCTTCGGCTGCGTTGGCCCGTGATCTGGCGGCAGAGGAGGCAGCGGCTGACGCTGCACGGTCCGCCGTAGATGGCCTGCGGTCCGCTGAGGAGGGCGTGGAGTCTGCTCGGGCTGGGGTGGCTGACGCTCAGGATCGGGTGGCTGACGCTGAGCGTGGCGTGTCCGAGGCCCGTAAGGGCGTGGCTGACGCTGCCCGTGGTGTCGCTGACGCCGAGAAAGGTCTGGCTGACGCCAGGCAGGGGGCGGTAGAGGCCGCTGAGGATCTAGCGGATGCACAGCGTGATCTTCAGTTCGGGACGAAGGAGCTGGAGGACGCCCACAAGGGAGTCGTTGACGCTGAGAAGGATCTGGCGTCGGCGCAGCGCGACAGCAAGGCCGCCCAGGAGGATCTGACCGCGGCCCGTGAGCGTGCCGCTGAGGTTCTCGAGGATTTGGCGGTGTCGGCTAGGTCGGCGGTCCTCGATGAGAAGGAGGCTGTCCTTGATCTGCGTGACGCCCGTGAGGCGTTGGCGGCTGGCCCCGATATTGACGAGGCAAAGCCTGGTGAGTCCGCCGATGCTGCGGCCGAGCGGGAGCGGCGCAACGCTGAGGCCCGCAAGGAATGGGCTGAGGATCGCGAGCGTCTCCAGATCCGGGTGGAGCGGGCTGAGATGCGCCTGGCCGAGGCCCAGGAGCGCAACGGTGAGGCGGCCGACGAGCTGGCTGAGGCTCAGGCCCGCGGGATCGAGCAGTCCGAGGAGGTCACCGCGGCGAAGGATGCGATCGCCGCGGCTGCTGATGCTGAGCGCACCGCTGAGGAGGCGCTGGTCGAGGCTAAGGCCCGTGTGGTCGAGGTGCAGGAGGCGCTGGCTCAGCGGGTGGTGGAGGCTCAGCAGCGGGTCGTGGAGGCGAACGACCGGGTGACCGAGGCCGCTGGTCGGGTCCGTGACGCCCAAGACCAGGTGGCCGCCGCTCAACAGCGGGTCGTGGACCAGCAAGCGGCGGTGGTCGAGTCGAGGGCAGCGGTCGAGGGTGCTGAGCGCAAGGTCACCGATGCGCTTGTGGCGCAGGCGATAGCACAGGCCGAGCTGGACGGTGCGCTAGCGAACTCTAAGGGCGCTCTCGATGGGCAGATCGCCAAGCTCCTGGAGTTGGCAGGGCAGATGGAGCCGGGGTCGCCGGTGCGTCAGCGGCTGCTGGAGATGGCCGAGCAGCTCAACTCGCTGACGGCCCGCCCGTGGACGATCGAGCTACAGACCCGCCTCCAGGCGGTGGACGCGATCAACCGGGCGATGGAGATCGCCCTATCAGGGACCGAAGAGGCGAACCGTGGTGGTCGTGCGATTGGTGGCCGTGTCGGTGCAGGCCGGGCCTATCCGGTGGGCGAGAACGGCCCGGAGATTCTGCGGCTAGATCCTGGCGAGTCGGGGCGCGTGTTCACCCCTGAGCAGTGGGCGGTGGATCAGCGCAAGCAGGACGCTGTGGCGGAGCGTGACCGGCGGGGCCAAGCGAAGTTGGCGGCTGGTCCTCGGGTGCTGAACGTGACGGTGAATGAGGCGGCGACGCCGTGGCAGACCGTCGATCTGATCGGGTCCGAGTTTGATCGGCTGATGAAGGTGGGGGTGTCGCACTAATGCCGTCTCCGTTGTCGGGTGTGTACCAGTTCGGGGTGGGGTCGTTGGTGTGCGGGGATGGCACCGCTAACCCTGAGGTGTCGTTGGTGAAGGTCAATGGGCTTGGCCCGTCTGTGTCGTCTCAGACGGCCCAACGCTCGATGAGCGGTGGTGTTGCGGTGGGTCGCGATGTGGCGGCCCCGCTCGACATCAGCCTGGATATCGAGATCTGGACACCTGGCGATGACGCGGCCGCTGGCGCGTGGTGGGTGGCGTTGGCTGCCCAGTTCGATGCGATGGCTACAGGCCTCGGGTCGTTGTGGTTGTGGCTGCCGGGGATTGGCCACCGCGAGATCGTGGGGCGTCCGATGGGCACGTCCGACGATGGGCTGTCGTCTCTGCCTCACGGCTATATCGAGATGTCGCTCAGGTGGCTGGGCACGACGGGCGAAATGACGGTGGTGGTCTGATGGCGCTGGTCGTGTCGTGGTACCGGTCCGGGCTGGAGTCGCTGCACCCTGCCACCTGGGATGCCCGCACCAACGACAAGGTGCTGGCGATCGAGCACGGCATGGGCTGGTCGTTCGACGCCACCGACACCACGCTCACCGACCTGGCGCTCGGTGGCTGCGAGCTCGTCGCCATCGGCTACTCGCGTGCGACGCTCACGACCGGCACCCCAGTGTTCTCGTCGGGCCGGTGGACGCGGCGGCTTTCGGCGGTTGTGTGGCCATCGTGTGGCACTACCGAGCAGGTCGCCGCGTTCGTCGGGTACGAGGCCGGTGTCGATGACGCCACGTCGGTGCCGCTGTGGGTGCTGCGTGACTCGGGCGGCGCTGCGATCGTGACCTTGGACGGCACCGACCTGACCCTGTCGATGGATCTCGGTGTGACATGACGATCACTGTCACCGCCCCAGCGGGGAACATCGTCCACGGCACCCGTGGCGCGGTCTCCACCGAGATGGCATCGGCGGACCTGGAGGTGTGGATCACCTACGCGGGGTCGTCGGGTCGTGTCGCCCAGATCCCCGCTGAGTACATCGTGTCGTGTGAGTGGTCCGAGCGGATGGACGCGATCGGGTCGTCGTCGGCGACGGTGGTCATCGACCATCACGCCACCTACCCCGATGATTCGTTCGTCGCCGATGACCTGTTGCGAGTCGAGCGTGAGATCCAGATCTCCTACGCGGGTCGGGTGATGCACTGGGGTCCGATCGTGTCGGTGTCCCGGTCAATCGCCGGGCCGACGCTGACCGTCGAGGTCGCCGGCCCCGAGTACTGGCTTGATGCCCGGCTGATCGACGGTGATGAGACGGTGTGGGGGCGTGAGCAGATCCGTGGTACCCGCGAGTGGTCACCGTTCCTCGACGTGACGTCGACGGCGTTCACGGCCGGGGGCCAATTCTCCTACCGGACATCCGATTGGCGGTTCACCGCCGAGGTGTGGATCAAGCCCGGTGTCCCTGACGGTGACGTGATCCTCTCCGCTCTGGCGTCCCCATCGGCGGGTGACCCTCAGCAGGGTGGGATGGTGTTCGCCGGTGATTTGGCCCGCGGTAAGTGGGTGACGGCGGTGATCCACACCACGTTCACGTCCGCTCAGGGCGCGGGCGGCATCCCGCGCTCGTGGTTCATGTCTGTCGGGGGGGAGGGCGGCGCAGCCGAGGACGTGGTGGTCCGCAAGGTGTCCGCCCAGATCTCGCCCACCTCTGTCGGCCAGGATGACACTGAGGTCGAGGTCGAAGAGATCCCGGTCCGTGACATGTGGATGGAAGCGTTCGCCCGTGTCGCCGACCTTGGTGTGTCGGCGTGGATCGACGGGTCGATCGACGGGGTAATGGAAGCATCGTGGCGTCGTCCCGATGTGCAGGTCATCGAGGTGGCCCGCATGGTGGTCGAGTCCGGGTACGGCGAATGTGACTTCGCCCTAACTGAGACGGTGCGGGTGGGGCGCTGCTGGGTGACCCGCGGGTTCGCCCATGACCCCGGCGACCTGACGTTGACGGCAGAGGGCCCTAACCCGCCGGTCGTGTCGTGGGGGACGTGGACCTCGGGCCTCACCCATCCGGTCACCGAATGGGTCGTAGCGAACGATGAGGGCTTCACCGGCTCCTACCACGACACGACGCTGTTCGGTGGGCTGGTCCTCCAGTCCTACAGCGCGGCCCCAACAGGCACCAGCGCGGACGATCTCGAGAACCGGGCGATCTACGCTGCGGATCGGGCGTCGTCGTCGCTGTCGGAATCGTTGTCGGCACGGGTCCGTATGGACCTGGTGGCGTCGCTGTGGGTGGGGGACCGGGTGCGCGTCGAGATCGACGACGGCCCGTCTCAGATCGCCGCGACATGGCGGGTCGTGTCCAAGACCGTTGATCCCGCTGCTGCGGCGTTCAGCGTCGAGTTGTCCCCGTGGATGGGGGCCTGATGGCCGGGTCGATCGTCTCTGAGATCGCCGAGGTGAAGCGCCGTGTCCTCACCTTGGAGCGTCGACTGCGAGACCTGCGGATCGTCAAGTATCTGCACCAGCTCCTCGACGTGGACATCACCTACGACGGGGCCGGGGAGGTCGAGGACGGCGATGTCCTCACCTATGACGCGACGGCGAAACGGTGGGTTGCTGCGGCTGTCGACGGTGGCGGGGTGTACTCGTCTGCGTCGATCACCGGGCTGTGGGACGGGTCCACGGTCTCTGGTGAGGCGACCGAGTGGAATGTTGCGACGGCAGGGCTGGAGCTGGTCGTCATTTCAGGTGGCTCCACTCTGATCCGCGGGCTAAGGCCGGACACCGGTACCGGCCTGTGGGAAGTGACCGCGAATGTGCAGGTCACCAGCGGCACCGGCACACCACGCGTGGAGATCCAGCAGGCGTCGGCATCGGCGGGGTGGGACATCGACGGCGAGACGGAGTGTCGGCCGTTGCTGTCCGCGCACGACGACGCCACCGACGGCGGTTCCGTGTCGCTGATCGTCCCGATCGGCGCTGTCGATGCCCCTTGGGTGGAGATCGACATCGACATGGGTGGCGCTACCGAGGTCCGTTACCGGCTCCAGGCGCAT
>JACCEC010093098.1_pt1 | contig 14590 bp, 15 predicted proteins | sample 7450121 | NCBI WGS metagenome assembly JACCEC01 (sample SAMN15323455, study PRJNA562643) | freshwater metagenome | isolation source: river surface water | place: USA:Blue River Watershed | collected 2017-08-18 | reverse complement strand
TTGCCCAATGCCGAGCGCATGCTCTGGCGGCGCAAGAGCCTTACGGAATCTGGGGCGGTCTAACTGAGGATGAGCGTCTTGAGATCATCAGTAAGGCGACTCGCCAAAACGTAAGTTATATCGCTTAAGAAATCGCGCCTGGTTTTTGGCGCAAGCTAATCACTGTTGTTACGGCCAAGGCCGAAATAATCACTCCAAGTGAAACTGCTAGCGAAACATGTGGGATCTTGTAACCGAAAGCTTCATGAATTCCAATTCCATGTAGCGCCTCAATTATTAATTTGATTCCAATAAAGCCAAGGACGATGGATAGTCCTTTCGATAAATAAACCAATCTCTTCAAGAGAATTCCTACTAAGAAATAAAGTTGGCGAAGTCCCATCAAAGCAAAGGCATTTGCCATAAAGACAATATATGGATCTCGGGTAAGTCCGAATATTGCTGGAATCGAATCAAGTGCAAAAAGTAAATCGGTAGTACCGAGGGCAACTAGTGCCAAGCTAAAGGTAGATAAGCCCCGCTTGCGAAGCGCAGTGATAATTCGATTCTCTTGCCATTCATCCTCTTCGGGATCCTCGGTAATAAGTTTGTAGGCGGTCCAGAGCAGAATTGCGCCAAAGAGAAAGAAGATCGCCACGAAGCGTTCGACTACAGCTGCGCCAATTATGATGAAGATGCCGCGCATTACCAAAGCCATCAAAATACCAAGTAATAGAACTAGCTGTTCTTTTTCTCTTTCAATTTTTAATCTGGTCAGAATAATTAGAAAGACAAACAAGTTATCGATTGAAAGTGAATACTCTGTAATCCAGCCGGCAAAGAATTCCGCGCTTGCAGTTGGGCCATCCCAACTGCGCATTGAAATGCCGAAAATAATTGCCGCGCTTACGTAAATCGCAGTCCAGGTAGCGGCCTCACGAAGACTGGTGACGCTATTTCTGCGGTACCAGGCCCATGCCAAGTCCAAGAGTGTTACTAGACCGACAATTGCAAAAGTTATTAGCCATACTGTTAAAGAGACATTCACAGTTTCAGTTGTCATAGCGATGAGTGTAATGAAAAAGGGCCCGAAATTCGGGCCCTTTCAAGATTAATGCGAATGTCCTCCTGGACCGTGGCTATGTCCATGTCCGCCAGCTGCTTCTTTAGTTTCTTCTGGCTTTTCATAAACAAGGGCTTCGGTTGTAAGGAACATTGCGGCAATCGATGCAGCATTAGCAAGTGCAGATCGAGTTACTTTAACTGGATCAATAACACCTACTTTTACAAGATCGCCATATTCATCAGATGCGGCATTAAAGCCTTCATTGCTCTTCAAAGTGCGAACCTTTGAAACAACAACGTAACCTTCTTGGCCAGCATTCTCGGCAATCCAGCGAAGTGGTTCTTGGCATGCCTTTGCAACGATACGAACACCAACTGCAGCGTCGCCTTCGTAACCAAGATCATCATCAAGAACTGTTGCGGCATGCACCAACGCAGCGCCACCACCGGCAACGATTCCCTCTTCAACAGCTGCACGGGTTGCTGAAATTGCATCTTCGAGACGGTGCTTCTTTTCCTTCAATTCAACTTCAGTATGTGCGCCAACTTTAATTACGCAGACACCACCAGAAAGTTTGGCAAGACGTTCCTGTAGTTTTTCGCGATCCCAGTCAGAATCAACAACTTCGATTTCGCGGCGAAGCTCTGCGATGCGACCTTCTACATCTTTCTTTGCTCCTGCGCCATCAACAATTGTGGTGTGATCTTTCGTAATCACGATACGGCGAGCTTTGCCCAACATATCTAGTGAAACTTGATCAAGCTTTAGACCAACTTCTGCAGAAATAACTTGGCCACCGGTAAGAATCGCCATATCTTGGAGCATCGCTTTACGACGATCGCCAAAACCAGGCGCTTTAACTGCAACCGATGTAAATACGCCACGGATGCGATTTACCACGAGAGTTGAAAGGGCTTCGCCTTCAACATCTTCGGCCACAATTAAAAGCGGCTTGCTGTTCTTAGCAACTTGCTCGAGGACCGGCAGAATGTCAGAGAGTGCGGAAATTTTGCCAGCGGAGATGAGGATGTAGGCATCTTCCAGGATTGCCTCCATGCGATCTTGATCAGTTACAAAATATGGAGAGATGTAACCTTTATCAAATTGCATACCTTCGGTAAATTCGAGTTCGAGACCAGTTGTTGAAGATTCTTCAACGGTTATAACTCCATCTTTTCCGACCTTGTCCATGGCTTCAGCGATGAGCTCACCGATTCCGCGATCTTGAGCAGAGATTGTTGCAACATCTGCAATCTGTTCTTTGCCAGATACTTTGGTGGAGTTTGAGCGAAGTTTTTCAACTACAGATGAAACTGCAGCTTCGATACCGCTCTTAATTCCCATTGGTTGAGCGCCAGCAGCAAGGTTACGTAGACCTTCTTTGACCATTGCTTGGGCAAGAACTGTTGCGGTTGTTGTTCCGTCACCTGCAACATCATTAGTTTTTTCCGCAACTTGCTTTACAAGTTGTGCGCCCATATTTTCGGCTGGATCAGAGAGTTCAATCTCTTTTGCAATTGTTACACCATCATTTGTAATGACAGGTGCGCCAAATGATTTACCAATAACAACGTTACGGCCCTTTGGGCCAAGAGTTACTTTTACGGTGTCAGCGAGGATATTTACCCCACGCTCCATACCGCGACGAGCGTTCTCGTCGAAATGAAGTCCTTTGGCCATGTCTTACTTCTCGATGACAGCCAAGATGTCGCGAGCAGAGAGAACTAGATATTCCTCGCCGCCATGCTTGATCTCAGTTCCGCCGTACTTGCTATAAAGAACAACATCTCCAACTTTGATATCCATTGGAACACGCACGCCATCATCGAAACGGCCCGGTCCAACTGCAACAACGGTGCCTTCCTGTGGCTTCTCTTTTGCGGTATCTGGAATGACAAGACCGGAAGCGGTTTTCTCTTCAGCTTCGCTAATCTTGATAACGATTCGATCTTCTAGTGGCTTAATGGCAATGGCCATCGTCATAGCTCCTTTATATCTAGAACTTGGTTCGGGCGATTTATCACTCTCACCCGGGGAGTGCTAACGCCAAGCCTACGGCGCTCTATTCCCGCCCACAAATCGTCGCTTGGCCTGGCCTTCGCAAATCGTCTCGCTCGCGCTCGACAACATTTGCTTACGGCCAGGCCTTCGCTCAATCAGATTTGCGAAGGCCCAACTTCACTGAAAAAGCGGTTGGGTGGGCGAGAGCGTTGAGGTGGCGCTTATGCCTAGCTTGGAAGGTGGCCGGCCGGCAGAGATCGCCAGCGAACCAAGGGCGGCGACCATGGCGCCATTATCGGTACAGAGTGCAGGAGGTGGGGTACGAAGTTCAATCTTTGCTGATGCGCAACGCTCTTGCGCAACTTCTCGAAGTCTTGAATTAGCAGCAACGCCACCTGCGATTACCAGCGAATCGATTCCAGAATCTACGCAAGCTTTAATTGCTTTCATTAATAAAACATCTACTACAGCTTCTTGGAAAGAAGCTGCTACATCGGCTCTTACATAATTTGGAGTCGATGCAAGAAATCTTGAAACAGCTGTTTTAAGTCCCGAGAAAGAGAAATCAAATGGCTGGGATTCCATATCTTTTGGTTGTGACAATCCGCGAGGGAAGTTAATTGCTAACTTATTTCCACTCTTTGCTTCTTTATCTAATATTGGTCCGCCCGGAAAACCTAGATTCATTAGCCTTGCAACTTTATCGAATGCTTCGCCAGCAGCATCATCAACAGTTTGCCCGAGAGATTTGATATCACCAGTTAAATCTGTAACTTGCAAAATAGAAGAGTGGCCACCGCTTACTAAGAGAGCAATTGTTGGTTTTTCTGGCGCTTCATGAGTCAATAAATCAACTGCAACATGTGATGCCAAATGATTAACGCCATAAAGTGGTTTATCTAGTGCTAGAGCTAAGCCATTTGCGGCTGAGACTCCAACTAATAACGCTCCGACTAAACCAGGGCCTGCAGTCACTGCGATTGCATCCAGATCAGTTAATTTGATTCCGCTATCTTTCAAAGCTTTTTCAATTGTTGGTTGCATCGCTTCTAGGTGAGCGCGTGAAGCAACTTCTGGAACAACGCCACCAAAACGCGCATGTTCAGCAACGCTAGATGCAATCACATTTGCAAGTAACTTTCGACCGCGCACAATTCCTACTGCAGTTTCATCGCAGGAAGTCTCAATACCAAGAACTAGCGGCTCAGTCATTTTTCAACTCTTTCCGCATTATCAGCGCATGTATCCCGGGGCCGTAATAGTTATCGCGCCTTGCAATTCTGGAATAACCGCGCTTTATATAGAGCGGTTCTGCCTCAAGATTTCCTTCGCGCATCTCTAGCATCAGTGCGGTAATCGGCTTGGTGCTTGCCCAACTTTCTAACTGATCCAGCATTTGGCTAGCAATTCCTTGCTTGCGATGGCTTGGAATCACTGCAATCGTATGAATATCGGCAACATCGCCTGCCAGTGCAACTCCGGCATAACCGATTACCGAACCATTTTCCGTTGCCACTAAATACTTATGTGTCTTGGGAACACCAGCAAGTTCTTCGCGAAATTGAAAAGCGCTCCAGGGAGATTCTGGAAATATCTCTTTTTCCAAACCAACTAAAACCGGAATATCAATCAAGGCCATATCTCTGATCTCAATCATTTGCGCTCACTTGTCGGCAGTGCATCTGGACGACGCAGGTAAAGCGGTTCTGAAATTGGTGCGCTCTTTGCAGCTCTTAATAGAGATTTTGGATTTGGATAGATTGGTTCGTCGATACCAAATACTTTTTCATTACTTAACTCCGAAGGCGAAGTGACAAATGGACCAGCGATTCGTTTTCCGGCTTGATACCTTGCCCAATAGATCTCTTTACGTCTTGCATCGGTTGCAACAATGTAGTCATTTTCTGAAACCGAAATTCCATCAAGTGAGCAGACTCCCAGACACGGAATATTTCTAGCCTTTGCAAAAGTTTGTGCAAAGACAATTCCGACTCGTAATCCCGTAAAGGGTCCTGGTCCCATACCAACAATAACTTGATCAATCTGATTTGATTCAAGTAAAGCATTTGCGACTAGTTTCGGCAAAGCTTCGGCATGTTCAGTCGCACCATCATGAAACTCATAAAAAGCTAATTCATCATTTATAAATAGTGCGCAACTAGTTCTATCGGTTGCCGTATCAATAACAAGGGAATTCATAATTCAAAACCCTGCCATCTCTGGCCATAACCAATTGCGGAGACTTTACGTTCAGTTTCTCCTCCACCAAATTCAATCTTGATCAATAAATACTCTTGACCCAATCTAGGGGCAACTCCTTCACCCCACTCGATAACAGTTACAGCATCAGCCATAGCAGTTTCTAAATCCAAATCATCAAATTGAAACGAAGAACTCTTCTCTCCAATTAAGCGATAAGCATCAACATGTATTAGTGGAATTTTTGCTTTATGCGCCCTCGAAATTACAAAAGTAGGTGAAGTAACATCGCTAATGCCAAGTCCCAAACCAATTCCTTGAGTAAGAGCTGTTTTGCCCGCGCCAAGATCACCGCTCAAAACAATTAAGTCACCAGCCTGCAATCTCTTGGCAATTGAAATACCAAGCTCGCGCATTGCTGAAACGGAATCGACTATTAACACCAAGAAAGGTTATCTAGAAAATGAAAGAGGCCCGGTCTCCCGGGCCTCTTTCTTGATCAGCTTATGCTGTCGTTACTTCTGGTAGAACTTAAGAAGTGGTGCTCCGTAAGTTGGATCGTAAGTCAATCCACCTACAGCTGCTACTGACTTCTTTACCTGGCTAGCTGAGACAAGTTTTCCTGATCTCGCTGATTGATCTAGCATCTTTGCGATTGCTAGAAGTTGGCCAGATGTTGCATTGCAGTGTCCAGTTCCGTTAGTACCGCTCTGAGTTACTGGAGAACCAGTAGCGCTGAACTTGGTATATGAATCTGGAGTCAACTGCCATAGCGCAAGAAGATTCTTGCTCTTCTTCTTTGCAGCCTTATCAACCAACCACTGGAGGTTTCCAGCTGGAGTTACGTTATCGGCAACTGCAGCTACACCAACTGTTGGAACATTGAACTTACCCTTATGTGAAAGAAGCTGACGCATCTTTCCAACGGCCATGGAGTTTGCCTTAGCTCTTGGGAATGCCTTGAGATAAGTGAGCAAACCTTGAGTTGCATCAAGTCCACTTAGTGCCGAGCTGTACTCAAACTGAGCATCGCCTAATTGTGCGGCGTAATCAGTATTCGAGTTGTCATAAATAGGTCCGCCAACTTGTTGCTCAATGTCATATGTTGCAATGACACCAAGAATCGCAGCGGATGCAATATTTTCTAGTGAACCGAATGCAGGTGAAAGTGCTGCTGCGAATTGAATCGCAGTCTGCGATGAAGGAGCACCAGGACCGGTAACACCATCAAAGCTTGGGCTCTGAGTTGCTACACCTGACATTGCAGCGACAAGTACCAAAGCAGATCGCGATGGAATTGCCTTAATTGCAGCAGGAGCCGCAGAAGTTGCTGGCCAAGCTGGAGCAATTGGGTTAGCTGCAAAAGCTGCACTGAGTGATCCGGCAACAGTTAGAACTTTTCCAATGTCGCTATAAACTTCAAGAATTGACTTGTAGTCGCCACCCTTAATTGTTGGATCAAAGAATGCCTTCAATCCCCAAAGAGCATCGCCTGCCATTTGAAGTTCGCCTTGAACTGAGCCAGTTGCTGGGCAAAGAAGACCAGCAGCCTTAACTAGTTTTGGATATTTTTCAGCAAGTCCTTGAGTAATGAATGCACCAAGTGATTCACCCCAAGCAACTACTCGCTTGATATCTGGGAACTCTTTACGTGCCAGCTTGATTAACTCAGCGTTAGTTGCGACAGCAGCATCTGCATTCCAGCCCTTACGAGTGAAACCAGACCCAGCGGTTGCATAACCAGCTGCAAGCATTGCAATTGCATTACGGCTCACGCCAGCTGCAGAACCACCTGATGGAGCAGGTTCTGGAGTCTTTCCAACTTTGTATCCACCAACAACTGGAATCGATGCTGGGATATCAATTGGATAGCGGTATCCGTGTGAGAACAAGAAGAGAGTTCCATCAAAAAGAATTGGAACTTGAATTACATATTGAGCGCCATCTGAAGTAACGCCTACGCACTCGTTATAAGTGACATATTCATCTGCATAGACAGTGCTCTTAGTTGAGCAAACCGATGAAGCGTTTGCCGCTGTCGGAATTGCTACTAACGCAGTAGTAGTAATTGCAAGCGCGGATGCAATTGCAAGAACGCGCTTCTTTAGATTATTTGTTTTCATGAGTTAGTAGGTATTCCCTTCGCTGGCAATTTAGCTCGCTTAGATTTGACCTTTGATACTGCACCAGTTCCGGAATCGGTGGTGTAGATAGTTCTTGCTGAATCAACAGGAACTAGCGCACCAGCTAAGTTGTACTTACCGAACCAGTAACCGGTATGGCCAGCATGGCTGCTCTTGCTTACGCCATTTGAAGTGTAAGAAGCGCTAGCAAACTTTGCACCCTTAGTTTCAATTGCGTTAATCAAGGACTTGCGAGTTGGGTTCTTGCCCGCCGCGCGAAGTGCTTGAACTGTTAGGAGAGCTGCATTCATTCCGACTAGAACGTTATTGTCGAAATCAACACCACCATTAAAGTCTTTGTTTACTTGCTGGAATAGCTTCACATATGGATCAGTCGCATCTTGCGCATCTGGCAAGAATGAAGCGCCGATTGCACCATTTAGAAGCGCTTGCGCTTGTGGGTTATTTAGCGCGATCTTGATTGTTGTTGCATCTGCACCAACTGAACCAAGAATCCACTGTGGCTTATAACCTGCAGCAGATGCAACACCTAGTGCGGCAGCAGTTGCAGATGAAACGCTAAATAGCGTTACGGTCTCGCACTTTGCGCCAGCAAACTTGGTAATCCAAGCTTGAGCGGTTGTTGCGTTTTGAGTTCCAGAAACATACTTAACTGTTTCAGCAAAAGTTAGGCCAGCGGCAGCAAAGCCCTTTGAGGCATCTGCACCGAAGTCATCATTTTGAACAAGTAAGCAGTTCTTCTTTGTTCCAAAATTCTCTTTGATGTACGAAGCGAGAATCTTTGCTTCCATCGCATACGTTGGGAAGTGCATGAAAGAAGTTGGGAACTTCTTAACATCAGCAAATCCGCTAAATCCGGTATTCAGATAGAGCGATGGGATTCCACGAGCTCCGATACGTACTTTGCTTGCGACTGCGAGGTGGTTTGCAGTACCGAGTTGGCCAACAAGCGCAAATACCTCGTCTTTGAGAATCAATTCATTGGTTTTGTTGATTGCTTCCTGTGGGATGTAGCGATCATCTTTGATAATGAGATTGATTTGGCGGCCATAAACGCCACCATTGCTATTGATGTAATCGAAGTAAGCCTTCATTGCCGGTGCGACCTTGTTGTAACCAGGAGCAGCAATACCAGTCATTGGTACTGTGATTCCTAGTTTGATCTCATCGGCGGTTACGCCAACTTCTGCATTTGCTGGCACAGCGCTCGCAACCATTGCGAATGATGTAACAGCAACCGCTGCAAGAATGCTCTTCTTGCGTCGTAAGCTGATCATTTATTTCCTTCCATCGAGGGTTTTATTCTTCAATGTTTTGCATGTGCTTCCCGTCGTTTTCTTATCGCCTCGGCCGGACCGTTTGGCGAGAAGAGAACTGTCAGGATTAGCAATACGCTAACAATGAAGCCTGGCAGATTCGTAGTGATCTTCTCGGAATCGCCTAATTGATGTGAGATCACATCAGCGATTTCGGGAATCACCACGAGAATTACAGCGCCTAGCATGCTACCTAGAAGGCTAGTTACGCCAGCGAGCACCGCGCCGGTTATTAGGGTGAAAGAAAGGCTAAGCGGGAATGCGCTTGGGGCAACGATGCTGATCATGCCCAGCAAAGCCCCAGATAAGCCGGCTACGCCCGCACTAATAGTAAAAGCAAGAATTTTGGAGGAGGCGACATTAATTCCAAGGAGAGATGCCGCAGTGGGGTTAGCTCGAAGCGCCTTCCAAGTTCTGCCAAACCTACTGTTGAGTAGGTTTCGAAGTAGGAACATCGCAATTAAAACTACAAATGCAGCAATCCAGAAAAACCATTTATATAAAGTAAAACTCTCGCCAAATCGTGCAGGTGGCATTCCTGCGTCATAAACCAATCCAGTTTCGCCACCGAGAAAACCAAATTGATTTGCCAAAGTTGGTAATCCAACGGCGAGTGCCAAAGTTGTACCTGCTAGATACGGACCAGTTAAACGTCCGGCAGCAAATCCCAAAATAAACCCAAATGCAGCGGTTACAAGAATAGACATAAGTAATGTAAACCAAAACGGAGATTGCCAGTATGTCTGAGCCAGAGCCGCTGAATATGCGCCAACCGCAAGAAAAGCACCATGTCCTAATGAAACCTGACCGGTGTATCCAGTTAGCAGAATAATTGAAGCAATTGCCAGTGTTGTAATTGCAATTGTTGCACCTTGATAAACCCGTAGCTCACTTACTCGATCAGCAACAATGAGTAAGAGCCAACCAAATAGGAAGTAAACAATCAGCGCCTTTTTCGCAGTTAATTTATGCACTGCGCACCTTCTTTGAACCAAGTAAACCATTTGGTCTGATAATCAATGAAAGAAGTAGGACTACAAATACTGCTGGGAAAATCAAAGTTGTTCCAACATAATTAAGAACAAATGAGACGCCAAGCCCCAAGACCATTCCACCTAAAACTGCTCCCGGCAAACTCTCCAAACCTCCGATAACCGCCGCAACAAAACCAAAAACTAATAAGACATCAAGTGAATTTGGCGAGAGAATGTCATTTGGAGTTATGAGTACTCCAGCAAATGCGCCAGCCGCGCCAGCAAAGACCCAACCGATAGTTCTGATCGGTCCAACTCGAATTCCAGCAAGCCTTGCAATCTCTGGTTGGAATGCTGCAGCACGAAGTGACAATCCCAAATCAGTTTTTTGAAATACAAATGAGAAGATAATCATCGCAATTGCTGATCCAACAATTACTAGAACATTTAGCCTAGAGAATGGCAACGCTTCCCCGCCAATGACAAAACCATTTGTAGAAACTGGCGGGAAGAAACTGCGGTAATCATTACCCCAGATCATTCCAACAATGCTGCGAATTACTCCCAGCAATCCAAGAGTTGCAATTACTGGCGCCAAAGATGCAACTGGACCCTCATCCACATGTTTGAAAAGCGTTCGCATCAAGAAATATTCGACTCCGGCGCCAAGTAGCGCACCGGCAACAACGGCGAATAAAACAGCTAGCCAGAAGACTCCGGTTCGAGTAACAATCTCATATGCAATATAAGTAGTAAGAATTGCTTGGCCAGCTTGGGCGAAGTTAATTACCCGAGTAGAGCGCCAGACAAGAACTAAGGCGAGCGCCATCAAACTGTAAATTGAACCGAGAGTTAAACCGATTAAGAGCGTTCCAATAAGTTCTCTCATTAGTACCCCAAATACGCTGACTTGAGCGCAGGATCTGCCATTAGATCTTGCGCGTTTCCGGATGCTACTAATTCACCAAGATTAAGAATGACTCCAGTATCAGCAATGGCTAGCGCGCTTGCTGCATTCTGTTCCACCAGAACAACTGTCATGCCAAGGGATTTACGTAACTTATCTATCGCGGCAAAGATTTGTTCAATAATTAAAGGGGCTAGACCTAATGATGGTTCATCTAGCAATAATAGTTTTGGCCTGGAAACTAAAGATCTGCCGATTGCTAACATCTGTCGTTCGCCACCGGAAAGAGTATTTGCACTCTGCTCCATTCGTTCCCCAAGCCGTGGAAAGAGTTCCACAACTTCAGAAATTGCCTTTGCAGTATCAGCGCGATTACGACGCCACAACCCACCGACCAACAAGTTCTCTTTAACGCTTAACTCTGGAATTACGGACTTTCCTTCAGATACATGTGAGATTCCGCGTCGAACTAAATCTTCTGGTTTAACACCCAAGATATTTCGCTCGCGCCACGTAGCAGTTCCATTTTCTGCGCCCTTCAATCCAGAGAGAGTTCGAAGTAGCGTTGTTTTTCCGGCGCCATTTGCCCCAATAATTGCAGCTAGTTGACCTTCGCCAACTTCAAAACTGACATTGGAAAGTGCACGAATTGCACCATGACTTACTGAGAGATTATTAACGATTAATGAGGTCATTTTGTCCCTGCAGTTCCTAGGTATGCCGCAATAACAGCTGGGTCATTTCTGACTTCATCTTTAGTTCCGGAGGCAATCAATTCACCAAAATTCAAAACTGAGATTCGATCACAGATTGACATAACAACATCCATATGGTGTTCGACAATGATGACCGAGGTTGTGCTCTTAATATTTTTAATTAGACCGTTTAGCCACTCGATATCTTGTGGACCTAAACCACCTGCTGGTTCATCCAACAACAGAATACGTGGCTCGCTAATTAAAGCTCGGGCAATCGAAACCCGTTTCGTATCTGGATAAGAAAGCGTATCGGCGCGACGATAAGTGAGACTTCCGGAGTATGCGCGCTCGAGAGCAGTCTGTGCTAATTCGCGAAGCCTTCGTTCATCTTTTTCTACCGCACCAATAAATGATGCAAGAAGACCCGCCTTGGCTGAGTAATGAGCCCCAAGCATTACGTTTTCTTGAACCGTTAAATCTGGAAAGAGACCAACGCCTTGCAATGTGCGCGAAATTCCATGGCCGACTAATTGGTGAGGTTTAGGCCACTTTACTTTTCTGCCAAATAATTCGAGATCGCCAGATGCTGGCGTAACCAAACCCGATAGCGCATTAAAGACAGTCGTTTTTCCGGCGCCATTAGGTCCAATAAGTCCAAGAACTTCGCCTTGATATAAATCGATATTTACATTTGATAAAGCTTTGAGACCACCGAAATTAACTGAAAGGTTCTTAATTGATAAGACCTTCTCTTTAGCTGCCATAGCTCTAGTTAACTCCAAAGTTAGTTGATATAAATTCTTGGCACTCGCGGACCTATTCGCGTCACAATCTCATAATTGATTGTGCCACTAGCTTGCCCCCAAGCGTCGGCAGTGTATCCGCCGACCCCAGCCTCGCCAACAGCGCTACCAATTAAATATGCCCAATCGCCAGCGCGCGCTATCGAATTGTTACCTAAATCAACAACAAATTGATCCATAGAAACCCGACCAAGAATTGGTGCCTTTTTATTACCAACGAGTACGCCAGCTGTTGCATTTGCATTTCTTGGCACGCCATCGGCGTAACCCATCGTGATAACTCCAACTTTAGTTGCTTCTCTTGTTATGGCAGTCCCACCGTATCCAACTTGAACGCCTGCTGGAACATCTTTTACTAAGTGAAGTTGGGAACGCAAACTCATAACTGGCTGCAAATCTAATTTCGCAGAGTCACCCATCGCGGTCACATCTGGAGATAATCCATACATTGCGATTCCCATTCGAACTAAATCGTAATGCGCTCTTTTATTAACTAAAGTCGCAGCAGAATTACTTAAATGAAGAAGCTCCGGATTGATTCCATATCCTTGCGCTTCCGATACGCGCTCTTCAAAATTCTTAATTTGCTCTTCATTGAAAGCATGACCTGGTTCATCTGCTCTTGCAAAATGTGACCAGATTCCAATTACATTAATCCGATTTGTTTTAACCAGATCACTTGTTGCATGTAATAGCGATCGCCATTCACCGAGGGCGCCACCACGGGTCATTCCAGTATCGACTTCTAAATGAATTCGTGGCACTTCTTTAGTAACTTCACTTGCCTTTAGAACCGCAGCTAAATGATCAAGAGAAGGTATTGCCAGATCAATTTGATTACGAAGCGCGCTCTCGAAGTCATCATGAATTGGTGTTAGCCAAGCAATTATTGGCGTCTTGATTCCGCCTTGGCGAAGCTTGATTGACTCTTCAAGCAGCGCCGTTCCAACCCACTTGGCGCCAGCGGCAACTGCGCGCTCTGCGATTGGCAATAAACCATGGCCATATGCGTCAGCTTTTACAACGGCAAGACCGGCTGCGCTAGTTCCGGATAAGAGTCGCTTTACATTTTTTTCTAGCGCATTTAAGTCGATTATGGCTTCCGCCCGATTCATAACCTAATCCTATGAGGGTTGTCTATTAGATGGAATAAATCTATCGATTGCAACCACGAGAATCAGTATCGATCCACCTAGGAACATTCCACCAATCAAATCGGTAAACCAATGGGTATTACGCAGAAGTGAAACTATTCCAACCGAGATTGAAATTAATGCGACCAACCAATAAAGACGTAATCCTTCAAAAGGAGCACGGTGGGTATATCTAAAGATAATGTAAGCAAATAGACCCCAAGTCACTAGAGCATTTGCAATATGTCCGCTTGGATATGCCATGCCACCGCTAAACATACAGAGATCAAAATCTTCTCTGGCTTTACATCTGCCCAAGCCAATCTTGGCGGCACCAACAAAGAGATTTAGAAAAATTAAGGAAAGAATTGAAAGATTTAGAGGGCGCCAGGACTTAAATCTACGGCTGACCAAAATTGCCATAATCAAAAGAATTGAGGCAGTAACCCAACGTAAACCTAAATCATCAATTCGCAATATCAAGAAATTAGTAAAACCGGTGAACACTGGTCGCTTGATATCAGCAACATATTGATCGATTCGCCAGAGTAAGCCTTCAAAATAAATATCTAAAGTGACCAACACAAACCCGACGAATAACGCTCCAGACCAACGTAAGGCGCTCTTCATTTGTGCGCGGCGAATCTCAATTCGTTGATCTACAACATCATCTAAACTCATTCGACAGTCACCGACTTTGCTAAATTCCTTGGTTGATCAACATCGTTGCCGCGGGCAACTGCCATCTCATATGCAAATACTTGTAATGGAACTATGGCAAGAATGGGTTGTAGTAAATCAAGTGTGGTCGGAATTCTAATTATTGTAGGCAGATCTATTTTGACGCTGGAATCAGCGATTGCGATTACCTTTGCACCGCGCGCAATAACTTCTTGAATATTGCTCTTCATCTTTGCAGCAATTTCACTCTCTTCCGATGGAATTATTGCAATTACAGGTGTGCCATTTTCAATTAGAGCAATCGGTCCATGTTTTAGTTCGCCACCTGCAAATCCTTCGGCATGCATGTAGGCCAACTCTTTTAATTTAAGCGCACCTTCTAGAGCGGCTGGATATCCAACTTGGCGCCCAAGGAATAGGACAGAAGTGGCATCTTTGTAGCCACGAGTCATCTCCCGAAGTGGCTCAACAGTTTCCAAAATCTCCTCAACTTTATTGGGGAGCGAAAGCAGCTCAGTGGCTATCTTCTTTAAATCAACTCCAGCTTTTCCTTTACCAAAACTCATCGCCAATAAATAAATTGCGACAATCTGAGTAAGTAACGCCTTGGTAGAAGCCACCGCAATTTCTGGTCCAGCATGCGTGTAAAGCACAGCATCTGATTCGCGCGGGATTGTTGAACCAATAGT
>JACCEC012776633.1_pt1 | contig 14595 bp, 15 predicted proteins | sample 7450121 | NCBI WGS metagenome assembly JACCEC01 (sample SAMN15323455, study PRJNA562643) | freshwater metagenome | isolation source: river surface water | place: USA:Blue River Watershed | collected 2017-08-18 | reverse complement strand
TGGTGGCCCGGGGCGGAATCGAACCACCGACACAAGGATTTTCAATCCTCTGCTCTACCAACTGAGCTACCAGGCCAAGAGGCAAGAGTATAGCAAAACATTCCGCCGCTGAAAAGCCGCCTGCATGCGAGGCTATAATGGATGCCACTTTTCAGCCGGTATTCTCTATGGGACAGGACTCTGACATCTGCGTGATCGGCGGCGGTGCCATCGGCAAGACCAGCGCGCTGGCGCTGGCGCGCGAAGGCTACCGGGTCACGCTGCTCTCTCCTGAGGGCGAGGCGACGCCTTCCCCCCTCACATCGGACGCCCCCTGGGATCTTCGGGTCTACGCGCTCAATCATGTCGCCCATCGGCTGCTGTCATCGCTGAAGGTCTGGGATGCGATGGACAGCGACCGCATCGCGCCGGTGGATGCGATGGCCGTGCAGGGCGATGGCGCGACACGCGGGAAGCTCGGGTTCGACGCGTACGGCGCGCGCGTTGGCGCGCTCACATGGATTGTCGAGGATGCCAACCTGAATCAGGCGCTCGACAGCGCACTGCGCTTTGCCAATGGCGTGACTGCCGTCGCAGGCCGTGCAGTTGCGCTGTTACAGCACGGTGATCACGCGCAGGTGACACTGGACGACGGACGCACCATCCGCGCCGCGCTGGTTCTTGGTGCCGACGGCGCGCAGTCATGGGTCAGGATGCAGGCCGACATTGGCATGGATTACCGCGCGTACGGCCAATCGGCGGTGGTGGCAAATTTTTCGTGCACTCACGCGCATCATGGCGTGGCAAGCCAGTGGTTTCTGGGGAGCGAGGGCATCGTCGCCCTGTTGCCCCTGACGGGGAACCGGGTGTCACTGGTCTGGTCGGCGCCGCAGGCGCTGGCGGATCGCCTGCTGGCCGAGCCGGTCGCCCGGCTGAGCGAACGACTGGCGGCCCTGCCGGGTCAGACGCTGGGAGAATTCAGCATGCTGCCGCCGATGCGGCCGCGCGCATTTCCGCTGCGCCTGATTCGCTCGCACTCGCTGGTCGCTCATCGCGTGGCGCTGGCGGGCGATGCGGCGCATGCGGTGCATCCACTGGCCGGGCAGGGCATGAATCTGGGTTTTGCGGATATCGATGCGCTGCTCACCGCGCTGACCGAGCAGGGCAAAGCCACGGATTGCGGTGACGATCGCCTGCTCGCCCGCTATGCGCGCCTGCGCAAGGAAGATGTCTTGCTGATGCAACTGACCACCGACGGCCTGCAGCGCCTGTTCTCATCAGAACTGGCGCCGCTGCGCCTGCTGCGCAACGCGGGCATGAGTCTGGTGGACAAGCTGCCCTTACTCAAGCGGCGACTGATCGCGCATGCGCTCGGCCGCTCGCACCCCACCCCTGTCGATGAAAGACCGCGATGAAGCTGCTCACCTCAACCACCTTCTCCACGCTATGCCGTCGCTTCGCGCTCATTGCAATGCTGATGCCCGTGATACCGGCACTGGCCGACGCGACCGAAGACAAGATCAAAAAGCTGCTGCAGCAGCGGCTGGGTGAGGGTACCCAGATCGAAGCAATCAGCAAGACGCCCTATCTCGGGCTGTATGAAGTCCGGGTGGGCAACGAGCTCATTTATTCGGATGCGGAAGCCAAGTATGTGTTCATCGGTCGCATTCTCGATACCGAGACATCGCGCGACCTGACGCAGGCGCGGCTCGATGACATCAACCGTATCCGCTTCAGCGATTTGCCGCTCGACCTTGCATTAAAGACGGTCAAGGGCAATGGCAAGCGCGTGATCGCCGTGTTCGAGGATCCAAACTGCGGCTACTGCAAGCGCTTCCGCAAGACCCTGGCCGAGGCAAAAGACCTGACGGTCTATACCTTCATGTATCCGATCCTGAGCGACGATTCGCGTGCCAAGGTGAAGAATGTCGCCTGCTCATCTGACAAGGCCAGGGCCTGGGATGACTGGATGATCAATGGCAAGGCACCTGCGAACGCGCCGGAGTCCTGCAACCCGAATGCCAGCACCGATAAGGTGCTGGAGCTTGGCAAGAAACTGAAAGTCACCGGCACGCCGACCATCTTCTTCACCGATGGTACGCGTGTCCCGGGCGCGATCGATGCAAAGACACTCGAATCCCGGCTGGCTTCCGTAAAATAAGCGCTCGGCAACGACAAACCACAGATTAATCAGCGGCCGGTGCGCGTCTTTCCGCGTCTGCCGGCCCGCGCGGGAAAGACCCCACCACGTCCCCCACGCATCAAAAACAATAACAGGAGATCCCCATGTTCAAGGCACTGCTGCTCAACAAGAATGACGATGGAAGCACGCGCGCCGAGCTGATGCAGCTCGACGATGCGCAATTGCCGGCTGACGGCGATGTCACGGTCGCCATCGACTATTCGACGATCAATTACAAGGATGGTCTGGCGATCACGGGCAAGGCGCCGGTGGTGCGCAAGTGGCCGATGGTGCCCGGCATTGATGGCGCGGGCGAAGTGATTGCATCCAGTCACCCCGCTTGGAAAGCCGGTGACAAGGTGATACTGAACGGCTGGGGCGTCGGCGAGGCGCACATGGGCTGCCTCGCGGAACGCGCTAAGCTCAAGGGTGACTGGCTGATCCCGCTGCCGCATGACATGTCGACCCGCACGGCAATGGCGATTGGCACCGCAGGCTACACCGCGATGCTGTGCGCGATGGCGCTGGCCGAGGGCGGCGTGAAGCCGGAAGATGGCGAGGTGCTGGTTACCGGCGCTTCGGGGGGCGTGGGCAGTGTGGCCGTGGCGATCCTTGCCGCCCGCGGCTACCGGGTGGTGGCCTCCACGGGCAAGCTGGCCGAGAAAGACTATTTGAGCTCGCTGGGCGCCACCGAGGTCATCGATCGCGCTGAACTGTCTGCACCCGGCAAGCCGCTGCAAAAGGAGCGCTGGGCCGGTGTGGTTGATTCCGTGGGTTCGCATACGCTGGTCAACGCGATCGCGCAGTGCAAGTACGGCGCGACCGTCGCCGCCTGTGGCCTGGCTCAGGGCATGGATCTGCCCGGCTCCGTGGCGCCGTTCATTCTGCGCGGCGTGAAATTGGTCGGTGTGGACAGCGTGATGGCGCCGCGCGAGCGCCGCTTGGATGCCTGGTCGAATCTCGCCAGCGAGCTCAAGCCGGATACGCTGGCCAAGATCACACAGGAGATCCCGCTGGCGCAGGCACTGGACTGGGCACCGACCATACTCGCCGGTGGCGTGAAAGGCCGACTCGTCGTGAACGTGAGGGCCTGATGGCGACTCGCCGCGAGAGCGTACAGTACCGAATCCTTCCGATCGATCCGGCGCTGCATCTGTTTGAGGTCACACTGACCATCGCCCGACCGGATCCGCAGGGGCAGCGTGTCTCGCTGCCCGCGTGGATACCGGGCAGCTACATGATCCGCGAGTTTGCACGCAACATTGTCAGCATCGGCGCAAGCACCGAGGGCCGCAAGCTACGCCTCAAAAAACTCGACAAGCACAGCTGGCAGGCTGCGCCATGCAAGACCGAGCTGCAGATCACTTATCAGGTGTATGCATGGGATTTGTCCGTGCGCGCCGCGCATCTCGATCAGACGCATGGCTTCTTCAACGGCACCAGCGTGTTCCTGAAGGTGCACGGCAAGGAAGCGCTGCCGCACATCGTCGATATACAGCCGCCGGAAGGCGAGGCCTATGCGCGCTGGCGCGTCGCGACCTCGCTGCCCGAGCACAAGGCACGCCGCCATCGTTTTGGTACCTACATCGCAGGCGACTATGACGAGCTGATCGATCATCCGGTCGAGATGGGCGAGTTCGAGCTGGTTCGTTTCGATGCGCACGGCGTGCCGCATGAGATGGCCATCACCGGACGCGTCCCGCACCTGGATAAGGCGCGACTGGCTGCCGATCTGAGCAGAATTTGCGAGGCGCAGATCGCGCTGTTCGAGCCGGCATCAAAAGCCGCGCCGATGGATCGCTATGTGTTCCTGACGCTGGCCGTCGGCGATGGTTATGGCGGCCTCGAGCATCGCGCATCGACCGCACTGATTTGTTCGCGCAATGATCTTCCGGTGACCGGGCAGAGCGAGATGAGCGATGGCTACCGCGGCTTTCTCGGTCTGTGCAGCCATGAGTATTTTCATACCTGGAACGTCAAGCGCATCAAGCCGGATGTCTTCGCACCCTACGATCTCAGTCAGGAGAACTACACCTCGCAGCTCTGGCTGTTCGAGGGCTTCACCAGTTATTACGATGACCTGTTGCTGCTGCGTTCGGGCGTGATCGATAGCGGTGCCTACCTGAAGCTGCTGGAAAAAACGATCAATGGTGTCCTGCGCGGCAGCGGTCGGCGCAAGCAAAGCGTCGCCGATTCGAGTTTTGATGCGTGGACCAAGTACTACCGGCAGGATGAGAACTCGCCGAATGCCATCGTCAGCTATTACGCGAAGGGTTCACTGGTGGCGCTGCTGCTAGATCTGGTGATCCGTCGCGACACCGGCGGACGTCGCTCGCTGGATGATGTGATGCGCACGCTGTGGCGCCGCTATGGCCGTGACTTTTATTCGCCGAAAGGTGGGCGCGGCATCAGCGAACAGGCACTGGAAGCCGTGTTTGACGAGGTCATTGGCCTGAATCTGAAGCCGTGGTTCGATCTGGCGGTGCGCGGCACGCGCGATCTGCCGCTAGCCGAGTTGTTCGCCGCCTTTGGCATCGAGATGGCCGACCGGCGCAAGGGCGGCAAGCCCTCGCTGGCCGTGCGCACTCAGCGTGACGGCAATGATTGCAAGCTGGGCAGCGTTCATGAGGGCGGCGCGGCACACCGGGCCGGGCTGTCAGCGGGCGATGTGCTGGTCGCCATTGACGGATTGCGTGTCACGGCGGGCAATCTCGATACTTTGCTGCAGCGCTATCGCGTAGGTGACCCGATCGAGGTGCATGTATTCCGGCGCGATGAGCTGATGCGGTTCGAGCTTGTTTTGCAGGCGGATGCCGCGCCGCAGTTCACGCTGGAGCCGCGCGAGAAGCCGGTCGCCGGCGCGAAGCTGCGCAAGGCGTGGCTGAAGCGCCCGAAATAAAGCCCCCGCCATAAAGTACATGCCATAAAGTACACGCCATAAAGCACCCGGCATAAAGCACCCGGCATAAAGCACTACAGGAGACCCCCATGCGACACCTCCCGCTGTATCGTCTGACGAAACTCGTGATTGCCGCCACCCTGAGCGCGGGCGTTCTCTGTGCGACGTCGCCATACGCCGCCGATCTGCCAGCCGCCACGCCGCAGTCACAGGGCTTGTCCGCCGAGCGGCTGGCACGTGTGCCGGCGCTGATTCAGGCCGAGGTCGATGGTGGCCGCATGCCGGGCGCGGTGGTGCTGGTCGCCCGCAAGGGCAAGATCGTGCATGCCAGTGCACTCGGCTTTCAGGACAAGGAGACCGGCAAACCGATGAAGCGCGATGCGATCTTCCGCGCTTATTCGATGACCAAGCCCATGGTGTCCGTGCTGACGATGATGCTGGTCGAGGAAGGCAAGCTGCAGCTGACCGACCCGGTATCGAAATTTTTCCCCGCGATGGCGAACATGAAGGTGCTGTCGAACGCGACTGATGGCAACAGCGAGCGCGTGCCGGCCGCGCGCCCGATCACGATCCATGATTTGCTGCGCCATACCTCGGGCCTCAGCTATGGTGAATTCAGTCGCTTCCCCGCGATCAAGGGGCCGTATGCGGAAGCGGGCCTGTTCTCGACCGAGGTGCAGGGCAAATGGATCACGCTGACCCCCGAGCAGCAGGTCGATGCGCTGGCGAAGGCGCCGCTGCTCTGGCAGCCGGGCACGACCTGGGAATACAGCCTGTCCACCGACCTGCTGGGCAGGGTGCTGGAAGTGCTCGAGAAAAAATCGCTGGGCGAGCTGATGGACGAGAAGCTGCTCAGGCCGCTGGGCATGAAGGACACCAGCTTCGTCGTTCCGGCGTCGAAAGTGGCGCGGCTGGCCGAGCCTTTCCGTATCGACCCGCTCACCGGGCAGCCCTACTATCTCGTGCTCGATGTGACGCGCCCCATGGGCAATGACTCGGGCGGCGCGGGCATCTCGACGACGGCTGACGATTACCTGCGCTTCTGTCAGATGCTGCTGAATGGCGGCACGCTGGACGGACGCCGTTACCTGTCGCGCTCGACGATCGCACTGATGACCTCAGATCATCTCGGCACGAAGATCGCTACGCCCGTGCAGCCCGGCGAGCTGCTGATGGGCGTGCAGGGCTATACCTTCGGGCTGGGCTTCATGGTGCGTCAGGGGGCGGGCATCGCCGGCGTGCACGGCTCGGAGGGCGATTATGCGTGGGGCGGCTATGGCGGCACCTTCTTCTGGATCGATCCGAAAGAACAACTGATCGGCCTGCTGATGGCGCAGACACCGGGGGCGTCGCGGCAGCATTACCGCCGGATGATCAAGACGCTCGTTTATCAGGCGCTCGATTGAACCATTCCGGAGCGGGCGGGCCGTTCAGGCCCCGCAGGAAAAAGTCGTAATTCGTCGGAATTCGTCGGCGGACGTCGTCCATTGATGCCGGCAATCGGTTCAAGATAGTAAATGCTCGATGAGCGCATCGAATCCGGCATCGTTGAATTGCTGGTTGTCGAAGCGCCGCAGCGCCGGGTGCGCGGGTGGCTCGACGCGGCGTGCCAGATAGTCGTCCCAGTGCGCCAGCTTCCATGCATCACGGGGGTCGGCGCGCTGCTCGATGCGGCGACGGGCTTCGGTGGCGGACAGATCGATCCAGGCGATGCGGCACACGGTTCCGGCTGGCATGCCGAGCTGCGCTGGGTCGAAGAACTTTCCGGCCATAAGCTCGCGCGTGAAGGGCCCGACCAGCATCACCTGTGAGCCAAGCTCGAGGTTCTCGCGCGTGATGTCCAGCAGGCCCGCGTATTCGCGGTCGCGCAGGTTCTGCAGGTAGGTCAGGCTGTCACGATCGGCCGGGTTACCGGTCAGCAGGCCCATCACGTGCGAGCTGAACGCGCCGTAGGCCGTGTCTTTGTCGAGGAAGAAAAAATCTTTGCCACTGCGTGCCGAGAGCACCGGCATCGCGCGCTTGGCCAGCGTGGTCTTGCCCGTGCCTGCATGGCCGGCGAACAGCAGAAGTCGCGGAGGTTTCATGAATAAGATTTCAAAAATGGCACGATCATTGTATGACGATCATGCGTGACATTCATGCAATACAGGTACTGGCATTCAAGCGCACTTTGATGAATATGCAAGTAGTGTAAAAACATCAAAGCTTGTATCATGCAGCATCGCATGGTTAATCGCGGTATCGATCGGGTATTTCTTCTCAACCCAAGACGATAAAGACACTATGGCTGATACCAATCCTCCGGGTTCCCTTTTTGTCGGCGACGGGGTGTTCATGCAAGGCACGATGACCGTGCCCGGCCTCGCCAGCGTCGATGGCAAGCTTCAGGGCCAGCTGACGGCCGACATCATTGCCATTCAGGCCAACGGCGCGATCGATGGCAAGACCACCGCAAACCATATCAAAGTGGCAGGTTCCCTGACCGACACCACGATTGCCAACAGGACGCTGGTCGTCGAATCCACCGGTCTGATCGCCGGCTCCATCACCTACGCCGAGATGGAGATCAAGAAAGGCGGCTCGCTTCAGGGCAGCATTCACAAGATCGGCAAGGCGATGCCCAGTTTTGCTGAACCAGCGGCGGCGGCTGCGGCAACCGACGGTGCTGGCACTGGCGCTGCAGCGGACACCTCCGCTCAAAACTGATCAATCTCAGCCTTGCGCCGGTTCGCTGAAACAGCGAGCCGGTGTGCTTGTCCCTCCTGAATGGACTGTCAACCGGGGGGAGGGTGAGCGCATCAGAACGCACACCGACGCAGGCATCGCCAGCAGCCGCTTGCCCTGCGTCCGGCCCAGCCCATTGGGCGTCCGCTTATCCTCCCCGTCGAATTCTCGTTTTTCGCGCGCTGCAGGTCGGTGACATGCTCTGCGCGGTGCCTGCGTTCCGAGCCTTGCGCGCCGCGTTCCCTGCGGCGCAGATCACGCTGGCGGGTCTGCCCTGGGCCTGTCAGTTCGTCGAGCGGTTCTCTCATTACATTGATCATTTCATCGCTTTCCCCGGCCATCCGCAGCTGCCGGAGCAGCCCTATGATGCGCAGCGGCTCGCAGGCTTCATTGCCTCGGTGTCGGCGATGCGGTTTGATCTGGCGTTACAGCTGCATGGCAGCGGGACGATCAGCAATGGCATCGTCGCGGGACTGGGGGCTCGTCGCGTTGCAGGCTTCGTCAGTGGCGATCAGGGGGAGCCGGTGCACGACGGGGAGCGCGCATGGCTTCCGTATCCTGATCAGGGGCATGAGGCAGAGCGCCTGCTGGCGCTGGCCAGTTTCGTTGGTGCGCCGTCCACCGATGCTGAGCTCGAGTTTCCGATCACTGAGCAGGATCGTCATGAACTGTCGCGCTATCCGTGCGATGTGCGCGATGTCTGCCATCCGCCGCCGTATGTGTGCCTGCATGCCGGTGCGCGCGATCGCGCCAAATGCTGGCCGCCCGCGCATTTCGCTCGCGTGGCCGATCAGCTGGCGACAGAGAGCGGGCTGGCAGTGGTGCTGACCGGCTCAGCGGCTGAGCATGAGCTGGCCGCTTCTGTCGCGGGGCAGATGCAGACGCCGGCTATCAATGCAGCCTGTGGCATGTCATTGGGCGCGATGGCGGCCTTGCTCAGCGAAGCACAGCTACTGATCTGCAATGACACAGCGGTATCGCATATGGCCGCTGCACTGAAACTGCCCAGCGTGGTGATTTTTCGCCGCGCGCATATTGAGCGCTGGGCACCACCCGATCGCCATCGCCATCGTGTCGTGCAGGATCCCGGTGCGAACGAGATGGATGCTGTGCTGGGTCATGCGCGTGACTTGTTGCGTCACTATTCCGGCGGCAGCCAGTGCGGAAGCGCCTGTGGCGCATTCGTGTTCCGCACCGGAATCCGGGTGGGCAGCTCGAGATGATAGGCGCCCGAGGGCAGGATCGCGCAACCGCCATGGCGCGCCATCACGCGTAACTGCGCGAGCACATCCTCGCCGCAGTGCTCAGCAGGCAGTTCAGTCCAGAAATCAAAACCGCCGCAGGCGCGCAGCAGTGCCGTATCGAACATCACGCAACCGCCGACCCAGGCAATCTTGTAGATACGCGTGTTCGCGTTGCGGGCTGACAGTCGTTGCTGCAGGTGCAGCAGGTTGGCGGCACTGTGCAGATGATGCCTCGCCCAGTGGCGCGACGACGGATGCACGCACTCGGGCTGTACCGCGTCTTCCCAGAACGCGATGTCTTGCTGCGCTGGTCGTCGGTCTTCGAGAAAGCTCAGTCCGTGCAACGCACTGCCGACAAAGCCGCACGAGTGACGGTCGAGCGCGGTATGCAATCGCCCGATCAGGTCGGGCTCGAGGATCACGTCATCATCCAGGAACAGGCAGCGCGGCGCGCGTGCCTCAGACAGCAGGAAGGCGCGCTGCTCGGCCATGCCGCGCACCGGCAGGTGATGATGCGTGTCCACGGTGTGGCCTGCATGGCGCAGATAGCGGATCAGCCCGGTCAGCTCGGCTTGCCGGAAGACGGGGCTACCATCGGACTGATCCGAAATGACGATGCGCAAGGGCGTCAGGGTCTGCGTTGCCAGTGCCGTCAGCGTGATCGCCAACGCCGTGCCCCGGTGTTGCGTGGGGATCAGCACATCCACCGCTGCGTCGGGCATGTGCGCGTCCTCAGCCGGGGAATGAGGGTGAGCCTGCATCGCCCGGGGAGCGCGCCATCAGCCAAGGATTGAGTGCGGGATCGTTGTACATCTTGAACTGGCGGTACGCATGAAAGCAGGCCGTGCCGGCGCGGACTTCATCGAGCAGTGCAAGCAGGCAGCCGGCCAGCTCACGACGCTGCACCCGCAGCCGCTGTAATTTTTCGCTGCAGCGTGCAAGATGTACCGCATCGACGTCGTGGCGTTGCAACTGCTGCTGCATGTGAAAGATCTTCAGCGCAAGTATCGACAGCCGGTCGATCATGGCGCCCGGCGTCTCGCTGTGCAGGCGCGCATCGGGAAGCGGTGAGTGGCTGTCCAGCTGATCCAGCAGCGCCGCGTCGATGGCCTCGGTCGCGTCATTGCGCTGCTGGTTCAGCTGATCGATACGCCGTTTGCTCGCTACGATGTGCTCTGCCGGCACATCCGGGCGTCGCGCCTGATCTTCTTCATTCCACAAGTGGATATTGCACCGATGGTTGGCAGCGATCGCCTGCCACAAAGCGGTATTGCCGTCGGCATCGTCGCTGCTGCTGTGGTCGGTGCCGGTGTCAGTGCCGAGGGCAGCGGTGGACGAATCCGGCCCTTCCCGCCCTTGCGGCCACGCCCGCCAGTCCGGCTCGGCGATTGCCCGGTCATGAAATTGCACCAGCCTGTCTATCCGTCTCACCCGTGCTCTCCTGCCACCGCTCTGGCCGTCTCCTGCAGGAGCGCCTGAGCACGAAGCGCGCCTGCCCGATTCTTTTAAAATCCGGAAAGTTTTGATCTGGTTACAGGTTTTTTCCGCCGGAGGATGCGTTAATCAACGAACATCAACGCGGGATCCGCCGCCGGGGAGGCCAGTCATGAAACAAACGATGCGCCAGTGGTCAGGAGTGATGCTGCTGGGTCTTGCGGTATCTTCTGTTGCGTTATCGTCCGGTTGGGCTGTGGCGGCGGACGCCTCGCGGTCCACCGCAGGGCTGCAGGCCGGTCGGGCCGCGTTTGATGCCAATGCCTGTGCGAATTGCCATCACGTCAGCCAGCGCGGCGTGGGGCCGTCACTGAAAGCGATTGCAAAACGTTATCAGGGCGAAAAGGCCGAGGCGCTCGCGGGGCGAATCCGGATGGGCAGCGAGGGCCGCTGGGGTGCGACACCGCATCCTGCATATGAGGGGATGGATGCGGCAGAAGCGCTGCTGATGGCGACATGGATAGTGAGTGGTGCGCCCCGCTGAGGCGCAGAGGAAAACATCAATGAAAAAACTGCTGCTGATTTTTGGCCTGCTGAGCAGCCTGAGTCCCACTGCCGATGCGGCCGACTGGGTCAAGGTGTTTGAGAATATCCGGGGCACGTTCTTTTACATGGATCCGTCCACGGTGGAGCATAACGGTCGCATGCGCCGCGTGTGGGAGATGCAGAGCTATCGCGATGCCTCGCCCGAGGGCATGCTGTCAATGAAGCTCCACAAGGAATATGACTGCATGGAAGAGAAAGGTCGCTTTCTCAATTACGTCGCCTATACCGGGCCACGGCTGTCGGGCGAGATGATGGGTACCGTGAACACGCCCAGTGACTGGCAGAGCGTGAATCGCAATCCGGCGGGCAAGGGCGTCTTCCGCATCGTTTGTGCGGACTACAAGAAGAAGTAAACGCTGAACGCTGGCCTCAGTCAGCAGGCCGGGGGCTGACCGCTGACCACATCGACGCTCATTGCGGACAGATTGCTTCCGCCATGATGCGGCGGCGGATTTCCGGGTCGCTTTCCTTCGACAACTGCTCCATCAGGGTGGCCATGCGCTCGCCCTGCGCTTTCATCACCGGTATCTCCGACAGGGCGGGTGCAGCAGAGGTTTTCCCCGGGGTAACCGGTGGCGCGCTCGCCGACTTGTCTTCCTGTTCAGCTGCGCCCGATGGCAAGGCCACCGACAGACTGAGCGCTGCCATCAGCATCACTGTTTTTTTCATCGCTCTCTCCCGTTGGGGATATCACAACATTATAGGCACAGATAGTTACCGTTCCCCGAAATTCAAGGCGTACAAATCCGGTGGGATGTTTCCGGTATCCTTGCCCCCCTTTTTCATTTTTCCGGAGATCCCCATGCCCCTGGTCAGAATAGATATCGCCAAAGGCCATCCCGCCGGTTTTGGCCGAGCCGTCGGTGAAATCGTTTACCGCGCGATGCTGACCGAAATATCCGTGCCTGCGGATGACAAATTCCAGATCATCAGCACGCACGACGCCGATGAGGTGGTCATTCCCACCAGTTATCTGGGTATTGAGTACTCGCCTGGCATCGTGTTCATCCAGATCACCCTGAATCAGGGTCGCACGACCGAACTGAAAAAGAAGTTCTACCAGCGTATCGCCGACGATCTGTCCGCCGAGCTGAACATTCGCAAACAGGATGTGTTCATCAGCCTGATCGAAGTGAACAAGGAAAACTGGTCGTTCGGTAACGGAGAAATGCAGTACGGTCCTGCCTGATTCCTGTCGATCATCTCCGGGGTTGCCGTCTTATAATCCGGCAGCTCTCTCTTCCTGCCCGGCGATGAAACAGCGCTTTATCGATCACATCAAGCTCACGGTCTACCTGTGCCTGCTCACCGCAGGCGCGGTCATGCTGTTCCTGAAAGATGCGCCGGCCTCGACGGGCATCTTGCCTTTTGTGTATCAGCTCAGCATCGTCGGCTATTACGGCACGCTGCTGCTGATCCTCAGTGCGCTACTGCTGCCGCTGAATCTGCTCGCCTGGGCGCGCTGGCTGTTGCCGCTGCTCGGCTGGGCCTGGCTGGTGTATCTGGCGATCGATCTGGCGGTGTTCAATCTGTATCGCTTTCACCTCGACTGGCTGATGGTGCAGATGTTCCTGATGGATTTCAGGGGCATGGGCATTCCCACGATCGTGCTCGTGATGGCGGGCGCGCTCGGGCTGATGCTGCTGGGCCTGATCCTCTGGTTGTATGCGTCGCGTCGCACGGGCTCGCTTCGGCACCTGCCGGTGTTCACCGCCGTGCTGCTGCTGATGCCTGCCGGCTTTGTCGTGAACTCCGTGATCAACATCTGGGCGGCGTATTACACGCGCGAAGAGATCACGGGGTACCGGCCCTACCTGCCGCTGTATTACCCGGTCGAGAATGCAAAAAATGCGAAACGCATCAGTGACTGGCTGCCTACGCTGCTCCCTGCCGCACATGGCCAACCGACAGTTGATACAGACAAGGCCAGCGGCATCGTGCACTATCCGCTGCAAACGCCGGCCTGCACGCCGTCGGCGACACCGCCCTCCATTCTGATGATCGTGCTCGAGAGCTGGCAGGCTGACAGCCTGACGCCCGAGATCATGCCCAATCTGTCGTCGTTCGCCGACCGTGCGACGCGTTTCGACAAGCACCTGTCCAGCGGTGCCGTGACCGTGCCCGGCCTGTTCGGTCTGATGTACGGCCTGCATCCGAATTATTTTGAACTGTTCAAGACCTCGCCCGGGCGCTACCCCAGCGTGCTCAGCGAAACATTGCACCAGCAGGGCTATCAGACCCGCGTTTTCACCTCCAGCAATCTGGATGGCTTTTCGCTGCGCAAGCTGTTCTTTGCGCGCGTGGCCGAGGCGAACCTGACGACCGAGGCGTCCGACCAGCAGGTCGTTACCCGCTATCTGGATTCGCTGGGCAAGAGTGCGCAGGTGCCGCGATTTGATTTCATGTTCCTGACCTCGTCGCATTCACCGTACGTCTATCCGCAGGAGTACGCGCGCTTCAGGCCGCTGCCGACGATGAAAGGTGGGTTCGCACTGGACAAGCAGGCAGACAATGCGCCGTACAAGAACGATTATCACAACAGCCTGTTTTACACCGATGTCCTGCTCGGGCGGGTGCTGGCCGCTGCACAGAAGTCGGGCGTGCTGGACAACAGCTGGGTCGTGATCACGGGCGACCACGCCGAAGAGTTCAACGAGAACGGCCTGGGCTACTGGGGACATGGCAGCAACTTCACGCGCTGGCAGACACAGACGCCGCTGTTGGTGATGGCGCCTGGACAGTTTGCCGGCAAGCGTGAATCGCGGCTGTCGTTGCATCAGGATGTTGTGCCCACACTGATGCAGGAGGCGCTGGGCTGCAAGGATGCGGCCGACACCTACAGCAACGGCGCCAACCTGTTTCACCTGCCGGAGCGTCGTGGCACGCTGCTGGCGTCTTACATGAAGCAAGCGTACTGGTTCGATGACATCGTCTTCGACCGTACCGTCAACCGCAGCTATGACTGGCGCGACATGAAGCAGGCGCGCAGCCTGGCGGATATGGAAGCGCTGAGAGCCCTGATGGCCGAGGAAAGGCGCTTCCTGTCAGGCGCGAAATGATGATGTGATGCGCGTTTGCCGGGGCGCGCCCTGCGCTGCCTGACTCTACTCACTCCGTTTCAGGACATAACGCTGGCTGCGTGGTCGTGACGCTGCTGCGCAAGCTTTGTTCTCGGTGGTGCCTCTTGCTTCAGGCTGGGGCGAAGCGATCAACCAACAAAGTGAGTGTCCCTTTGTTTCATCCCTTTGTTTCATCCCTTTGTTTCAATCCCTTTGTTTCCATTGTTTCCTTTGTTTTTCCCAATAAAAAAAGCCACTCCGAAGAGTGGCTTTAGCTCGATTGCTTGAGCCAGGCTGGCACGAGGCCAGCACTGACTTAGAACGAGTGGGACACGCCAACAACGGTACCGTTGTTGTCACGGCCGGTGGTGGCTTAGTTGCCACGCCCAGCCGGCGACGAGATCTCGCCGTTCGATGCACGGGTGTGCGTCAGGTACACGAAGGTCGACTTCGACAGGTCGGGCTTCT
>JACCEC011492503.1_pt1 | contig 14597 bp, 12 predicted proteins | sample 7450121 | NCBI WGS metagenome assembly JACCEC01 (sample SAMN15323455, study PRJNA562643) | freshwater metagenome | isolation source: river surface water | place: USA:Blue River Watershed | collected 2017-08-18 | reverse complement strand
CATCTTTGCAAACCCGCGCACGGGCAAGCCTTTTGCAGCCATCTTCTACAGTTGGAACACCGCCCGCAAAATGGCAGGCATGCCTGAGCTGCGCATTCACGACCTGCGCCACAGCTTTGCCAGCTTCTTGGTCAACGCGGGGCGCAGCCTGTACGAGGTTCAAGAGTTGTTAGGGCATGCAGACATCAAGACCACCAGCCGGTACGCACACCTGAGCCGCGACCGCCTGGCAGAGGCGGTGGAAGTGGTGCCAAGGTGATTCGATACGAGCCCCAAGAGGGTCAAGGTGCTGGTGGTGGGGTGGTGTCCTGAAGCCTCGCGGGTGCAGGGCATTTCTTTATGTCCTGAACAAGCTACTCAGGTAAGTGATGCTGTCCACGTATTCGAATGCGCTGGATGGCGGAATTCTTGACCAGTGATTCCGAAATTTACGGGATCAGATTCCGGAATTTACGAGGGGAGAAAGACTTATTCCGGGACGTTCTCACTAATCCGGTATCCCATCGCTTTGTAGCCTCGCTGCCGCTTGTCCCACATCCGCAGCAGCGCTGGGTGGCCGGTGTCCACGAAGTCGATGATCCGCACATCAGTCTTACCGGCGTGTTCCCGGTGCAAGCGCCCGGCGTACTGCTGAAGCGTGCCCTTCCAAGATACCGGCATTGCCAGAACCAGTGTGTCGAGTGGCGGATGATCAAAACCCTCACCGACCAGTTTGCCTGTTGACAGAAGAACACGCGGCGCGTCGGGCGGCAGCGCGTCAAGATCAGAGACCAGCGCCGCTCGTTGCTTCTTTGACATTCGACCGTGCAAGATGAAAGGCGCTGGCAGCATGCCGTCGAGCGCCGCCTTGATGGCATCGAGGTGTTCCGTGCGCTCGGTCAGAACCAGCACCTTGCGTCCCTGATCGACTGCATCACGCACCTCGGCGGCGATAGCCTCCGTCCTCGCCTGATCATTGGCGAGATGTCGAAACACGTCTTGGATGCCAGCGTCGGTGGACAGGTCGATACGCGTAAAGCGTGAACGAGGAAGCACTTCCAGGTCGTGTGGCGCGCCAGCGGGGCTGGCCGCCGTGTATCGGATTGGCCCGCACTGCATAAAGATGATGGGCTGCTGACCATCCCGGCGAATAGGCGTCGCCGTCAGGCCCAGTACATACTTGGCCTTGGTCCGCTTCAGGATGGCATCGAACGACACGGCGCCAACGTGGTGGCATTCGTCCACGATCACCTGACCGTAGTTTTCTACCAACGGGTTCACCTCGCCTTGCCGGGAGACGGACTGCATCACGGCAATGTCGATCTTGCCCGTAGGTTTGGCTTTGCCACCGCCGATGGTGCCGACCACGCCCTTGCCAACACCCAGGAAAGCTTGCAGCCGTTCCTGCCATTGCTTGAGCAGCTCCGTTCGATGTACCAGCACCAGTGTGTTTACACCCCGACGCGCGATCATTCCGGCGGCAGTGACCGTTTTGCCAAACGCCGTCGGAGCGCACAGCACGCCTGTGTCGTGATGGAGCATTGCGGCAACTGCGGCCTCCTGATCCAGACGCAAAGTGCCGACGAAGGAGACATCAATGGGCTGCCCTCCGAAACGCTCATCGCACAGGTCACAGGCGATACCGTTGTCCCGCAGCAGATCCAGCGCGGCATCGAGGCAACCGCGAGGTAAGGCGATGTGCTGCGGGTAGTTCTCCGCATTGCCGATGACACGGGGCTTGTCCCATACCGACATGCGCATGGCCTGAGCCTTGTAGAACTCAGGATTCTGGAATGCAGCCAGACGAATCAATCGGTTGGCCAGTGCCTGTGGCAGTTGCGCCTTCTCAAAATAGATCAGGTTGGCCAGTGTCACGGTCAGCGACTTGGGCATCTGCCCGGCCAGCTTCTTGGACGACGTGCTCTGCCGCTTCCAGGGTGTGGTCAGGTCTTCATCGTCGATGAAGGTGACGTCCAGCGGATGGACGCCACCCGTGGCACGCAGGATGGTCGGCTCAATATCGTGTGCCGGCATGGGCTGGATAGACGCCAGGAGTCCCCACTGATCTGGATAAGGTCGCAGTTCAGCGTCGACAAACACGCTGCAACCACTTTCGCGAGGCGACTTTTGCAGCGGCAAGGCGATCAGGTTGCCGAAGCCGCCTTTGGGCATCGTGTCCTGGTTCGGGAACAGGCGGTCGTAGGACTCCAGCTTCAGTTGCCGAGTGCGTGAGCACGTATGGCTGATGATCGCCGTGCCCAAGCGCCGGGCATCACGGGCCGAAACTCGGCTGGCGAAAAACACCCACGAGTGCGCACCCTTGCCGGATCTTGAAATCTCCAGCGCAGCCGGTACACCCAGTTCCTCACAGGACTGCATAAAGGCACGGGCATCGTCGCGCCAGTCGGCCTCGTCAAAATCGACCGCCAGGAAATAGCTGGTGTCATCTTCCAGCAGCGGATAAACGCCGACCGTGTGCGCGCCAGCCAGATGGTCGTAGATCACTGCGTCGGACAGTGGGATCAGCAGGCGGTTGCTGCAATCGCCGCATTTGACTCGGGGCTTTTCGCAGACACCGGCACGCCATTCGTTGGCGCAGGCCGGTGCGTAGCCCGACTTACCCGTGGTTTTGCTTTCCCAGCGGACTGGATAAACATCCGTGCGCCCGCGAAACAGGCGTCGGAACAGAGCTACCTTCTCGGCGGTGGACAGCCGGGAGGTTTCTTGTTCTCGGGCCGCAAGGGCAATTGGCTTTCGCTGCTGCCAATCGATTCCATGGGCTTCGAGCAATGCAATCAGGCGTGCGTTTCCTTGCTGGAGCTGCTCAAGCGTTTGAGCACAGCCTGCCAACCGTTGAATACCTTCATTCATCGCCACCAGGCCCCGCAGCTTCAAGCCGCTTGCAGGTGAGTTGGCAACGCCGTTCGATGAGACCTACGATCTCGCCGAGTATGTCGTGATCCCAATTCCGTGTGGCAAACAAGGAACGCAGGGAGGTCGCTTCTGAGGGCAACTGGCGCGCCAGAGTCAGAATCCTTTTTTTGACCTGTGCGGATGACAGCCCAGCAGCCTGTGCAAACTGTTCCCAATGCCGCGCTTGAACCTCGGTGAATTTGTATTTGCTGCCGATTTTCATCGCCATCTTGTCGGTGAGGTTGGCGTAGACCGCTGTTGATAGCGCATCGTATAGCGGTGCCAAGACCGTACCGCGCTCGGTGTAGATCAGGGAGAAGTTCTTGGCGTGCGCATCGTGGTTGCCAATCAGGGCGTTGAAGATCACGTAGTCCAGCAACCGCAAAATGTGCGGAGCGCTTGGGCGTGTGGCTTTGCGTATCAGCGCGAAGCATTGGGCCAGGTCTGGGCCGCCCTCGTTTTGGTACTTGTACTCTGGTGCAATACCCAATGCTTGGCAGAAGTCCTCCTGGTGAAGCCGCTGCAAAGCACCGTCGGGTTGGCGCACACGGTCATATCGATCCACCAGCAAATACACGCGATCATCCACTCGGTGAATGGCTGCACTGGCGGCAGTCAGTTTCATCTGTCCTGCTAGTGCCAAGCAGAAGCCCTCGTTGAACACGCTGCCTTCTACAGCCTGAATGGCCGGCTTGAGAATGTGGGAGCTTGGTGTGTTCTGCAGAGGCAGGCCGACGCGTCCCTCGGAAAAGACGACGGGCAGTTTGTCCTGCGCCCCCGCCAGTGACAGGCGTAGCCCTTCCTCTCCGGCCAGCATCGGGCGGCGGGGCAGTTCATTCAGGATAGCGATCAGCTCTGCCTCGTCCAGCCAGCGTACGGACTGCGCTGATGGGATGAGATCCGGCTGTTGGCCAGGCTCTAGCAGACTGACCGCTCCAGCGCATTCGCCGCCGATGCCATCAAGCAGGGCAAAGTCGTTCTGACGGGAGACGTGCAGGGTCTGGGCAATCAGTCTTCGCTTGTCGCCTTCGGGCAAAAGGCCGGCAAAGAAGGGGCGGGTTGCCTTGTCGTCAAAAGCCTCTGCCCGCAAGGGCAGGTGATGCGACAGTGGACGTGCGTTGGCGGATTGCAGCCATTGCGTTGAGTAGCCAAAACTCAGCCGACCATCGACTTGTGCAAGCTGTCCGACGTGCTGCCCCAGCAGCCAGACTTCCAGGACGCGGCTCATTTCGGGCCAACCTGTGTCTGGCTGTCTTCTGAACTCGACACGCTGAGCGTTGCCCCCAGCGCCTGAAGGACCCGCAAGACGTTCTCCAGGCGTACGGTTGGCTTGCCAGCTTCCAGATCAACAATAAACCGCACCCCAACGCCGGCTGCAAGCGCCAATTGGGGCTGGGTCAAGCTGAGTGCTTTTCGGGTCTGGCGTACCACGTCGCCCAAGTGTTCTGGCGTTTCGATCAGTGTAGGCATGTGAATTTCCTGTTCGGGAAATTATGCTGTCTGAAGAAGGTACTGTCAAACAAATTAACCGATCGGGAAATTATGGATTTGTTTGCATTGGGATGCTGACAAGTTTCCTGTTCGGGAAATCTCACGCAGTGGCCACCGCCGTCCGACCCACCCTGGCCCCGGCGACCACATTCCCCACCACGTTGACCGCCTCGAGCATCGCCTGCGGCGACAGGTGCGCGTAGCGCATCGTCACCTTCGGATCGTGATGACCAAGGAGCTTCTGCACTTCGTAGAGCGACCGCCCGGCATTGACCAGGAAACTCGCGTAGCTGTGGCGCAGGTCGTGCAACCGCACCTCGCCCAAGCCCACCTTCTTCCTGATCGAGTCCCAGGCGTAGAAGATCGACACCGGCGGCTTCTTGGTCTTCGGGTTGAAAAACACCCAGGGGATGTCGTCCTGCCGGGGTAGTGACTGCAACAACTCGATGGCCGCATCCGACAGCGGGATGTAATGCACCTTCTTGGACTTCGAGCGCGCCGCCGGAATCATCAGCAAACGCCGATTCCAGTCGATCTCATCCCAGCGCGCATCCAGGATCTCGCGCTTGCGAGCGCCGGTGTAGAGCAGCAATCGGATCACCTGGCCCACCTGCACGTTCCTGTTGGTGTCCAGCTCGTCAAACAGCCGGCCCACTTCCTCCTGTGACAGGTAACGCTCCCGGGCACCGTGGTCCTCAAAGGGCTCCACGCCATCGCAGGGGTTGCCCTTGGGCGGCAGGATGTCCCAGCGGATCGCGCAGTTGTAGATGAACTTCATCAGCACGATCATCCGGTTGCAGGTCCCGGCCGCGTAACCCTTCTCGAACACCGCGTGGTGGAAGGCCACCACATCCGAGCGGGTGATCCGGTTCATCCGGAACTCGGCAAACACCGGCAGCAGGTGATTGCGCAGCATCGTCTCATCCGTCTCCCAGCTGCGCTTGCGGGTCTTGGCGTAGGGCAGATAGCGCTCGGCCACGAAAGCACCAAAGGTCGGCACATCCTTGAAGCGATGGCTCTCCACCTTCGGGTCGCCGCCCTCGGTGACCATCTGTTTCATCTTGTGCGCCTTGGCCCGGGCGTCTGACACCGATATCTCATCGGCCCGGCCAATCCGGTTCAGGCGCACCTTGCCGGCCGCATCGCGGTAGCGGAAGTAGAAGGTCGCTCCGCCGCTGGCGCGATGCTCCAGCAAGAAGCCCTTGATCTCCGTATCGAAGTAACTCACAGCCCCGGAGGCAGGCTCGCGACCTGGCAAGGTGGCCAGGAATTCGGTCGTCAACGCTTGTGCCGGCATCGTCGTGCTCCTCTATCTATTGAGGGTCATGCTACGATAAAATGCGCCGGAAAGGACGCAAAAAGCATCTAATCAAGCAGAAATATTCACCTACCAAGACCGAGCAAAAAGGAAGAGGAGTCGACCATGATCGACGGAAGACAGATCCGTGCTGCACGCGCGATGCTGGGCTGGAGCCGAGAGGACCTGCTCAAGGCCTCGGGCATCTCGATGTCAGCGCTGCTACGCATGGAAGGGGCGCTGGCCGACAGCCGAGGCTCCACGCTCAACAAGGTGGCCAAGGCCCTGAGCCTGGCCGGCATCGAATTCGTCACGCGGGACGACGGCGCGATAGGGGTGATCCTGAAGGCACAAAAACCGCCTCAGCCGCCACAATGAGCACAGCATTGCGAGCCACCCAAAAGGCACAAAGGCCACCTGATGAGACACATTGGGTGGCCTTTGCACTAGATGGCTTCGGTTGGTAGGTAGTTGGTACGTCGGATTGGCTGCAAATTGCGTCTATATAGATAGGTGACGCGGCTAAGTCTTTGAAAAGACAAAGGAAATATCCGATCAGACTGAAAATATGCCTTTTGCGGTAGGTAAGTGGTCGGAAGTGGGTGCTTCGAGGGCTTCAAAACGCGCGTAAGTCTTTGACTTACAAAGGGATTGCAGAGTAGCTGGCTATTACGCTCACTGCAGGTGTGGCTAAAACAGCCTTCCAACGCTTTATTTCTGAGCTGACCGCCCAACCCGCATTCGCTTGAGCGTCTTCACGCAGGACTCTCAAGCGAGTGCGGGTTTTTTCTCACTCGGTTTCTTTGCAAAGAAATTTCCCTCAACCTTGATTTCATTTTTATAAGGAAAATCAAATGTCTTTTGTATTCCCAACCAATGCTTCGCAAGTGCAAGCTTTCGCTGGCGCGCTGTATGGCGTGCAAGTGGGCACCACCACCATGGCTCAAGTCAATGCTGACATCGCTGCCAACGGCGGTCTCGCTTCTACATTGAACAGCTACTACTCTGCCACCTTCGGCGGCGTGGCCACATCCACTGTTGCAGCCACTGTTGCCGCAAACCTGGGTTTGACTGGCGATGCTCTGACATCCGGCGCTGCTTATGTGGAAGCACAACTCAACGCTGCTGCTGCTGGCGCACGCGGCGCTGTGATCTCCAGCATCGTGAACCTGTTCGGCACTCTGAGCGCTGACGCCACCTTCGGCGCTGCTGCCACTGCTTGGAACGCCAAGGTCGCTACTGCTGCTGCCTACACTGGCGCAGCCAACGTGGCTGTGGGTACTGTGGTTGCTCAAAACTTTGTACTCACTACAGGTGTGGATTCCATCACCGGCACTTCTGGCAATGACACAATCATTGGTGATAACAACACGACTGCAGCTGCAGATCAAATTAATGGTGGCGGAGGTGTCGATACTTTGAAGCTGTATGGCACAGCTACTCTGCCCACTCTGTCTGGCATAGAAAACCTTTATATCAATGGCGAAGGCACAGTTAACGCTGCAACATCAGGCGTTACAAGCGTTGAAATTGACAACTTCACTGTCAGCGACACAGTCACTTTAGCTGCTGGTCAAGCCTTGACTGTCAATCGTGCAACTGGTGCGGCTGCCGATTTGGCAATCTCGACTGCTGCAACAGTGACAAGCCATGACATTACAGTTATCGCATCTGGTGATGCTACGAACGCAGTTGACTTCCAAATTGCCGGCACGGGCGTCACCAACCTGAACCTGACTGCTAGCGGCTCTACCAAGAGCTACGTGGATATCGACTTCACTGGTACCGTTGCGAAAACAGTGGCAATCAATGCATCCAGCGATCTGGTGATTGAGAACATCGAGGTTGCTACCACGATTGATGCGTCTGCCTCGACGGGTAAGGTTGAGCTGACAACTGCCGTAAACAAGATGGCAGTCACAGGTGGTTCTGGTGCTGACAAGATCACACTGAGCCATGCTGATACTGTAGCGCTTGAGGGTTCAGTCAATGCTGGTGCAGGTGATGATAGCGTTGTGATTTCTTCTTTGAACGAAGCTGCCGACTTGGTCGACGATAAAGTCACATTGAACGGTGGTGAGGGTACAGACAACATCACTATGGTGTCTGATCTTGCAATCGCCTTGGGCGGTCTGACTGCTGCTGCTTACGCCAAGAAAGGTATTTCTGGGTTCGAGAAAATCACAATTTCCGACGTAACAGCTGACGCCGATGCAATCAACTTTGTCCGTTTGGGTATTTCGTCGATTGATTTCGCTGCTAAGTTAGTTGACTCCAACACTTTTACAGTGCTCGACAACACTACCCTCGAGCTGTCTGCCGCTGCCGATGCAGTAGCTGACACAGCTACGATCACGGTGAGCGGAGCTGCCGATGCTGGTCGTAATAACGACACATACACATTGGTGTTGAACGGTGGTCACGCTGCCGCTGATACAAACACTGACTATGGTGCTCAGTCGATTGCTAATGTTGAGAATATCAACATTGTTTCGAAAAACTCCACAACAGGTGTCACCTTCACAACTGCTGACAACGAGATTGATCTCGTCATCGCTAATGCGAAAAAAGTTACCGTGACTGGTGATTTTGCTTTGGATATCGACGGTGATGCATTCGACGGTGTTATTGAAACCTTCGACGCTTCTGCTCTCACTGGTACTCTGGCTGTAAGCTTTGCAGGCGGTGCTGGTGTTACGGCAACAGGCTCTGCAACAAAAGCCAATACTATTGTTGGTTCTTCAAATGCAGACTTGATTACTGGCGGTGCTGGTGGCGACACAATAACTGGCGGCAACGGTAAAGACGTTATCAATCTTGGGGCAGCAGGTAAAGTCGACACGATTAACCTCAATGAAGTTACTGCTAACGCAAATGCAGATACGATTTCAGGTTTCGACGCAACTGGAACCAACAAAGACGTGATCCAAATCGGTGCGGATGAAACAGCTGCTGGTACAGCCCACACAGCCGCCGCCGCAGAACATGTAATTGGTGCTGTTGCAGCTACTCACACTGCTAATGATGTGGACATTGTTGAATTCGCTTTTGAATCTGCTGTTGATCTTTCCACGGCAACTGACGGTGCCCAACTCTTGAAGGGTATTTCCAATAGCGCTAATGCTGCGACATTTAACGTTGATGCTGATGACGATGCTCTGTATGTAATTGCCTACAGCGGTGGTAATGCATATTTGTACTATGCAAGTGAATCCAACGATGCTGGTGTTGCTCTGGCTGCAGCGGACATTGCTTTGGTTGGAATCGTCAAGGGTGTCGCAGTTGGTTCGCTCTCTGCTGCCAACTTCGATCTTGTCGCTTAATTCACCCACCCAAAGGAGACAAGCCCCTTCCGTAAGGTAAGGGCTTAAGTTGATACCTTGCAACCCCGCCCCTCACAAGGGGGCGGGGTTTTTATATGTCGCGAAGACTCCTGTTGTTGATCCTGCTGATTGGTGCGGAAGTGGCGTTGCTGGTGGTACTGGTGCGCTTTTATCTCAGCATCTTCACCCCCGCAGCATGAGCCTTCACCAAACCCTGACCCGTGCGCGTGCCTGTGTGCAGCGCGGCCAAGTGGATGCGGCCATCAAGCTGTACCGTGGGCTGTTGGTCAGCATGGCGAACCACCCGCAGATCAACACCGAGCTGGGCGTGTTGCTGTTGCAACATCGCAGACCACAAGATGCTGTTCCTTTTCTGAACAAGGCCGTGGCAGCAGCGCCTGCTGCCTTTGAGCCATGGGTGTTTTTGGTCATCGCCCATCAGCGTTGTGGTGACTTGGTTCGTGCCCGGCAGGTGTTGGCGCAAATGCAAGCGCAAGGTTTTGATGCCTCACGCTTGGCGGTGTATGAACAAGAACTCAACGAACCCACGCCAGAGGCGGTGCGGGCACTGGCGCAACTGATTGACTCTGGCAACCGCGTCAGCGCCGAGATAGCGGCCCGAATGATGGTGTCAGACTATCCCAGCAGCGCCAGGGCGCGGGACTGTTTGAACAAGGTCATGGAGATGGAGACTGTGAATGCCAAATGACATCGAAGCCGACTTCCAGCGCGAACTCGCCGAGATTGAGGCCGAAAGCCTTGGCTGGATGCCCTTGGAGCCGGGGGTGTACCTGCACGTGAGCGATACCAACGTGACCGAGGTCTTGGTGGTGGGTGTGCCGCAGGTGGGGGAGGCAGTGTTGCTGGTGGGGTGCAGTTAGTCGGACCAACGATAGGTCAGCGCCCATTTGGAGCTAACCGACACAAGTACCTTTTGATCAACCTGAGCCGACCTGTATTCAAGGTGATTGGGAGAAGGAAATACCTTGTAATCATCCGTAAACTTTATGCCAGCAGCTGAAAGACCACCTTCGACATCATCATGGTCCAGCAGCTTTTCAATTTGGCCCGTGAGTTGATCGCAAATGTTCAAAGCCAATTTGGGCAATAGATCAGGGTCTGACGTTGCAACAACCTTGCCATTTGGCGATATGTAGAAGTTGCCATAGTCAAAGGCACCACCGCCACAGTATCCGTAATAAGCACCATAAGTTCTTTGGTCAATTTTGACGTAGGCCAAATTCACCACACAACGCTCATCGGAATCGATAACTAACACTCTCTTGATTCTTTGCATTTGATGCTGATGTAACAGTTGATGTGTTGATGGTAAGCGTACGTAAGATGGCTTGCAACAGCTCTATAAATTCAACAACCGAAATAGAAAAAACTAATCTTGTTCCGATCGGAACAAAAAAAGCCCGCACTATGGCGGGCTTGAAGGAGTGGGCATGTTCAGACGGCGACGACCTCTGACTCGTCACGAGGCAGCACTGCGTTGGCTTCCTCGCCCATGTCCCAAGTGTCGGGACGATAGGTATCACCCGTAAAGCTCTTTTTGTTTTGCTCGTAGCGGCGCAGGCGTGCCTCGGTGATTAGATCTTTGAGTGCTGCGGACACAATGAATCGCACAGGCAGGCGTGCCTGCATCTCGTTCATGGCCTTCTCAATAGCGCGCCAATCTTTGTCATCCAGCTTCTTAGAGGACACTACCTTGGCAAACACATGACCGCCAGCCTTGTCGTCATAGGGCAAAGGCTTGGTGATGTCCGCAGTTTCCATGGTTTTTCGTGTCAGCTCCGCCAGTCGCTTGCCCTTGAGCTGGTCCAGTCGCTTGCCGTGCTTGATGTAGGCATCAAAGTCATCGGCAGGGATCTGCGTGATTTGATAGATCGCAGTCCATGCACTGGGCAACTGGTCCGCATACTGGATGAAGCGTGGGTACACCTTGCCAATCGCAATGAATTTACGGATGGAGGAGCTGCCATCACGGTAGCCCACCTCGGTACAGAAATTCTGGAACTGGTAGTTGTCCAGTACTCGGCTGGCTTCATACACAACGCGGCAGGTCTCCAGCGTAGCGCGGGCGGTTTTTTCAACCCCACGCTTGAACTCGGCCACATAGTGCGAGCGCTCGTGTTTGACAAGATTCTCGTCGTCCTCAATGGCTCGCTCCACACTGAGCTTGGGGTTCGTGTTGATCACAGCAATTGCAGGCTCAGCCTTCTTGCCAGATTTGGTGCCCGTGGTCACTGAGACCTTGGCCTTGACTGAATCCACCTTGATGCTGGGCATCGCAGTGGCGAATTCAGCAGCTGTGTTGGTGGTCTGGGTAGCGATCGTGGTGTTTTGCATTTTGAGTCCTTTGTAAGTAAATGCAGTTGAGTCAGAAGGCAAGGCACACAAGCGTGCTCTACCTTGATTTGTCTAAATCACAGCTCAATCAATCAATACCGCATATGCGGAAATTAGAGACATTCAAGTAACTAAAGAGGCTTGGAAGTCGCTGTGATGTCGACAGGTGTTACTGTATTAGAGTTGCATTTTCTGGTAAGCTATTTGAAATTTCTTTGATTTAACGTGATAACAGTTTAGCTATATGGAATTAGAAATAGATGATTTGGATGATCAGCATCGCCCCAACAAGCTGATTCCTCGCAGCTTTCGCCAACGATTGCCTGTGGAGCAGGAGATCGCGGATGCCAAAAAGTCTTTGGCGTTCTGGTGGTACCGCTGCCTGCAGCTCAGTGACCCCTACCAGCAGTGCTGTGAGGCTCAAGGACATGGAGCATGTGCAGACCTGTACAAGGACTTGGGGGATGTGCGCCTGCCATTTGCTCGCTGGTGGGTCAAGCACGGGCGCAAGGCGTTTGCTGAACAAAAGCCCATGAAAGAGGTGCTGCGAATTGAGAGCTACAAACAAGCCGATGATCAAGTGGAGAAGGCAGACAGGCTGGTGCTGAGCATTCCCTTGACCATGCGCAAGACCACGGCCGTGCGTCAAGTCAGCAAGCTGCTGGCACAAGTGCATGCGCAGCGTGATCCAGTGGACATTTGGCGAGCCAGCACTGCCAAACGTATGATCATCCGCAATAAGCTGCGTCAAAGAACTATTGAGCAACTGCTGCGTCTGTGGCAGCTGCGCCAGCAAGACCACGACATGAGCCTGTATGAGCTGGGCAAACAGGCTGGAATTGAACTGGACTTGCTGGCAAGGGACACGCAAGGGGAGGAAATCACCGAAGCCATGGAACGGCGACGCATGACCATCGCTGTCAGCAGGCAGTTGCTGCTGGCAAGGTATCTGATTGCAAACGCAGCTCAGGGCGTTTTCCCCAGCCTAAAACCACCTGCTGAAATAGCATTAGAAAAGCAACAATAAAAAGTTGTTCCGATCGGAACAAACTTCAAATCATTTCTACTGCGTTGCGTTTCATGTCATCGTTGACGTCGATGTATTTCTGCGTGACCGCGATGGATCTGTGCCCTGCCAGTTCAGCCAACACACGCACGCCAATGCCACGAGCAGCCAAGTTAGTGATAAATGATCTCCTCATGGAATGTGAGCTGGCACCAGCAATGCCCGCACGCTTGAACAGGTAGTGGAAGTGCTGTGCCATGACATTGGCGCTGAAGCGTTTGAGACCTGCCGTGATGAACAAGGGGTAGTGTGGCTTGGCGCTGGGGCGCAGACTCATGTAGTCAGCCAGTTCCTGTTGCAGCTTATGGGGGAGAAACACGGTGCGTGGTTGGCGTCCTTTGGTCTGTTCAGCAGTGAGTCGTACCTCTGCCTTGATGCTGCCATCTGTGTTGACCACATCGCCCACTCGCAGGCTGGCTATTTCCCCAACCCTCATGCCAGACCAAAGCCCTGTCAAAAACATCACGCGATTGCGTAGTGCATAGCTGCGCTGGGCGATGTGGGCGAGCACATGCTCGATTTCTGCTGGGGTCAGTGTCTTTGCTTGGCTCATGATTTGTGTGGGTTGCATCTAATGTTTTCGCTCCTGTAAGTGTGTGAGATTTGATGTTTTTGGACGACCAATGCCCCGTTGTAATCACGGGACAAAAATCTTCAATGAAATCAACGTGGTTAATAAAAACGCAGTTTGATTTGGTGCAGATATTTATCCTTGCAGCCCATGCAGATGTGGGATCAAGACGACGAAATAGGCTGCGGCGCACAAAACAGCGCACAAGCGTTTTCGCCCAAGCCCAGCTACCCACGTCGCTGGTGAGATGTGATCGTTGCTTGTAGGGCTGATTTGAGGGGTGAAAGCTGCAGCTGACAGCAGCGCCAGCAAAACAGCGCTGCTGGCGCTATTGTCATTTGAGCGTGGTCAATTGGGTCGTGACATGCCATTTGTAATGTGGTTTGCACCCACATGCCAGTGTCAATGTGTAAGCGAGCGCTGCTCGCTTGTGATGTCGTAGATCTCATTCGCTGTCGCTCATGATCTGCTCATCACTTGTTTTAAGAAATCCAAACTGCGAACTATTCAAAGAGTTCAACATGTAGCTCAAGAGGGATATTCGATAGATTCAACCCACACTGAGCCTTACACACAGGCTCAGTCATGGGCTACGGACTTTCGATGAGTTCGTGACCACAGCACTTGTGCACAACCCAACGGGTAAGGGCGGTTTCGCGGTCTCCTTTTATGTGCAGCTTCAAATGAAACGCAACTGCTGCGACAGCTCAAGTGCCAACTGTCTGCAGGATTTGCAAGTTGCTGTGTAAGCAGAGCTTGCTCGTGATGCACAGGTCAGCCCTGCCATCTTTGTGCCGTCATTTGTGCTTTGTCTGTAATAGGTGGCAAACCATAACGTCACTGTTGGACAGTGATTTCGACAAATCTTTGCTACCGCTCAAATCTTCCATCCCTGTGACACCGCTGTCCAGTTTTTGGGCGTCATGGCAACTGAGTGACGCGGCTCTTGTTTCGGTAGTGGTGGGTACTGCAGCAGTTTTCCTCTTCTGCTGCATGCCATGTATTTATGGCGGGCAAATAAGACCGTGTTTTTTACATGGAGTTATTTGGCATAAATACCCATATGCAAATACATGAAGTGGTGACCACGCCAAAAACACCTGAGCAGCAGCGCATTGCCAGCTTGCAAGCCAACAAGGACAAGGCGGCAGATGCATTGGCAGCAGAGCGCCAACGACAGAAACTCAGCAAGGCACAACGATCGCTTGCGCAGGCGCGGCAAACTATCAAAGCAGTGTCCTGAAAAGCGACACCACATATGCAAGCTGAAAAGACCCGTGGAAATGAACGGACTCTGGTCGCGCACTTGAACACATGATCACAAAATTGCCTGTGCTTTATCAACATCTGAAAGGAAAAGCATATGGCTACCACTACTGCACTGTCACAACTCAAGCTCACCGCAGCTGCCAAGCCCAAAAGCACATCACCTGCAGCGGCCCGCAGGCACAAGCTGAGCAAACGCATCTGGGAGCAAATGGAGTTGGCCAAAAGCCAAGTATCTGGCGTGGCGTTCGTATGCAAAAAGTTCCGCACCATCACGGACACAGATGGCAACCGTCGCAGCGTCGAGCTGCCCAAGCGTGTGCGCCCTTGGTGGTT
>JACCEC010597861.1_pt1 | contig 14603 bp, 14 predicted proteins | sample 7450121 | NCBI WGS metagenome assembly JACCEC01 (sample SAMN15323455, study PRJNA562643) | freshwater metagenome | isolation source: river surface water | place: USA:Blue River Watershed | collected 2017-08-18 | reverse complement strand
GCATCGAAAAAAATGTAAAATTTCTCTACTCGAATGCCAAACATCCTTGCAGTGATGTAATGTCCCCACTCGTGCAATCCAACTAAAATGGAAAGGGCCAAAATCATTTGCCCAACCATAACCAATATATCCATAGTTATTTTTTATAACAACGCAAAACTATCAATCAAAGTGGCGATTGACAATTAATCTTTATTCACAACAGTAGGTAGGTTGTCTGATTTTTGTACAAAACCAGATAGTAACAGAATGCAAAACCAGATCATTCCTGATTGACGTTCACAAATACTTTCGGTAAACGTATTTAAAAATAAGAAAAGCCCCATCGCCAAAAAAAGCTTTTCTTCCATTTTAAAACTTATCGAGAAGAAGGTAAAGAAAATGAAGATGAGAAATGCGATTCCAATAAGACCACCTTCAACCCCGTTTTGAAGCCACTGTTGGTGTGCATGATAATGTTGTTCAATTCCCAATTGAAATCCCGATTTTTGGTATTCTTCCTCAAGTTTTTGTTGAGATTTTCCACTAGAAACTCCAAAAATCCAATGAGTTATGAAAACGTTAGAAGCGGCCTTCCACTTCTCTAATCGGATATTTCCTCCAGCGTATCGTTCACTACCTGAGAAGGCTTTCGTCATTCGTTCATTCAAAATGGGATTGAAAAGAAGCAAGGCGCCGGCCATTCCCAAACCTATCAAATAAATCCATCGCTTTTTGGCCGGAATGAGAAGAATGGAGGAAAAAATAAAACCCAAAAGGGCCATTCTTGCCGAAAGAAAAACCAAGGTCAAAAAAAGAATTCCTAATCCAAAACTTCCCAAAATTCTTTTCCATGTCATTGTAGATTTTTGAATTTCATGAATCCAAAACAATCCGCCAATGGAATAGGAAATGGCGGTATAAATAGGTTGCCATCCCAAGGTTTCGGTGAGAAAGGTGTAACTGTATGAACGAAGTAAAAACCGCTCAGAAGGAACCAATTCAAGGAAATGATGCACCCATAAAAACAAACAAGAGACGATGGTAGAAATGCCTACACTGTAAAGAAATCCTTTTTTTTCTTCCTCAGTTGGAGGTGCAAGAAGTAAAACAGAAAGCAAAAGAGGAACTTTCTTTAAAAATGCAGGCCAATTTTGCGCAGCAAGCCATTCAAATCCAAGTAAATAACCGAAATATCCAATAGCTACCCAAAATAAAATCGGAATTGAAATGCTTTTTCTGGAAATAAAGGCCAAAAAAATGGAAATTCCAATGAGTCCGTAAACGCTTGTATTCTGGATTCCATAGGCTCCAGGAAACGAAAGGCCAACTCCCAGAGCAAGGAATAAAAACCAACGAATCTGAAGAGCAAATTTCACTTGGTGAGAAGTTTTTCGTATTGATGAATGATGTTATCCCAAGAAAAATGCTCCTTAATTTTTTGGAAATTGGAGTCAATCATGAATTTTTTATGATGTAGAAAATCAATTTCTTCGGTTTTCGAAATAAGGGTCGCCAAGGATGTCATGTTTTCAAAGTACCAAGCATCATCACCCAAAATACTTTGGTTGAAAACGTTTTGGTGGGCGATGATAAAGGCTTGAGATGCCATGGCCTCCAAAAGGCTAGGATTGGTTCCTCCAACGGAGTGGCCATGGAAATACGCTCTGCTATGGAAACGAAGCTGATTCAAATCATCCAAGTTGTAAATTCCACCTTGAAAACGAATGCCTTGAACGCCCTTGAACTTTTCTACTAACGATTTTCCGAAGGCATTTTCAGTTTTGCCCACAACCAAGAAAGGAATTTTTGACCCCGATTCAACGTAGCCATCAAGGATCACTTCCACATTGTTTTCAGGTTCCATGCGAGCAACCAACATGAAATACTGGTTTTCTTGAACTTGATATTTTTGTAAAACAGTCGAATCTGGGGAGTTAAACGGCCACGCACCGTAGGCGATGTACGTCGATTCTGTGTTGTATTTCTTTTTTAAATATTCTTGAATACCTAATGAGTCTGAAATCCATTCATCTGAATACCAAATGGCCATTCGCTCGGCAAATTTTAAAAACATTTGAATGGGTTTAGAAAACTTGGAACGCTTCCATTCCAATCCATCCATGTTGGTGAAAATTTTTGCAGAGGGCATTAAGGGTCCCCAAATGGAACTGCTGGTATATCCCAACTGGAGAATCACATCAAAATTTCTTTTTCTTGCATCCCAAATGCTATTCAAATCGTAAAAAAATTGACCTACGGTACCCCATTTTTCCTCCGGATCGTTCACCAGAATTCGTTGAACGTCTTTCCACCTTTCGGCTTGTTCCGGGTGGTTGTGCGGGCAATACACCGAGACTTCGTGTCCCATTTCCACTAATCCAACGGAAACATATTCAGCAAATTGTTCGAATCCGCCGTAATGATTGGGAATTCCTCTGGTTCCGATGATTCCGATTTTCATGAATCTCCTAACGTTTGTAGTTCTACCATTCGAGCATAAACACCTTTTGCAGCGATGAGCGATTGATGATTACCCGTCTCAACAATTTTTCCCTTTTCCAAAACCAAGATTTTATCCGCGTTTTGGATCGTACTCAATCGGTGAGCTATTATAAGTGCTGTTCGATTCTCTAATGCTTTTTTTATAGCTTCCTGTACCAAACTTTCTGATTCGGAATCGAGGGCAGAGGTGGCTTCATCGAGAATGAGAATTTCAGGATTGTTAATCAACGCTCTTGCGATGGTGAGTCGCTGTTTTTGTCCGCCACTCAGATTTCCTCCATTTTCTCCGATGATAGAATCCAAGCCCTGGGATGTTTGCCGGCTAAATTCCAACGCATTGGCCTTGGAAAGAGCTGCTTCAATTTCTTCGAGGGTGTAATGTTGGTTCCACATCGTAACATTTTGGCGAATGGAATCGTTAAACAGGATTGGAGCTTGCGTTACGACGCTTAATTTGGATCTCCAGTCTTGGAGTTGAAGTGATTTTAAATCTTCTCCATTGATCATTATTTCACCTTCTTGGGTATCCATGAATCTCAAGAGCAAATCGGCAAGCGTACTTTTTCCGGAGCCGGAAGCTCCAACCAAAGCAACGGTTTCGCCTTTTGCAATAGAAAATGATACGTTTTTCAGCACCCAATCTTCTTGATATCGGAAAGAGACATTTTTGAATTCGATGGATTCGATGGGTTTTTGGAAAGGTTGAACGGAATCCATGCCTACATGTTCGGGAGTGTGAAAAATTTCTTCCACCCGCTCTAAGGAAGCCATGCCTTTTTTCATTCGAAAATAACTTTCGGTGATGGCTTTGGCTGGAGCAATAATTTGGCTGAAGGTAAGAAGGTAATAAATGAAAAATTCTCCATTAAGGGCACTGATTTGGTGAATAATCATCCATCCTCCGTATCCCATAATGGCAACTAAAATCATACTCACGATCCATTCGCTGAGGGGCGATGCCAAGTATTCCCGGCTATACACCGTTTTCATTTTTTGACGCAATCGTTGATTTTGATTACTGAATTTTTCAGCGGCCTTTTCTTTCACAAAAAATCCTTGAATGATGCGCATGCCGCTAAGGGTTTCCTCCATCCAACTCAATAATTTTCCTTGTTCTTCCTGACTTTGATGGGAGGCATTTTTTAGGAATTTTCCAATTCTACCAATGAGTAGTCCGCCAATGGGAGCAACCAGAAAAATCAAAAGGGTTAATTGCCAAGAAACAAAAAACATGGTTCCTAGGTACAAAAGGATTTGAAAAGGATCTCTAAAAATCATTTCCAAAACTCCAAGCATGGAAAATTCTACCTGAAACACATCAGCGGTCATGCGAGAAAGTAAATCTCCTTTTTGCTCACCGCGGAAATAGGAAAGCGGAGCATTCAACCATCGATGATAAGCTTTTTCTCGAAGATTAAACACCAAACGAGTTCGAATTTCGGCCATCTTCATGTTTCCCAAATACCGGAAAATACTTTTCAAAAAGATGAAAACAACGAGTAGCCCGCAAAACCAAAATAAGGCAGATTCTTTTCCAACCTGATTGATCCAATCGTTGATGAATGCATTGAATCGACCGGTAAAAGAGGAGGTAACGACTTGATTTTGGGGGATTAATTCTCCTCCTGAAAAAAGGATTTTTAGAAAAGGAATAATGAGCGAAATGGAAACTGCCGAGAAAATGGTAGAGATACTGAAGAAAATAAATACCCCAATGACATTTTTTTTCAGGGGAATGAGATATTGAAATAAATGCCTAATATTCTTCATTCGGCAATTCCATAGGTGAGATCGGCCTGTAACTTTTCTCCCAAAATTCGTAATTGATCCAAGGCCGATTGAGATACCACCAAATCATAGATACCCATTTCACTGGTTGTTTTGCCAACAATTCGAACGAAAACCAATCGGCCGTTCTCAGGATTTACCACTTTTACCAAGGATTGAACCGGTAATGATGGATGAAGGGCAGTAAATGAAATGGGGTCTAAAACATCGCTTTTCCCCAATCCAACTAAACCTTTTTTGGTCGTTGGCTTAAGTTTTACATCCAATTTTGCTGGAGTCGTAGTGGGTTTCGAAATGGGTTTGTAAATCGATTCGGAAGGTTTTGGAGGAGTAGAAATTTTGGCAGATTCTACTTTTTCGGGTTTTTCTACGATAGTTGATGTATTGGATGAATTGACTCGAGGAATGAGTAATTTTTGACCCGCTTGAATTTTGTCGGGTTGGATTTTATTGATTTCAATAATCTTTGCTGCTGAAACTTGGTATTTCTTCGCAATGGCTGACAGCGTTTGACCTTTATCAATTTGATGAATGGTGAAGATTTGACCATTCTCTTTTTTTTGTCCAATGGAATCCATCGGTGAACATGAAAACAAGGTTAAAAAAAGTAGGGTGGACATGATTCTTATTTTGTACAAAGTTCGAAAAACTTTTCGGGTTTACTTACATTTGTTTTAATGAAGTACTTGTTTGCACTTTTTGCAGCTTTTCTTTCTTTTAATCTACCATGGGAATGCCCCGCCTATCAGGAAGATGAGAATAAACATTTTGTTCAACATGCAGGCTATTCGTTGCTTTACGATGAGCGGTATGAACAAGCCCGTTGGGTTGCGTATGAATTGAATGAAAACGAAGTAAAAGGCAGCTACGAACGGACCAATAAATTTTTGGAAGATCCGCTCGTTCCAACGGGTTCTGCCGAAGGCATCGACTACAAATCGAGCGGATACGATCGCGGACACCTCGCCCCAGCGGCAGACATGGGATACTCGGAGAAAACCATGGCCGAATCGTTCTATTACAGCAATATGAGTCCGCAAACGCCGTCATTTAATCGGGGTGTTTGGAAACGATTGGAGGAGCAGGTTCGGGATTGGGCCCTTCAATATCATCAAGTATTTGTTGTGACCGGGCCCATTTTACGACCCAAACTCCCCAGCATCGGACCCAACGAGGTAGCTGTGCCAGAATTTTATTACAAAGTGATCCTCGATACTTCTTCCCAACATCGGCAAATGATTTCCTTTATTTTGCCTAACGAAGGCTCTTCGGCCTCCCTCAAAAGTTTTGTGGTTTCCACCGACTCTTTGGAAAACCTTACAAAGATTAATTTCTATCCTAAGCTTAAAGAAGAAATCGAACATAAACTGGAATCAAAAAGCAATATCCAAACTTGGAAATGGAATGAATAACATGAATCGAAGAAAATTTATCCAACAAACAGCTCTTGCAGCAGGAGTTCTTGCTGTTCCACATTGGTTACACTCCGAAGAAAAAATTAATAAGGTTAAAGTTGGCCTTATCGGCGTTGGAATGAGAGGACAAGTGCATCTTTCAAATTTGTTGAAACGCAATGATGTGGATGTGGTTGCTTTTGCAGATCCAGATCAAATATATGCCTTACCAAGGGTGCGAAGAATTCTTGAAAAAAATGGTAAGAAAAACGTTCAAGAGTTTATTCAAGGAGATTACGATTATCGGAAAATGATTGAAACGGTCCCAATGGATGTGGTGATTATTTCTACTCCGTGGGAATGGCATATTCCTCAAGGAGTGGAAGCGCTGAATCGGAAAATTGTCGTTGGAATGGAGGTTTCGGGTGGAATGAACATCAAGGAATGTTGGGACATTGTGAATGCATCTGAAAAGAACAATACCCCCGTTTTTGCCATGGAAAATGTGTGTTATCGCCGAGATGTAATGGCCATTTTTAACATGGTCAAGAAAGGGATGTTTGGCGAATTGCTTCATTTGCAGGGCGGTTATCAGCACGATTTGCGTGGCGTAAAATTCAACGATGGAAAAGACGCCTACGGTGATGGAGTGGAATTCGGCGATAAAGGAATATCCGAATCGAAATGGAGAACCATGCACAGTTTAAACCGAAATGGAGAGCTTTATCCGACGCACGGCCTGGGTCCGGTAGGAACCATGATTGATATGAATCGCGGGAATCGACTTCTTCGACTTTCGTCGGTTGCTACCAAAGCCCGCGGACTTCACAATTATATTGTTAATCACCCCAAAGGTGGAAAAACCCATCCGAATGCAAAGATTTCCTGGAAATTAGGTGATGTGGTTACGACCAGCATTCAAACCGAAAACGGCGAAACCATAATTTTGAGTCATGACACCAACTTGCCACGGCCATATTCGTTGGCATTTCGGGTGCAAGGCACTCAAGGGTTATGGATGAACGATGGCAATCAAATTTATTTGGAAGGCATTTCTCCGGAAGAGCGATGGGAACCTTCAAAAAAATACCTGGATGAACACGATCATCCTCTTTGGAAAAAATACGAAGCTCTTGCACAAGGTTCAGGACATGGCGGCATGGATTTCTATGTTTTGAATTCCTTGATCGAATGTGTGAAACGAAAAGCTGAATTCCCCTTGGATGTGTACGATTTGGCAACATGGTACGCCATTACTCCGCTTTCTGAAAAATCCATTGAAAAGAAAGGTGGAATGGTTGAAATACCAGATTTTACTCGAGGAAAATGGAAAACGAAGAAACCTATTTTTGGAGTAGGAGAGGAGTATTAATCCAACATTCCATCAATTCTTTGCCAATCAACCAAAACCTCGGCCATTTTGCTGGGGTTTTTTAATTGAAGGACAGCATCTTTTCTACTTAAATCTGATTCACTTTTTTGCAGATGTTGAACCATTTTGTCCAATTCAAAATTGTCGTTCGGATCTAAGGCGCCGAAAACCAAATCCAAACTCACCCGGAATTGTCGGCAGGATTGCTGAATGTCTAAAACGTTTCCCAGAAATAAAAATTCGGCTTTTTTTGCCAACATTAGCGCTTTGATGGTTTTCATCCTTATTTCGTTAAACGGAGGGCAAACCGCAACGATAGGAACATCGATATCAATACTGTCGAAGTGTTCCAACTCCTGAAAAGAAAATTTTCTCATGCTTAAAACGATTCGAAAGGTACGATGTTTTCATTACATGCACAAAAAGCCTTTTCTCCCAACCAAAAATTGTGAGGTTTGTGGAAGGCCTTTTTCATGGAGAAAAAAATGGGAAAAAGTTTGGAATGATGTCAAATATTGTAGCGAGCGATGCCGAAGAAATAAAGCATCCTGAATACACTGCCGAACAAATGGATCGGATCATTGAAATGGCCTGGGAAGATAGAACACCTTTCGAAGCCATTGAAAATCAGTTCGGAATCAATCAGGATGGAGTAATCAAACTCATGCGGGCATGGATGAAACCAAGTTCCTTCAAAATGTGGAGGAAGCGAACCAAAGGAAGGGCTACCAAACATCAGTACCTCAGAAGTGAAGAAATTGATCGTTTTCATTGTTCTCGACAAAGGCACATTTCATTCAATAAAATTTCCAAGCGATGATTCTTCGTTTGGTGCTTGGGGATCAATTAAATGAAAGGCATTCTTGGTTCCATGCTATTGAACCGAACGTAATTTACCTTTTTCAGGAAATAAGGTCAGAAACCGATTACGTGGTGCATCATATTCAAAAAGTGGTGGCTATCTTTTTAGGCATGCGAACTTTGGCGGAAAAATTGAAAAAAAACGGACATCAAATCCATTACCTACGAATTTCCGATCCTGAAAATCAGCATTCTTTTTTTACCAACGTTCAAAAAATACTTGATCGGTATTCCATTACGCACATCGAATACCAAGAGCCCGATGAATATCGTGTAGATGAACATTTGAGCAGTTTAAATATTCTTGGATTAGTGATTCAAAAGGTTTCTACAGAACATTTTTTGACCGAACGCTTCGAATTGAAGAAGATATTTGAAGGGAAAAAGACGTATTTGATGGAGAATTTCTACAGAAAAATGCGCGTAAAGTGGAACGTTTTGGTTGATGAAGATCGCCAGCCTCTGGAAGGGAAATGGAATTTTGATCATGAAAATCGCAAGAAATGGGATTCAAAAAATCAAGTGCCTCCACCGTTCGAATTCGGCCATGATGCGAGTGCTTTGGTGGAGGAACTCGAATTGGCCAACGTGAAAACCATGGGATTCATTCGAAATAATGTTTCGGTTTGGCCAAAGAGTAGGGAAGAAGCCCAACAAGTATTACACTATTTTATTGCCTGGTTATTGCCAGTTTTCGGCGATTATCAAGATACGATGGCGCAAAATCAGCCATTTTTATTTCATTCTCGCATTTCATTTGCGCTTAATGTAAAAATGTTGCATCCTCTTGAAGTGGTTAAGTCCGTAGAAAAAACTTACCTTGATGGAAAAGTTTCCATCAATCAAGCCGAAGGGTTCATTCGGCAAATTCTGGGTTGGAGGGAATTTGTACGGGGTATTTATTGGGCAGAAATGCCCAATTATGCAAAACTCAATCATTTCAATCATAAAAACTCCTTGCCCGATTTCTTTTGGACAGGTAAGACCGATCTTAATTGTTTATCCCAGTCCATTGGTCAAAGTTTAGAATTTGCATACGCCCACCACATTCAACGTTTGATGATTATTGGAAATTATGCCCTCATTTCTGGAATCGATCCCGATGAACTTGACCGCTGGTATTTAGGGATTTATATCGATGCTTTTGAGTGGGTAGAAATGCCTAATACGCGGGGCATGAGCCAATTTGCCGACGGAGGTAAGTTGGCCACCAAACCGTATGCCTCTAGCGCGAATTACATTCAGAAGATGGGAAATTATTGCCAACATTGTAAACTCAATCCCAAAGAAAAAGAAGGACCTAATGCTTGTCCATTTAATCAGAAATACTGGGACTTTATTGGAAGAAATGCCGATGCTTTTCGGAAAAATCCAAGAATGAGTATGATGGTGAAATTATGGGAAAAACAGAATCAAAACAACTTGAGCTCTTGAAACAAGCGTGAGGTGGGTAGTCCCATCACGTTGTAAAAACAGCCCTCAATTTTTTTCATTCCAACGCCCCCAATCCATTCTTGAATTCCATAACTTCCCGCTTTATCCAAAGGTTGATATTGGGATAGGTAATATTCTATTTCAGAATGGGTTAAATCTTGAAATGAAACCTTAGTTACCTCTGAAAATGACGTTGTTTTGGAGTTGGATTTCAGTGTAACACCGGTTACCACTTGATGCGTTTTTCCCGACAATTTTTGCAGCATGGAATGCGCGTCTTCCATGTTTTTAGGTTTGCCCAGTAATTCATTTTCAAGAATTACGACGGTGTCGGCCGTAATAATGAGGTCATTTTCGTGGCCAGCTTCAGCGAATTTTGCCTTTAGTTGTGACAGATATATGGGAACATCCATGAAAGGCAAATCAGAAGGATATACCTCTTCAACATCAACTCGAATTATGGTGGGAGTTAGGTCGATCATTTCCAACAACTGCTTTCTTCGGGGGCTTTGTGAGGCCAATAAAATGTTCCAATTCTTCATAAAAAAAGGGTGATTATTCCTGCGAATAAATAAATTTTGATGTACTTCTGGTAGAATGTGGCTTGGTTACGAAGGTCGTTTTTCAAGTTGCTCAATAACAAAGGGAATGAAAGAGCTGGGAGAAATACCCAAATTAGTTTGTAAATGGAAGATTTTTCTAGAATAAACAAATGGGCGAATCCCAACCATAAGAAAACGATCAGTAAAAAAATGACTCCTTTGAAAATATTTTTAGAAGCCGATGGTGCCCATGTTTTCTTTTGATGTTGTTGATCACCGGAAGAATCTTGAACATCTTTTAGATACTCCCGCATCAGAGAAAGAGAGAAAATGATTAAAAAGTATCCTGTGAACTCCACGTTTGAAATTTCATGAGTGCTAAGTTGGTGAAAGAACTTTGATATGGAAAAGTCGAGTTGGCTCCAAAATGGAAGCATAATAGAAAAAGCCAAGGAGAAAGAAACCATGATTCCTCCCCACCAACCTTTATTTTTGGTTTGAATGAGGTTGTAGGCTACACTGATGAACCATAAAAAATATAGGGCAGAGCTGAGGTGGCCTGAAGAAAATGTTGGAATCATTAGCAAGGAGATTACCCCTAAAATCCTTGCTGTCCAACCTCTTTTTCTTAAAGTTACATTTGGAAACTTATTATTGGAACGATCTACCTCAAAATCCAAAAAATTGTTCAAAGCATTGGCAAAAAGTACACCAAAGAATACAATTACAGCCAATTGAAGTGCAAATGTAGTTGAATTTGAAATCCATTTTTGATAGGCAGCAAATGCGGCCATGGAAACGAAAAGGGCATTAAAAAAACGCAGCGATTTTAATATGCTCATGCTTGTTGGATGGAAATGGAATTCCATTTATCTTGGATGCGTAGCGTTTTTTCGATGATTTCCCGAACCGCCCCTTCGCCTCCTTTGGCCAAAGTAATTAAATCGACGTTGGAGAAAATTTCAGGCATGGCATTGGGTGGACATGTGCGAACGCCGCAAGCCTGCATGGCCTCAAAATCAGGAACATCATCGCCCATGTACAACACTTCTTCCGATGAAAGTTCGTATTTTTTAAAGATTCCCATGAGCACTTCGTGTTTGTCGGGAATCCCGAAAAAAGACTCCATGGCACCTAATTTCGATAGACGTGTTCGAGCGCCTGGGATGGTGCTGCCTGAGATAATGAATATTTTAAATCCTTCGTTGGCAGCATGTCGAATGGCATATCCATCGTAAATATTCATCGTTCTACGTTCTTCTCCACCTTCGGTAAGAATTAAAGATCCGTTGGTTAACACCCCATCGAAATCGAAAACAAAGGTGGTAATATGCTGAAGTTTTTCTAATGGATTCATGAGTTTTCTTGAATGAGTTTACTGATAGCTAAATAAATGGTTTTTTCCAATTCCTCGGTCATTTCCTGACTTTGTTTTTGGATAAGATTTTGATCATGTCGAATGGCAGGTCCTGTTTGGGCTTGCTTGGGACCCAACGAAAATGCATTCATTTGAGCTTGGGTTAACAAGGGTTTTAAAATGTCAAATGGAATTTCAAATTCTTTCAAAATTTTTTCCGAAACCACGTACATCGCATTTGAAAAATTCATGGCCCAAACCGCAGCAAGGTGTATTTTTTGCTTCTGTTGGGGATTGAGTTGAAATGCTTTTCCTCCCCAAAAGTCAACCCATTTTTTCATTTCAGCGAGATCAAAATCTGAATTTGCTTCGATAAAAAAAGGGACATCCACCAACAAGTTTTTTAATTCTTTTCGGAAGGTTTGCAAAGGATACAACACCCCAGCTCGAAGATCTGCTGGAAATACCTCCATCCCTTTGGAGCCCGAACAATGAAGCACTAAACCGTTTAGGGATGGCAGGCTGGACACCACTTGGGCGATTTGATCATCATTAACGGCTATGAAATATAGGTCGGCATGTAAATCGATGTGTTCGATGGAATGAATGGTAGGGTAAGGGGAGCTGGATTCATGAGTTAATACCTGAACAATCTCAAAACCCACGGATTGGAATGGATTTGCGAAGTTTTGGGCGACGTTTCCCCAGCCGATAAAAACGATTTTACTCATTTTTAGATTCGAATCGTTGGGTTTCGCGGTAACGTTGCATGATGGAGAAATAGAACCCAATCATCATGATCATGCTACCCCACCAAACCAGCTGAATCCAAGGGAATTCAATAGCTTTTAAAATAACATAATCAACGAATGCTTCTTTTCGTTCAAAGGCGGTAAAATCAGCTGTTGCTTTAGTAGGATCGTTTGGATCAATATTGAGACGATTTACCGAAATTCTGAGTCCAGATTCTTCATCAAATCCATCGAATCTAAATTCTTTTCCATCGACAACGGCATAAACAGCTTTGATGGAAAAGGTTCTACCTTCGGTGGAGGTGCAATTGAAATTGGCAGTTAGGGCAGCCTGTGCGTTCTCTAGAACTTTTTGTTCTTCCTTGCTAAGGTGGGCTGCTCCTGGTTCTATTTTCGTTAATGAAATCAAATTGTTCTTTAACAATAGGGTGTCGCCACCTGCCGCATTCATCGAAAACTCTTTGGGAGGAAGTTGATTTTCTTCTTGATCAATTTTCGACTTATCGGTGACTTGGGAAACGTAAGTGAAAATATCTTTATGAAGGTAGTGCTTTGTATCTGGATTTGAAATTAATCCCATTTTCGGATTCAGTTGAGCATTGGGTTGGAGGACAAAGCTTTCCGAACCGTTCTGAAATTTAATTTTGTAATAGTGGTTGGGTTCAGCTACCGTGTCACCCAAATATGTTACAATATGTTTTCCAATGGTGTCGGAAACATTTTTCTTCAAATACAAATTTTCTCGGGTGTCCTTTTCTTGGAATTTATCGCCGTAGGTGTATTTGTTATTGATGGAAATGACTTTTTTGTTTGCCGAAGAAATCAGTACGCCAAAAAGCATCACTGCAAATCCAATGTGAGTGATGGAAGCACCTTGTTTTTTGATGTTTTTAAACATGCTAACAAACACCGATCCGTTCCCCAAAATACTGAAAAAACAAGCCCATAAATAAAGAAGGAAAATCCATTGATTCGCCTGGTATTCAGAGAAGTAGAATACTGCAATGGAAGGAATAATGGAAATAGCAGCCCAGGTATAAAGTCGTTTAAAAACTTTCCCACCTTGGTCCTTTTTGTATTTGATGATTTGAGCAACAACCGTTAGCGCCAAAATCAAAATGGCGAGAGGGATTTGGAATTTATGGTAATGTGCATGAACGTCTTTGGGTGGAGCTAGTTTTCCACCAAAAAATTTGTACAAAGCATTCCCAACGCCATCTCCGGCCCATTCAAAGGATTTTGGATCGATGGGGCCGGCCATCATTTCGTACACTCCTCCGAAAACTTTGTTGATGACAGGGATGGAGGTGGATGTAATGATTTGGAAAGCAGAAACAAACAAAACCATGGCTCCGGTGTACAACCAAAATTCACGGCTTGCAATCTGTTCATCAACTTTTCCTTTGGCTGGAATTTCCTTTCTTCGAAGAAAAAATATACCGTATCCAACCACACCTAGGCCGATAAGAAGGATCAATAATTGGCCACTTAATCCTAAATCGGTAAATGAGTGAACCGATGATTCTCCCAAGATCCCACTTCGGGTGAGGAAGGTGGCGTAAAGGATGAGGAAAAACCCACTGATTAATAGTAGATAAGTGGAGAAAAGCGCTTTTTGGGTATTTTTATAAATGATCAACGTATGGAGACCGGCAACCATGACCAACCAAGGCACCAAAGAAGCATTTTCAACAGGATCCCATGCCCAATAACCCCCAAAATTGAGCGATTCATACGCCCACATTCCACCCATCATGATTCCAATTCCAAGAATACAAATGTTGAAAATGGTCCATGGTAAAGCTGGGTAAATCCACGAGTGATAATCTTTCTTCCACAAAGAGGCAAGGGCAAAGGAAAAGGGGACTGCTGTAGTTGCGAACCCCAAGAAAAGGACGGGCGGGTGGATGGTCATCCAAAAGTTTTGAAGCAATGGATTCAGCCCATTGCCATTAGTTAGGTACAGTTTTAGATAATCGGGGTTTTGAAAAATGGGAGCATTAGCCATGGTTTCACGAACCAAAATGAAAGGGGATGAGCCAATTTTTAAATCTCCGATGTATACCCCAATGAGCATGGATCCAAGGATGATTTGAATAAGCGATAAAATGGAAAGTGTTCTTGATTCCCATTGTTTTGCGCTGTACATCAATACTAAACCGATAACGGAGTGCCACAGCATCCACAGGAGGAAGCTGCCTTCTTGCCCTTCCCAAAAAGAGGAAACAATGTAATGAACGGGTAAGGTAGTGGAGGAGTGTGAATAAGCGTAGTTGTATTCAAAAAAATGAAAGTAAATGATGATGAATAGCATTCCAAAAACACCAAGAACGGAAATAGCATGAATCCAAAATGATCTTCTTGAAAATGTTAGCCAATTATTGGATTGTTCGGGATTTTTATCTTCATTTTGGGCAGCTAAAAAGTAACCCAAACTTGAAAAAAATGCTGAAACGAAGGCGGTAATAATGAGAAAGTGGCCAAGATTGCCCGCCCAAAGGTGTTCTCCGATGTATGAAATGTCTTTCAAGTGATTACTTTTTTAAATTAGCTTTTTTCTCATCTTCGTACTTTGAAGGGCATTTGGTGAGCATTTGATCGGCATCAAAAAAACCATCT
>JACCEC012435759.1_pt1 | contig 14608 bp, 12 predicted proteins | sample 7450121 | NCBI WGS metagenome assembly JACCEC01 (sample SAMN15323455, study PRJNA562643) | freshwater metagenome | isolation source: river surface water | place: USA:Blue River Watershed | collected 2017-08-18 | reverse complement strand
TAACCTGAATAATGGGTTTAGTTTATAGGGAATTGTTGCAGGTTGCGAGGCAATTTTCCGAAGATTTTGGCACGTTCAATAGCTGAAAGCACCTATGGACGTGCCAAAATCTTCGAAAAGTGCTCGCAAGATGCGGCAAGGTTCTATGAAATAAACCCATTATTCAGGTTGATAGGGAGCCAACCCTGCAAAAAAAATCATCGAATTTATAGTGAAATAACCTGAAGAATCGATTTTTGCCAGCCTTACCCGCCAAAACCGATTCTTCAGGTTATTTCAGTATCGTCTCTAAAGGAAGTGATGCAATGGCCTCATGATCGGTTCTATTTGTGGTAAGAAAAGTACCACTTGACGAAGTGTTCAAGGCCTTCTTGAAGTTTAGTGTGTGGTGCGAAAGTGAGGAGGCTGCAGCTCTTGGTCAGGTCTGCAAAGGTGATGGGAACATCTCCAAGCGGTAATGGCATCTCATTGAGGATTGCTTTTCTCTCTAAAAGATTTTCCAGGATTCCGATCATCGCATTGACACTTTCTGGCGTGTGGTTGCCCAAGTTCACAACTTCATATCCGCTGCATCGGTCGATCGCTCGGACAGTACCATCGATGATGTCATCGATGTAGGTGAAGTCCCTCTTCACCTCACCACGGTTATAAACATTGATCGGCCTGCCTTCCAGGATCGCTTTTGTGAAGGAATAATAGGCCATGTCGGGACGTCCCCACGGGCCGTACACGGTAAAGAAGCGAAGCCCGATCATCGGAATGTGAAACGTGTGGTGATAGGCATGCGCGATCAGTTCATTGCTCTTTTTTGTCGCACCGTAAAAACTTGCAGGCTGATCTGTTTGGTCCGTTTCTGCAAACGGAACTTTTGTATTGAGTCCATAAACTGAAGAGGACGAAGCATAAATTAAGGAGATGTGGGATCTTGTTTTGAGCGCTTCTAAAACGTGGACGAACCCACTGAGATTGCTCTGTACATAAGCATCGGGATTTTCTAGCGAGTAACGGACACCTGCTTGTGCAGCCAAATGGACGACATGGGTGATCTGATGCGCATCGATACATTGTTGCAGCGTAGCAGAATCGCAGATATCGGCATGGAGCGTTTTGATCCCATTTTGTTCAAGAAGGGCCGTTCGCGCTTGTTTAAGCTCTGGGGAGTAGTAGGTGTTGAAGTTGTCGTAGCCGAAAACGGCATCACCTCGTTGTTTGAGCGCTTGGCAGAGATGAAAGCCTATAAAGCCTGCTGATCCGGTTACTAAGATTTTTTTCATTGCGATTGTCCGTCGATTCGCTTATAAGTTTTCTTTCACAATAAGAATAATAAAGATTAGCAAAAAGCTGAATTGATGAGAAATCGCATTATATACAAGCAACCTCAAGAATCGGGAATATGCCAAGGCAAGTTCGCGCTTAAGATCCCTGCAACGGCTGCTCTCTGCGAAGGTTCACCGAAGCTTCTTGTATATCCGCAGTCTTGCAATTTGAGGCAGGCGAAGCTGGTGTCGAAGCAACTCAACTCAAATAAGTGGGGCGATGGAAGAGAGCTCAACAATCCGTGGCTAGGTGATACAGGAAAAAATCGATTGTTGCGGTTGTTTGTGTCTATTACACTCCTCTTTATGATGATCGGTGCAGCGTGCACCAATCCTCCTTACCGCGGGAACGAGGTTCTTGGCGCTGACGAGTTTGTCATGGACTCTTATCGGATCCGCGAAGGGAAATTTTCCATTTTGCAGATGGAAGGGAAAAATTATGAGCAGTTCTCCTCCGAGCTTCTCCAAGACTATAAAGATACGATCAATGAAGGAGATGTTCTCCAAGTTGCCATCTACCATCCGACACGCGTCGACTTAGCCACCTCTGTCGAGCAGATCGGCCAAACGGTCGGTTATCGGGTGATGGATGGCAAGCTCAGGCTGCCCGATTTAGAGGCTGTTGAAGTCAAAGGCCTGACATTGAGCGAGGCCCGTTCGCTCATTCAAGAGCAATATCGGGAACAGATTCGGGACATCGATGTTTTTGTCGCTTACAAAGACCGGATTAAAAAGAAAGTAGAACTGGCCGGTCTCGTCCAAGTTCCGAACATCCCTGTGGATGGACGGCTCCGTCTGTTTGAAACTTTGTCGATTGCCAAGGTGCCGACCAATGCCAACCTCTTTAAAAGCTATGTTGTCCGCGAGGATGCTCTCCTTCCCGTTGATCTCTTCAAGCTGTTGAAAGAAGGGGATATGAGCCAAAACATCGTGATGCGCGGCGGAGATAAGGTCTACATTGCCGATCCGTCTGCTTCGACATTGATGGTGCTGGGTGAAGTCGGCAAAGAACGGGTCGTGGATGTTCCCGATGGCTTCATGACGTTGAGGAAGGCGATTGCAGAAGCTGGAGGAATTGCCCATACCGGCGACAAATCGTATATTCAGATCATCCGGGGTAATATCCTCCATCCTAAAATTTATACCTTGCATTGGGAGCATGTTGTCCGCCTTCCCAATGACAGCATGCTGCTCATCCCTGGCGATATCGTCTACATTGCAGCAACGCCGATCACCGAATGGAACCGTTTTGTCAATCAATTGATCCCTACGTTCATTGCTCTTGATCTTGTGACCAAAGGGATCAAATCTGTAGGGGTCAACGTCCCATGAACAACCATTCTGATGAGATCATTATCTGCTTTTCCGATCTCAAGAGGCTGTTTTATAAAATGTTGCCCAACATCAAAAGGGCCTGCCTGATCGGGGCTTCTATTGCATTCCTTTTGGTTCTAGTCAAAGAACCCCGTTTTATTGCACAAGCGACCTTTAAACAAGCAGAGCCTGTGCATGAAGTGGGATCTAAGCTCAGAGATTTGTTCCATGTCGGTAGCGGCGGTTCCGGCTCGGAAACAGGGGCATCAGCTCTATTGACTTCTCGAACCGTTTTGCGCGATACCGTCGAAGAGCTAGGATTGCAAGTCAAGTGGGACCGCCATTTTTGGATTACAAGACTGTTAGGAAGGATATGGGAAAATATTGGTGTAGAACTAGGATTCACCCTTGCAGATGTCGATGCATTTGTCTTTAAACAAGTGAAGTATGAAGGGGAAAAAGCAAAAGTCCTCTTCATCAAAGTTCTTAACGATAGTTCCTTTAAACTCCTCAATGAAGACCGCACAGAGCTTGGAAAATGGAACCTCAATGAAAAGATCTCCCTTCCATTCTTTACAGGCTCCCTCACCAAGTTCCCCTCGTATGCAGGAGGCAACAAGATCTATCGTCTCAAGGTTCTCCCATGGATGGATGTTGTTGCATCGGTCCGTAAGCGTTTTGTTGTGAAGTCATTAAAGGAAGAGCGCCGTCTGTATACTCTCACATTTGCCGATCGGGATAGATACCTCGCTGCAGATTTCCTCAACCAAGCGATGAAAAGCTGTCAAAAAGCGATCCATAATGAAAATGAAGAGATTGCAACCTCTCAATTGTCTTACTTGGAAAAACGTCAGGATGAACTTGCGCGAAAATGGGATGGATCTTTGCAAGAGCATGTCGCCTATTTGAAGGGCAATCTGAATGAAGGCGGCTACATGAGCTTTGCGCAAGAGTTTGATTTTCTTCAAGAGCCTCAAGGCACCTATTCTGCACGCCTCTTAGACATCGACTTTGAGCTCAATCGACTGGAATCTCAAGATGATGAAGAGGAAAAAAAACTGAAAAAATTACCGCGCACCCGCAGCGGCTTTTTTGATTCCAAGAAGCCATTCCTCCAGCTATCAACCATCAAAAATGGCAGCAGTGTCGTTCTCGAAGAGGAGAAAAAAGAGATCGATGAGAGGCTGATCGCCTTAGAACTCGATGAGAAACACCTCCAAGAAAGTGGGATAGCTGCACCTCGTGTCGATCCAGAAACAGCCATGGCAGGCGAGGTCTTAGTTCTATCAGGGCAACAAGAAGAAGCTTCGAAACTCTTAGAGCAATTGGAAAATGGAAATGAGATCTCGACAGGCCTTGATTGGATCAATGACCCAAAAAGCCTAGTGGCAATCTGGGCTAAGCACATCTCTGCCCAACAAAAACATTACGCGCAAAATCCTCAAGATAAAAGTCCTCTCTTTTCGAAAGAAAAAGAGGCAATTAAAGACTATATCGAGCAAACGGATAGAAAAATTAAGATCTTGCAAGACAATATCGCTCTGCTTGGATCGACCGTCCACGAATTTGCCGGCCTTAATCTAGATACGGCTCAGCGCCTCTACCTCGACTACAACAACCAGCGCGATGGGTTGCAAGCCCAGCTCAAGCAGCTCGTCTATCTATCTGAAGAGCTTTATCAGCCCCAATTTGAGCTCAGCTCGATCACCACGATCTTATCTGATCCTGTCACACAAGGACTTGTCATCCAAGCTGGAGAAACGGCCGTGCGGCTCCAAGATGCCAATAATCGGAGCTTACGCGAACAAGAGCACCTCAAAGAGACCCTCCATACACAGAAATCGTTCATTTCCCAGCACCTGTTGCAGATCATCGAACTCACCAAGCTGCGCGCCAAACTCATCGAAGACAAGATCGGGTCCTTGCGCAAGACAACCATTGGTTTGTTGAAACAGGAAAAACAACTCCTGCAGCAGCAGCTCGATCAGATCAGTCGTAAAATGGAAGACCTTCCTGAAAAATGGCGCCGCGAAAATCTCCTGCTCCTCAAAAAAGAGCTGGGGATGAAGATGATTGAAGGATTGACCCATTTGATGGAGAGCAAGAGCATCGACCAACACCTTTACCAAGTTGGATCTAAACCTTTCGATGGGGCCCTCACTCCCGTCACTCCCAAAAGTCCCAAGCTTCTGATGTATGCCCTGATCGGTGCATTCTTAGGGATGCTTGGCAGTTATTCCTTTTACCTCTGCCGTTCCCTTGTCAAAGGGATGCCCGTTTCCCATGAGATGCTTGCATCGTTCGGCTTGAATAGCTGCGGTCTTCTTTCAGCATATTGCCATGTGCCGATCGATCAGTTGTCCCATGCCGATTTAGAAACGCTGCGCCGTCTCAGCCAGTTTCTCCTTAAGTTTGGGCAAAAAGGGCTTTGCTGCACCATTATTGGAGGAAAAAATTCCGACTTTTCTCAAACCCTTGCCCAACTTCTTGCGATGCAGCAGAAAAAAGTCCTCGTCGTTCAATATGTCTTCGATAAACCAGTCCATCCAGGAGATTCTCCTGGACTGTGGCAGTATCTTCATGGCGAAGTGCAACAGTGCCCGGTTCGACAACAGCTTCCTTTCGATTTCCTGCCGAGCGGCGGAACGACTCGGCTCAGTGTCGAGCTGCTCAGCAATCCCAAGCTCACATCATTGTTAACAGTGGTGAAGAACTGCTATGACGTTGTCTTGTTCTACAGCAGTGCAGAACCCACAGATGTCGAAGGACAAGCCCTTCTCAACATCGCCGATGCAGCGATCATTGCGACCAATGCAGAGAAAAAAGAAGACCTTTTCCCCTATGATGCATGGGCTGCCGCAAAGCAAAAAGAATGTGTGGCCTTCGTTGACTTGAGTCTCTAAGAACCTGAATAATGGGTTTAGTTTATAGGGAATTGTTGCAGGTTGCTAGGCAATTTTTCGGAGATTTTGGCACGTTCAATAGCTGAAAGCACCTATGGACGTGCCAAAATTTTCGAAAAGTGCTCGCAAGATACGGCAAGGTTCTATGAAATAAACCCATTATTCAGGTTTACATCGAGTCCGGGCGCCATTCGAGAACTTTAATGGAGAAAGTGGGCGAAAAACTAAAGCTTATTTTTGATAAATGGTATTACAAGTCTTTCTGGAGTTGGAATTTTTTCAATGATTGAAAGTAGTCTTCTGGAACTCCAATATCGAGAAAATATTTGTCAAAAACTATTCCATAGGCTTGCTTGCGGCCAACAGCGGGCATAAGAAGATCTGATTCAAGAGACAGAGGACGATCTAGTAGTGGAGGAATAAAGCTTTTAAGTAAATCGGGACGGATCAAATAGCAGCCGCCATTGATCAAACACGGCTCAATAGCGCTCTTTTCATTAAAGCTCACAATTTGTCCAGCAGGCAACGCCTTTATTCCGCCGTAGCGTGTGTTCTTTTCAATGGCAAGCAACGATAGGCAGCACGTGCAGTTTTTTTCCTCTTGGAAGTTTTTGAGTTCTTGAAGCGGCACTTCAAAATAAGTGTCCCCATTAAGGACTAAGACGGAAAGGTCCAATCGAGATAGATGCTCGAGTGCTAAGATCAGCCCTCCTCCTGTTCCCATTGGGAAGAGCTCGATCGAATAGTCGATGGGAATACCTTCAAAGGAATGACCAAAATAATCGATCACTTTTTCGTGAAGGTATCCGACAGATAAGATGAAATGGGAAACGCCTTGCCCTATCCAGTAGTGCATGAGGTGGTAGAGAAAGGGTTTCCCATTGACGTCAGCCATTGGCTTGGGGCGGTCAGCGCAAACGGAGCGAAGGCGCGTTCCTAATCCTCCCGCTAAAACAATGGCTTTCATTGGGCCTCAAAGCTTAAGTTGAACAATTGCATGAACCGCAAGTGCCAACTCCAATCAGCTGTCCCGAAGTGGCTTTATCTAAAATTTTGTGGATCCTCTTAATATCTTCTCTGACATCAGTCGGATGGTTGCCGAGGAAAAACCCGTGATCATGTGCGATGTTCGCGTTGATGATCTGGCCGTGGCACTCATGATTACAATACTTGATCACGTCATGGCGCAGGAAGTTTCCTCCCGTAATCATACGGAATTGGATCCCTTCTCTCTTCAAGGTCTGGAATATCTTTTGCTTATCCAGGCCAAGCTCTGGATTCAGAATGACTGTAAAGGAGAACCAGGAGCTAAGGCCATTTTCTTTTTGGATGATGAAGCGCTCATCATTTCCAAATAGACAGACCCAGGTCTGTGCATTTTCTCTGCGGACCCTGACGAGGTGATCGAGTTTTTTGAGTTGCTCAATACCGATAGCTCCTGAGATTTCTAATGGCCGGACATTATATCCAGGCACGATAAATCGGTAGGCTTCATAGAAATCGTCATCTTTTTTCTCGTAAATATCGGTTTCAGCCGGAAGATGTCGCGTCCATCCATGCGAGCGGATCGCCAGCATTAAATGATAGAGCTCTTCATCATCTGTGATGCTGACTCCGCCTTCCATTGTCGAAATGTGGTGGGAAAAAAATGTGCTGAAAGTTCCGATATCTCCAAACGTTCCACAGCATTTTCCATTCAGAAATGCTCCCATCGACTCGCAATTATCCTCAAAGAAGTAGAGGTTGTGCTGATCGCAGAATTGACGCATCACATCGAGGGCGCAAGGGTTGCCCAAAATGCTCACACCGACAACCATTTTGGTCTTAGGAGTAAGGGCCGCTTCTAATTGGCTGACATCCATATTGAGTGTGTCCAATTCGACGTCGACAAAACGGAGTTTTAATCCATATTGCATCAAAGGATAAAAGGTCGTGGACCAGGAAATGGCAGGAACGATCACTTCGTCTCCGGGTTGCAGAGGGCTATCCTTCTTATAGCAGAAAGCTGCGATTGCAATCAGGTTGGCTGAGGAACCCGAATTGCTCATGACTGCATATTTTGCTCCAAACTTTTGTGCAAAATCTTCTTCAAATCTGCGGACATTTTCACCCATGGTGAACATCCCTTTTTCCAGAACTCGGTTGATTGCTTTATATTCTTCCTCGTCCCATGTAATGCTTGCTAATTCGTAGGTCATTTTTTCTCCTAAAAATAAGTCTTAAGGTGGACATTGTAATTGAAAAGTGAGTTGTGTCCATTCGGACATGACGTTTTTAAAGATATACCGACATAACCTGAAGAATCGGTTTTTGCCAGCGTCGCCGGCCAATGAATTTGAGATCCGCCTGCATCGCCCAACTTATTCAAGTTGAGCTGCTTCGGCGTCGGTTTGGCCTGACTTAAATTCATGGCGGCTCCTTGCCCAATTTCCGATTCTTCAAGTGATTTCGGTATATAAACCAGAATTGTAATAGAGCATATAAATTTATTGTTTAATTCGGAATGCGATAATACCAGATAGACGAACTTTCTCTTGTTTCGTTTACAAATAATAATTTTTCAGCAAATAACTGCGCAGATCCATTAAAAAATTCATGGACAGCTCTAATAACACCAGGATGAATTTTTAAGCGATCATCCCAATCGTTGCCTTTTAAAGCGATATCGGAAAAATCACAATCCCCAAAATTATACGGTCGTCCTTCGCAATCGTGACCGCAAATGATCCCTCCAGGTTTTACTTTTAAGTACCATGCTTTTATATCAGCAAGGACTCCTTCATATGTATGATCAGCATCGATGAAGATCAGGTCAAAAAAGTGATCAGGGTACATATGGCTTGCTTGAATGGATTCTGCTTCGACTAAAGCAATTCGGTTCTCATGATTGTATTGATTGATATTTGCAGAACAAATTTCATAAAAATCATACTGAGGTGCAGTAGACTGCATGAAGGGATCAAATTGGTTTCCTCTCCAATGGTCCACACAGGTGAGGTTTACCCCAGCGCCGTAGAAAAGCGCAGTCGTGCCTGTTCCTAAAAATGTTCCTAGCTCCAAACAGTTTTTGGCGTTGGACTCTTGGATCAGGGTAGCCAGGGCTCTTAAATCTCCTAAGCTGACTCCAATATATTGATCAATCGTATGCATCCGTTCATAGGGAATAGACCTCAGTTCCGGCAACTGGCAAAAGCGGTTTGGAGGAATAGGTGTTACAGCAGCTTCGACACAGATCGAGCAAAAAAGAAATAGGCTAAACAGTAATTTCACGCTTCCTCCTGAGCTGCCCTAGAAACAGCGGGTTTGATCATGGACATGATAGCTATTTATGATATGACAAGGGATCCGATCGCTTGTTTAATCGAAACAGTTGATGGGTAATAAAAATTCTCCAAGACATTTCCTGCAGGAGAATGGCAATCTGGAAGCCCAATCCGTTTGATGGGAGCTTTCAGCGATGAAAATTCTTTTTCAGCCACAAGACATCCGATCTCTGCGCAAACGCCGCCCATTGCCCAGCCCGTATCAACGACGAGGAGCTTGCCTGTTTTTCTAACCGAATTGAGGATGATCTCTTCATCCAAAGGCTTAATCGTGCGCAAGTCGATGACTTCTGCTTCAATTCCCGACTCATTTTTAAGTTGTTTTGCTGCAGTCCACGCTAGATCGATCGATTGTGAGGCGCCAACAACGGTGCAATCATTCCCTTCTTGGCGGATAATGCCTTTGCCAAAGGGGAGTTCATAGCTCTCTTCAGGAACGATCCCTTCGCGGCGCATCAACCAACGGTGCTCGATGAAAATCACTGGGTTGTTGTCGCGAATAGATGTTGCCATTAGCCCCTTTGCATCATAGGGTGTGCTAGGCATGACAATTTTAATGCCCGGAACTCCTAAAAGCAGGCCTTGGATAGCCTGGGAGTGTTGTGGTCCAGAGCCCCAGCCTCTGCCAATTGCAGACCAAATGACCAAAGGAATATTATTGGTCCCATTGTCCATCCAATGGATCTTGCTTCCATGGTTGACGATCTGGTTAAAGGCAAGAAGGAGAAAGTCGGGACGGTTGTGGAAATAGATAGGACGCATTCCCATGAGTGCAGCGCCATTGCAAATTCCCGTCATTCCTTCTTCCGATACGGGGGTGTCGAAAACGCGGGCTGTTCCGTATACTTCTTTAAAGCCTTTGGTTACGCCAAACATTCCACCTGGATCGTCTACCCCTTGACCAAGGAGGAAGACGGAAGAGTCGTTCTTCATCGCATCTTCAATCGCTTCTCGAAGAGCTTGAACATAGCTGACAACGCGGCCTTCTTGTTTTTGTTCTGGCTCTATCACGGCAGCATTTTTTTGTACGAGTTTTTCATCCCAAAGCATCTTTTTTACTCACTGTAAACGTGTGTCATTAAATCGGACTCTTGTGGAAAAGGGCTTGAAAGTGCAAATGCAAACGCCTCTTCGATTTCGAGAATAATCTTTTTCCCCATCTCCTCTTTTTGAAAGAGGTCTAAGATCCCTTTTTCCATCAATGCTGTCTCAAAAAGATGTAACGGATCAACTTGTTTCCATTCGAGGAACTCATCATAAGTTCTGTAGCCAGGATCGCTATCTTCTTTTGGTCCATGGTGTCCTCGGTAGCGATAGGTGTGCGCTTCGATGAAAACGGGCCCATTGCCTTTTTTTACCGATGCAACAGCATGTTGCATGGTCTCAAATACGTCGAGGATGTTGTTGCCGTCGATCGAATAGCTCTCAAGACCAAAGCCTTTGGCTTTTTGGTAGATCGGGACATCGGGATGCTGACGGTATTCAAGAGGAGAGCAGACCGAATAGTAGTTGTTTTCACACACATAGATGATCGGCAAGCTCTTCAACTTGGCGAAGTTCAAGCTTTCCCAGCAGGCGCCCTCTTCGACGGCAGCGTCGCCGATATAAACGACTGTGATGTGGTCGTCGTTTCTCATCTGAGCTGCGAGCGCAGCTCCCGTTGCTATTGGGATGATCCCTGCGACGATTGCGGAAGATCCGACCATCCCGACGCTCTTGTCGATCAAGTGCATCGAGCCGCCTCGTGACGCGCAGCAGCCATCGATCCGGCAATGCAGCTCGGCGAGCATCGCTTTAAGGTTGCCTCCTTTGCCAAAGTAAACGCCATGGGTACGGTGCCCGCAAAAGACCGAGTCGCTTTTCTTCAATGCTGCGCAGGTCCCAACGGCAACAGCTTCTTGCCCGATAGCGAGGTGGATAGGAGATTTCATTTCATCCTGGGAGTATCTATCGGCAATCACTTCTTCGATAAGCCTGATGCGGTAGACATCGTGGTAAAGTTGAAGGAGAAAGCGAGGATCATATTGATCCAGTTTCTCTAAGTAGCCAGCTTTTCCTTTTCCTTTATACGGATGTTGAAAGACATTCATGAGAGATTCCGTTTGTTAGGTACCAATGGTAAGTTAGACGCATTCCTTCATCAATGTTGATCGAAGGCTTCCACCCCAGCTTTAAGATTTTTTGATTGTCGAGTAGCTTCTTGAGTGTGCCATTGGGTTTTGTCGTATCCCAATGCAACTCTCCTGTGTAGCCGACCACATGAGCCAAACGCTCAGCAAGTTCTTTGATGGACATATCGTATCCAACGCCGATATTTAGTGGTAAAGGAATATTAGATTGGGGAAGAAGAAATGCAATGGCTGCTGCAAGATCATCGACGTAGATAAATTCTCGGCGAGCCGCTCCTGTTCCCCACAAATCAATCGTTGGCCTGTTTTCTTCTTTTGCTTGATGAAAGCGCGCTAAAAGAACAGACAGGACATGACCCTTTTCAGGAGAAAAATTATCTTTGGGGCCATAGACGCTATTGGGAATAAGGGCTACGAACCGATCTGTTTGATATTGCTGGTTATATGCTTTTGCCATTTGTATCCCAGCGATCTTTGCAATGGCATAGGAAGCGCTGGTTTGTTCGAGCTGACCCGTTAAAAGAAGTTCTTCTCCCATGGGCTGTTCGCAGACTTTAGGATACATGCAGGATGAGGCAAAAAAGATGAGCTTTTTCACATCCGTTTCGTTGGCTGCAGAAAAGGCATTGAGCTGCATGGTCAGATTTTTGACGATGAAGTCTGCAGGAAAAGTGGCATTGTATTGGATCCCTCCGACAAGTCCTGCTGCTAAAATGACGTAGTCTGGCTTGTTTTCTAGAAAGAAACTGTGTACTTGTTCAGCATTCAAGAGGTCGACTTCATTTCGAGAGGGAATGAGCAAATTAAAATGATCTTGGGTTGCAAAGAAGCGTTGACAGGCAGATCCAATTAGCCCCGTGGACCCAAAAATGACAAGCTTTTCACGCATGGATGGGTATTCCTGAAGTTTCATGGAAGATGACGCGGCTTCCTTGATTTTCGAACAAAAAAGGGATATGGATGAGGTTAGACAGTGCAGCTTTTATTTTTTCTTGCTGTTCGAAAGATGCGAACAGAAGGATAAATCCGCCACCGCCAGCGCCTAACAGTTTCCCACCAATTGCTCCAGCGTCTCTGGCTTTTTGGTAGATCTGATCGATTGCATCTGTGGAGACTTTATCGGAAAGGGTGCGTTTGCATTGCCATCCTTCATGTAACAGCTCTCCAAATTCTCTAATGTCTCGATCTGTGTTTTCTAAAATTTCGATTGCTTCATCGACCATGGCACGCATCCGATGGAGGGTGGTGGTATTGCTCTTCATATTGCTGATCTGGGACTTGGCAATTTCAGAAGCATATCGAGAAAATCCTGTAAAAAAGAGCATGCAGTGCTTTTGCAACGACTCAATCTTAAGCGGATTGGCAATGATCGGCGAAACGGTGAACTTGCCGTCTCGATAAAAATCGACGCGATTGAAGCCTCCATAGGCGGCTAGAATCTGATCTTGAGAGCCAACAGTTTCATTGAGCATTTCTTGCTCGATGTAAATGGCAAGCTTCGCCAGTTCCTGTGTAGGCAACCTAGCATTTTTAAATGCAATGAGCGCATTAAGAATGCCTACAGTGAATGTGGAGCTGGATCCAATACCCGAACGGGCTGGCAGGTCGGCATCGTGATGAATTTCTAGTCCATGGTCATGGAATCCCAGATATTTCAAGACGGCCTTCACAACAGGGTGTTCAATCTCCTCGATCGATCTCACATTTTCCGTTTTGGAATAAGCAATACGGTATTTATGCTCAAAAAATGGAGGAAGGTAGCGGCAGCTCAGGTAGCAGTAATGATTGATGGATGTTCCGAGAACAGCTCCTCCATGCTCAGCGAAGCAAGAAGGGTAGTCTGTGCCCCCTCCAAAAAATGAAACGCGAAAAGGGGTCCTAGAAATGATCATTAAAGCCTCCAGAATTAATCTTTTTAAAGACGGAATTCATTAAACTTGAGCGAGCTCATGGGCCTCTTCCACAATTTTGCGTCGCAGTGTAATCTGTGTCATTTCTTTGAGGTGGTCGACACCTTCTTTTCCAAATTTCTTCTCCACTAAACTTAAATATGTGGGAGAGGTGAAATATTGGTGGAATGCCTTGTCCCTGAATTCAAGGACTTCAGCAGCTGTCAATTGCTCTGTTCGGAGAGGCTTTGTTTCGTAGGCATGTTGAGAAAAGCCGATCCAAGAGTCGGGTAATTCCCATCCTTTCTCTAAGGCCATTTGGTAGAGCTTCGACCCGGGATACGCCATTGCACAGTAGAAGTTAGCGAATTCGCAATTGGCTTCAAGCGCTAAGTCTACTGTTTCTTGCATCGACTCAAACGTATCGTCGGGCAGGCCAAAAATATAGTTGCCGATTACGTTGATGCCGGCATCTTGGATCTTTTTCACAACACGCAAGATATCTTCCGTACCGAATCGTCCTTTCTCAACGCCGTCCCGGACGTGCTTGCTTGCCGATTCAATCCCGAGGGCTAGCCAACGGATGCCTGCTAGGTACAGTTTCTCTAAAAATTCATCTCGGACAGTATCGACGCGAGCGTAGGCCCAGATGTTCAAATCGTAGTTTCTTTCGATGAGCAGATCGCAGATCCCGTTCACATGTTTAGGTGTGAGGACAAACATTTCATCGACGAACTTAATGTTTCGGACACCGTATTTGTTAACAAGGATGTCAATTTCTTCGATAACGGCTTGAGGATTCCATAGGCGATAGGAAGATTTGCCAAAGGGTGCGTTAATGCAGCAAAAGGTGCAGCGGTAGGGGCAGCCGAGAGAAGTGTGAATAGAAGCATACGGTTGCCGTGCCAGCTTGCGATCAAAGCAATGCCAGTTATGAGCGCGGTACTTGTCCATGGGGAGAAGGTCCCAAGCGGCTCCTGGCATGACTGCGGTTAAATCTTCTAACAAAGGGCCTTTAGGAGTGAAGCGTACCTCTGCATTTTCCCGATAAAACAGACTGGGAACTTGTGAAAAGTCGTTGCTTTGATTGTTTAACACTTCGAAAACGCCCCAGATTGTTTGAGGGCCTTCTTGGCTGCACACATAATCGACAGCTTCTTCATCGATAGTCCTTTTGGGAAGGGCTGATGGGTGGGTTCCTGTCATGAGGATTTTGGCGTCTGGCATCCGCTTTTTGATCTCTTTGCAAGTAGCTCCTGCAACGGTCATGTTCTGAGTGGAAGCGGAAGGTTGGAAGCCATAAACAACCATGACGATCAGCTTAGGGTTATAGTTGTTCTGGATGTAATCAGCCGTTTCAACGGGATCAAAATTCAGAGCGGCCGCATCGATGATCGCAGTCGATGCGCCCTTTTTTCTGACGTAGGTGGCAAAAAGAGCTGTTAGAGAAGGGGTTTCAATTGCAGAAAACTGATCGCTAAGCTCTTGATAGACCGCTTTCAGAGATCCCGGGTTAATGAACAAAATATCTAATGAGTGGGACGACATAATTAACTCCTTGAACCTAATTTTTAGTTAAGTTGCGATAGTATATTCTTGTTGTTATGTATACCGAAATCACTTGAAGAATCGGTTTTTGCCAGCGTTGCCTGCCAATGAATTTGAGATCCGCCTGCATCGCTCAACTTATTCAAGTTGAGCTGCTTCGGCGTCGGTTTGGCCTGACTCAAATTC
>JACCEC012963975.1_pt1 | contig 14613 bp, 16 predicted proteins | sample 7450121 | NCBI WGS metagenome assembly JACCEC01 (sample SAMN15323455, study PRJNA562643) | freshwater metagenome | isolation source: river surface water | place: USA:Blue River Watershed | collected 2017-08-18 | reverse complement strand
TCATAATTCTCTTTAATATCATCATTTGATACATAAACGAAAAAACAATATAAAAATACTGTTAATAATAACCAATATAAATAAAAGTTATTTGTTTTTGTGGGAAAATTATAATGTAAAATCATATATGATAAAATAAGAGATGATACTAAAAAGAGTATATTCTCTTTTGTTAAATTAAATAATCGTAAACTCATTATAATGATATCTAATATTAAATTATAAATTTTTTATAATTTAATTTTTCATAAAAAAATAAAAAGAATATTTAGAATGAGTCAACAAAATATATCCCAAGTTAGTATTTATAAAAACCTATTTGACGATAAAGACAAAGTATTTGAACTTGTTAAAAACGATTTCAACATTTCTCCTTCTAAAATTTCTTTAAATCCCAAAAAGTTCAAAAACCATCCCAAATCTTTAATATTATTTTATGCTCCTTGGTGTACACATTGTAAAGAATTTAAAAAAAAATATATTGATTTAGCAATGGATTATTTTTTAACTTATTCATTTGGTGCAGTAAATATAGAAAACACTAAAGATAAAAATGATGAATTAAGGTATTTAGCCAAAATTGAATATATACCAACTTTAAAATATGTTGATGATAAAGGAGATTTACAAGATTTTCCTTATACTGTTGATTATGACAATATTATTTATTTCTTAAATACTTAACTTTGCCATATTTTATAAGTTGATTTATACCACTTCTTTAATTCTTTTGGTGATTCTATATTTGTAAATTCATCTGAATTTATTAATTTTCTTAATTTTTCCCTTACCTTTAAATCTGGATATAATTTACCAAAATAATAAAAAAAATGATATACATTATCAAAATCATATAAACAACATTCTTTATCATCAAATTGCATAAATACACTATTTATGAAAAAATATATATCTTCATTCTTTAATTCCTTCTGCAAATTATATCCCTCCTCAAAACTTACTATCTTCTTATTTAATCTTCTATTCACTATATTATGTGTATTCCATACCCACTTCTGCAGTTTTTGTCTTGTTAATCCATTCTTTATAAATCTATTATGTATATCAAATATATCCTTATAATGTGCTTTACAAATTTTACATGGGATTATATATGCAACTGTTTTATAAAACATATAATATTCTTCAATCTCGTCTTCTGATAATTCACTTTCAGGATGAATAGCAAAACTGTGCATCATGTGCCATGCTTTAGGTCCCCATACATTCTTACCCAAAATTTTAGTTTTTTTTTTATTTTTATTTATTTTAATTTTATAAGTATTTTTTGTTTTAAGAGATGACATTCTATAAATTCTTTATATAAAATAAATAATTTAATTTTGAGAACAAAATTTATATTAAATTTGAAAAATATAATTAAGGTAAAAATGAATTATATTCTACAATCAACAAATTATGATCCTAAAAGAATCTTTAATTCATCTGAAACACAATTTATTTTTTTAATCCATAAAACTTTATTATCTTTCCCTTATTTTGAATTAGATATTCAACAGATTATATTAAATGACATTAAAATTTTTATTCAAAAACTAACTGATCTGTTTTCTAATTCAACAAATTTAAATCCTCAAGAAAAAAGATTCAAAATAATTGAAGTATTAGTTAAATATTTAGATCGATATCACAATACACAATTTAATCAAGTCTTTATTCGTAATCAAAATGAAGATATTCTTTATGAAATCGAAAAAGAAGCCTATCAAAGTACTCTTTCTCATTTAAATAAAAATCAAAATAAAGTTAAAGAAGATGATTATAAAATTGAATATGTTAATTCATCATTTGAAGATCAATCATCAAATATTGATGATTTAGATGATTCTTCTATATCTTCAAATACCTCTGTTAAATCCGTTGAAGATAAGTTATATAAAAAAATATTAGAATGCAAAAAATCTATACAAAATATTTATAAAGATATGGATAAAAAAATTGAAATAAGAATTAATTCACTTCAAGAAGTTCTTGTTTCTAATTTACAAAATTATATTCAAGATTATTTAAATAATAATCCTTTTGAAGAATAAATTAACATGGTTTATTTAATTTAGATAAACCTATAACTGCACAAGCACTTCTTTTACCCGCATGTCCTGTTATATGTGAATCATCATGATTACCTAAACCTAAATCATCCTCATCCTCGTGTATTATTAGTCCTCTACCAATAATATTAAATTTAGAACCATATAAAGAGATACCATGAGCATAAATATTATAATTAGCATTTCCATTATCATCTGATTGAACATTACCTAAATCACCTGCATGTCTAACTATTGAATTAAGACCACCATGAGTCTTATTTAAAGGATTAAAATGAGCACACATAGAAGTACAAGAATCAGATAGATCACCATATTGATGAATATGAAAACCTCTTTTTCTATTTTTACCAAGACCGGATAAATTTATTTGGATCTTAACTTTACTATCGGGATTTTTTTGAGAGAAAATAACATTTCCTTTAATATCATTTGTATCAAATACAGCTATAGCATATTTAGTTTTTTTAGACATTATATATTTTTCACTATATTTATCTACTAGATAAAATATTATAAAAATAATTATAAATACAAAAATGAAAAAATAATCCATTTATTCTAATTATTAGTTTTTTTTAATTATAAGAAAAAATTGAAAAATAATTTAATAAAATGAAAATTAAAGAAAAAAGGAGATATTAAGGAAAAAAAATAAAAAAATAAATAAAAATTAAAAAAAAAATCACCAAAAATTTTTTTCTAAAGAAAGTATATAGAAAATGCTTTATTTAGATAAAGAAGTCGGTAAACTTAAGACCTGGGAACTTTACATTGGTTTCGTTATTTTACAATTACTTATTGGTATCGCTGTCACTATCCTCATTGGTATCTTTGACTTAGCTGGTATCCGCGGTGCTTTAGCTCAAATTGTTCGTCAAATTGCAGTTGTCACTAATGCCCAAGCTCCTCAAAAGTACATTGCCCCAATTGCTGGTGATTTAGCTGAAGGTAAGTACATTTAAATAAACTAAAAATAATTTTTTTATAAATACAAACAATTATGATTATATATCATAATTATTAAATAAATAAAATAATTAATATTCGTTTTTTATAAATTAAATAAATTTATAAATGAATTATTAAAAAATGCGGATGTTTTTTTAAATTGTTTAAGCACAACTGTGGAAGTTTTCTTAAATTGTTTAAGCACAACCACCGATTTCGAAAGGTTTGCGACCAAGATCTGGGTCGATAGTTGATTGTAACCAAGGAGATACTTTGACTTGAGGACATGGTGGCTCTGAACGGAGTTGTTGGTTAGCATTACGTAAGGTTTGACCAACAGTGTTGATACCAATGTGATAACCGGCTTGTAAGAAGTTACGATCTTTTAATGAACCTTCACCAGATGGATATACTTGAGCCCATTGTGAAGAGTTATCAGCAGGTAATAATTCAGTTGCAGTTAATTGTTGAGCGGGGAAAGATGGTGATTCGCGATTTGGCATATCACCTTGGAAATGTTCCATTTGAGCATAACCTTCGCCACCCATTGTCATACCACCATCACCACCTTGTTGTTGACCACCTTGTTCTTGATCACCTCCTTGTTGTCTTCCACCTTGTTGTTGTCTTCCGCCTTGTTGTTGTTTTCCACCTTGTTGTTGTTGTTGACCACCTTGTTGTTGACTACCAGTATTTGATTCATTTGATTGAGTTCTTTTACCAGCAGCATAATTTTCAGTGGCCATATCGTTCTTGTTCATAAAGAAGTAAATAACATATGCTACAACAGCTACAACAGCAATTAAAAGAATTCCTTGAATAATTTGATTTTCACTAGACATTGTCTTCTCTATACTATAAAATAATAAAAAAATTCAAAGTTTATAAACAAATAATAAACTTAATTTAATAAAAAATAAAATAAAAATAAATTGATTTAATTCTTCTCTTTTAACATCTTTCTAAAGATATTCTTATATTCAGATGGCATTTTATGAAAATCCTCATTATCACTTAAATTATCATTTTCTGATTCAGATTCTGATGATGATCTTTCTTCTTGTTTTTTACTTTTAAGACTTCTCTTTAATTTTTTATCTTTTGATTTATCCTTCGACTTCTTTTTTAATATATTCTTCTCTTTATCTTTCGATTTTTTCTTACTCTTCTCTTTTGACTCTGGCATAAATTCTATATTCATTTTTTCTTGATTATTATTATTATCTTCAACCACCTCCTCTTTTATTGATATTACTTCTATATTATCATCTATATTCTGATTATCTTGAATTACCTCTACTAAATTTTCTTCTTTATTTTCATTTACTACATTCTCTTCCTCTTGAATATATTCTTCTTCTTGATTTTCTTCATAAGATTCTTTTGTTTCACTTACTTCATTTACTATCTCAACATCAAATTTTGTATGATATGGACTCATTAATTTTTTAGTCTGTTCCGCCTCCCAATCACTCTCTGTTATAAAATCCTGTAAAACATACTCCTCTAATAATTGACCTCCCTTAATCTTTTGTAAACCCCTATATTGAAAAGTACATCGGATCTTTTGTTCCGGTATTAAAGACTCTATTTTACTCCATAATAAATCATTATCATCAGGTATTAAAATCTTAACTAATTGACCCCTTGATCCTGCAAAGGGTCTTTTAATACATGTATCAAAAACCCATTTGTCTATTAAACCTCTTGTATTTGGAAAAATCTCCTTAAAATTTTTCTTAATCTCTTCTTGAACTCTTCCATACATCTTATCTAATAAATAACGTAAATTATAGTTCTCTCTATTCACATCATCTTCGTCTTCAACATCACATTCTAAAACTAAATAAAATTTATCAGTTCCTTGTTGTTGGTGTAAGGATTTATAAACTTTTAAAAAAGGTGTTTCATATAATATTTTTTCTTGATTTAAATTATTTAAAGTCTCTTTAACAAATAAATAATGTTTCTCTTTATCATATTCATATGAATATGATTTTCCCCTCATTAAATATGATTTTGAATAAGGTATTATACTCATTGACATTTTAATCTTTACATTTTTTAAATATAAAAAAATAAAAATTAACACGCATTCTTTATAATCCATCTCCTATTACCAAAAAATTATCATCCTTATTGGTCTCATACTTCTTTTTATCCAACACTTTTATCTTTGTCGCATTCAATATTAATCCAACCTTATTCGTTTTCCTCTCCTCACTATTTATATCCCTATGATCCCAAAAACCATGTACTTCTAAATTCACTTTTACATATGAATTCTCCTCTATATCAAATAATGTCTTCAAATAACTATCCCTCTTATTCTCATACTCTATATCCGTTAATACACTATTCTTCATCATCTTTATCCTCACCTCCATCAAATCCCTATTTCCTATCTGTCTTCTAAATATACTCTTCATCTCATTATCCTCTAACCCCAATCTCTTTTTTATTACTGATTCAACCTTCTCAATAATCTTCTTTAAATGCTTCTGTTGTGTATTATTCTCTTCATGAAGATCCAATTGAATATAATACTTACCAAAATTTTCATCAACACCAAATGGTGCTTTTAAAACAGGAGACCAAAATTGAATCACATCAGTATCGTGGTAAATTCTATAAACATTTTCATCCATTCTTTTAAAATTAATTTTAGAACTTTCAATTTTCATTTCTCTCTATAATATATTTATATTTTATTATAATTTATTAAACTTTACTTCCATTTATAATAAATATTTTTTTTTGATTCGTTCTATTTAATAAAAAAATATATTATTTTTTTATAATGCACTAAATAAAAAATGTCTATGAAGTCAAATCTTTTTCAAGAATTTTTAGATATTTGTATTGAACAACTTCAAAAAGAAGAAAATAAAAAAAAAATCAATACCTATATCATCGAACCATCCTTCACTTATATTTTTGACCGTTTATATCCCTATATCATTTTAACCGCCGTTATCTTTGTTCTCCTTTTATTATTATCTATTATTTTACTTTTTATGATGTTCAGAGGATCCGGTTTTAATCAAAATGTCTGTCTTCAAGGTCTTAACTAAATTATCTAATAATTTGGATATCTTAATCTATTATCAAACTCAAATCTCGATTTATAATTATGATCTTCCGCTATCTTCTCCAATGTACTATTTGTACTTATTCTAACATCCTCAAACATTTTATATAATGTCAATAATTCATCATATGTTTTTACCGAGTTTAATGACCACAACAAATTACTCCATATCATTGTTGTTGACATCACAACATCATGTATCTGTTTTCTAAATAACAGTTTCTTATTCCTCATATGCAAAGTCGACCTAAAATGTCTATCATCTATCTCATTCTTTAAATACTTTAATCTTAAATCATTATTCGGATCCGCCACCAACAATTGTTCCTCTATTCTCTCCCTTCTATATTGCACAAATTCTGCTATATTTCTTCTATAATATTGTATCATTTCCACCATCCTTCTATAACTATACATTCCCAAATCCTCATTCTCCCTTTTATCTGTTATCATTAATATTGTATTTCTTGGTACTGTATCTCTACATTGATTACCTGGATCACCTCCATTATTTCTATTATTCATATAAATATTATATGCTTCTGGATTATTCTGAAAATATGAATGTGCATGTGGATTATGTATTACTCCCGTCTCTATCTGTCCCGTCCTCCAACTAAATGCTGATCCACAACTCGTACAAAACATCTGATCACATCCCGATATTTTACTTATAAATTCACCACACTTTGGACATGGTTTAGACTCCTTTCTTATCATCTTCACCGTCTCTTTTACCTCCTCTTTACATTCATGTTTCTTACTTTCACCATCCTCACCACTCTCCTTTATTACCTCCTCCAAACAATCCTTACAATACTTCTTATTACATAATGGACATTCATAACTTGAATTTAAAAAACCCTTACAACCTTCTGTTAAACATGCTTGTGTCCAAACATACTTTGATACCTCCTTCTTCTTAAAATTTATATTTGTACATTTATATATCTCCATATCCAAATCATTTAATATCTTCTCTAACTCCTTTCTTTTCGCTTTTAATCTTTCAACATCCTTTATTCTTTGCAGTAAACCAACTGTATTCGGCATTAATGCCTTCTCCTGATCAACCAATATCTCCTCTTTATGCTTTTTATATGCACCCAATCTCCACTTCATATCAAATTTATCAACAAATTGATCATATGGTATTACATTACGACAATTTAAACAATGTGGTTCCTGTGATGTTCCCAATAAATATGTTTTCATACATCCAACACAATATGTATTGTTACATGTAAAACACTTAAAATCTTGATTACTCTTTATCTCTTCTATACATATAGGACATTCCATCTTTTATCTTTATCTTATCTTCTTATTTTCTTTTTATATCAAATCTTGTTTTTAAAAATTTTATAATTTTAAAAATTTATTTTAAAAAATGAATATTATTTATTTAATAACCATAACGATAAGTTAAACGAAGATGGTTATCTAATTGAACCTTATTTTTATAATTATGTTTTTCACATAACTCTCTCAAATTATTATTTGTACAATTCAATATATCATGAATCATATTTTTTATTTTATCAAATTCTTCTAATGATTTAATATCTAATAATGACCATAAAAGATTACCAATAACTATCATTGTTGATTTAACTTGATCATGTGTTAATTTTAAAAATGATATCTTTTTATATTTCATATGCAAAAGTGTTTTAAATCGTTTCTCCGTTATTTGACTTCTTAAATAATCTATTCTCATATTCTGATTATCCTCTTCCCTATTCAAATTTTGCTCTATTGTCGGATTTTCATACTGAAAAAATTCCGCTATTCCATTCTTTATACTATCCATTAATTGCACTTCATTCTGATTTACTCTTAATCTATCCCTTATTGACAAATTATTAAATATAAATATCGTTGGGACAACATCCCTACATGCATTATTTAATCCATTCCTATTATTCATATAATTTTCATATGCCTCCCTATTATTCTGAAAATAATCATGTGCATGTGGATTATGTATTACTCCCCTCTCTATTTCACCCGTCGTCCAACTAAATGCTGTTCCACAACTCGTACAAAACATCTGGTCACAACCCGTTATTTTACTTATAAATTCACTACACTTTGGACATGGTTTCGAATCTTTTCGTATCATTTTAACCGTTTCTTTAAGACCCTCATCACACACATGTTGTGTTTTAAATATATTCTCCTCATCATCATGATCAAAATCTATATTTACTAAACAATCCTTACAATAAGCCTTTTTACATAATATACATTTGTATTTTGCATTTAAAAAACCTTTACATCCCTCCGTTAAACAACTCTGTACCCACTTGTATTTTGTTGTTTTTGTTTTATCCTCATTTAATTTATTACATATATCATAATATTCATCCCTTAATGATGCATGATCCTTTAATAATTGATTATATAAATTTGTATAAAATGGTCTCTCATCTCTAAATATCGAATTTGTCTTTAAAATACTCTGAATATTTAATAAATGCTCATATTTTGAATCCATCAATTCTCTCGTCTGTCTTTTTCTATTCAACAATTCTAAATATCCAACTGTATTCGGCATTAACGATAACTCCTTATTCCATAATAACTGTTCTTTATGTTTTTTATATAGACCCAATCTCCACTTTATATCAAACTTATCCACAAACTGACTATACGGTATCACATGTTTACAATTCATACAATGCGGTTCATTATTACTCTGCAAAAGATATGTCTTCATACATACTGTACAATATGTATTTTTACAATTCATACATCTAAAATCTTCACCCTCCTTCACCATCTCTATACATATCGGACACTCTATATCCATTTCCTTCTTCTCCACCTTTATCTTCTTTGCCCTTGGTCTCGTCTGTCGCGGTTTCTTAATACCCTCTTTGATTTCCTTCGTAAATTCCGTAAATATATCAATTATCTCTCCATTTTCAACTTCAACTATCTCAACTTCACTATCACTCATCTTTTACTCTTATCCTATCCTATTTATTCTCTTTTATATCCATTTCTTTTTTTCAAAAATTATTATAAAAAAAAATATTTTTCTTTAAATTGATTCATCTTTAAAAATATCTAAATATATTTTTAAGCAAATAATAATATTGAAAAAGAGTTAATAGGCATAATAAATAACAGCATCAGTATCTTTAGCCCAAGTACAAGGGAGTTTAATATTTTTCTTTTTAGTAAATCTGGATACATCACAAGTATCGGGGAAAGGTCTTAAAGATACAATAGCTTTTAAGTTTTTGGCTTCTTTTGTTATTTTGTTAAATATACTTTTCATTAATTTGTCATCAAAACAAGTTGAACATAAATAAAATATAGTACCATCTTTATAAGATAATTTTTTACTAACAATATTTTCATGCATAAATCCTAATTTTTTGTTTTTTAATTTAAACTCATTTTTAACAACTTTCATCATTTGTTCACTTTGATAATATCTTTTGGATGATATTTCAACACCGATAGCTTTTTTAACGGGAGTTTGAAGATAAAATTGAATAACAACTTTACCTGAACCTGAACCTAAATCATAAAATACATCATTATGATCAATAAAGAGATTTTTAATCATTTTAGATACAGAACTTGGTAAAATCTCACCATAAGTTGAAAATACTTTATTTTTCTCACTTTTTTTTAATGTATTAATAGAATCATTTTGATCGATACCATATGAATTAACACCTTCATATATTTTATCAATATAGGCTTCAACTTTTTTGTTAGTAAACATTATTCTAATAAAATTGAATATATTTTTTTTTAGTTCAAAAAGATAAAAAAGTATATGAATAATATAATAATTTATGAAATGGAGTATATAGATAAAATCATCTTTATTAATTTAGATAGAAGACGGGATCGTTTAGAAGAGATTATTGAAGAATTTAAACGAATGAATATACCACCTAATAAAATATTAAGATTTGATGCTATATCTCATCCTCTTGGAAATATTGGTTGTTCTTTATCTCACTTACAAGTTATGAAAATGGTTAAAGAGAATAATTGGAAAAATGTTCTCATCTTAGAAGATGATTTTAATTTTATTGTTGAAAAAGAATTTTTAAATGAATTTTTAAATTATATATTTAATACTCTTAATAAACCTTGGGATGTTATTATGTTTGGATACAATTTTAATGAACCCAATAACTATTCTTTACCCTTTAATAATGATCCCTATTTAGGTAAAGTCGGTTTTGCTCAAACCGCATCCGGTTATTTAGTAAACCAACATTATTATGATACTTTATTATCCAATTATGAAGAAGGTAATCGATTATTAATGGAAAAGAATAAACATTGGTTATATGCTAATGATTTATATTGGAGAGTTTTACAAGAAAAAGATGAATGGTTATATTCTTTACAAAGAATCGGTTTACAAAGAAAATCTTATAGTGATAATGCCCGTGGTATAACGGATTATCAAACTTAATTTTTAATATAATATTAATTTGCAAAAAAATTAATAAATTAATTTAAAAAAAAAATAGTAATAAATTTGTTATATATCAACAAATTTTAAAAATACATATGTTATGAAGTTTGTTATTTATATTTAATATATATATATAATCAAAATCTTCTTCCCAATTAATGTTTTCAACCAATATTTTTAATTCATTTACCACTGTAAACATAAAATCCCGTTCATAATCATCTTTATTTTTTGATAAAAGATTCATTAATTGTATTATACAAGATTTTAATGGATCTAGTTCAACATATAATTCATTTTCGTTAAAACCACTATTTTCATAGTTTTCAATAATATAAGTATTTAAAATATATTCTTTTTTATAAAGATTTAATTCATACATTTTTATTATTGAACTAAATATCCGGTTTAAATGTCTTATAACTATATTATTAAAACGCATATTACTATTCACTATTTTACCAGAATAATACATTTGCAAATGAGGTGGTGTTTCAATAACAACAAATTCATAAGTATTTGTTTTAATAAATTTATTTACATCAAAATTTAAATACTCAAAAATTTTATTTTTTAATTCTTCATAACGATCAAAAATCCATATACAACGATCTGTTCCTAAAGATAAAAAATTAAATCCAAAATTATGTATATGCATATTACCACTGTTAATTAATAATTTATACATATTATCATGACCTATTTGTTCATATACTTTATCTAGAAACATAAGTGAATATTTCCAATAAAATGGATATATTATTTCACTTTTCCTACCATTCGGTCTAGTCCCAAACAATTCAACTTTGTTATAATAAATTTCAATTGAGAAATTCAATAAATTTTTATTATATATTTCTTCTTCATAATATAGTATTCCATAAAAAATTTCCACAAAACCACTACCACTAAAGCATTCAATTTTATTTATCGATGTATAATCAATTGTAAATCCATTTGATTTTAAATATTTATATTCTTTATATGATAAATATTTTAATAAAAATACATCTAATTTCTTTTCTGTATTTTTTTTAATATATTTATCAACATATTTTATAAATATTGGATCTTCTAATCCCGAATTTTCATTCTCATATGTATACTTATTTAAATAAAATAAATTTATTTTTCTAAACTCTATCAAATATTCTTCAAAATCTAATTTCATCTTTAATGTATCCGTAAAATATTCAAACCATTCGATATTATGTTTAATATTAGATATCTCATAAAAAAAATCATGATCTTTTCTTTTTCTAAATCCAAATACATATTGAATATATTTAGGTAATTTAGCAACTGTTTTATCTGAAAAAAGATGTGCATAACACTTATAATCACCAGGAGGAATAAAATTATAGATTCTATAATTTTTATACTGATCACAATTTTTTAGATTTAAACCATAAAATATTTTCTCATATTTTTCATAATTAGTAACTAATTTTTCAATATTTACTATATTTCTTTTACTATCAAATAAGGAGAAAAAATCAACAATATCTTTTTCTTCAATATTTTCCATAAAAATACCAAATTCTAATTTTATTTTTTCATAGTGACTTTTAAATAAATTATTATCTGGAAGATTTTGAAAATAAAATCTACCCAATAATGGTGTTAAATGACCTGGTATTGTAAATGTATAATTTATATTCCTATTTTTTATTATATTCTCATGATCAATTGATATTTCTAAGGGTTCATAATCATAACTTTTAATATGATAACATTGCATATAATCTTTATAAAAATCCATTTTATTTTATATTAATCAAAATTATTATTATTCTAAATTATATTATTTATTATTTTTTATATCAAAAATTATTTTAAATAATTAAATAAATCAATATAAAAAAAAATTAATAAAATAATAATATTTAAAAATGGAAACAAGAACATATGAATATGAGAAGTATATAACAACAAAGGAGAATTTAAAGAATACATTGGAAGAATACGGTGTTGCTATAATACCGAATGTTATAGATGAAGGAGAATGTGAAGAATTAAAGAATGGTTTTTGGAGTTATTTGGAGTTTATAACACAAAATTTTGAAGTACCAATAAATAGAAATAATCCTCAAACATGGAGATCTTTTCGTTTATTGTTAGCTAAACACTCAATGTTAATTCAAGAATGGAGTATAGGTCAAGCACAGTTTGCATGGAATTTAAGGCAAAATCCAAAAATATATGAAATATTTAGTACATTATGGAATGTAAGACCAGAAGATTTATTAGTAAGTTTTGATGGATCATCTTTTCATTTACCACCTGAGACAACAGGATTAGGATGGTATAAAGGGAATCAATGGCTTCATTGTGATCAGAGTTTTTTAAGAAATGGTTTTGAATGTGTTCAAAGTTGGATTAATGGTTATGATACAAATGAGGGAGATGCCACATTAACATTTTATGAAGGGAGTCATAAATATCATAGAGAATTCAAAGAGAGATTTAATATAGAAGATAAAGATGATTGGTATAAATTAGAGAATACAGATCAACATGATTTTTATGTTAATGAAAAAGGATGTAAACAATATCATATAAGATGTCCAGCTGGATCATTAGTCTTTTGGGATTCTCGTACTATACATTCAGGTACTGAAGCTGTAAAGGATAGAAGAGAACCTAATTTTAGAGCAGTTGTTTATTTATGTTATACACCAAGAAGATTCGCTAAACAACTTGATTTGAAAAAGAAAATTAAAGCATTTGAAGAATTAAGAACAACAAGTCATTGGCCACATAAACCAAAATTATTTGCTAAAATACCACGAACTTATGGAGCACCACCACCTAATGTATCACAAATACCTGCACCAGTTGTATCAAATATAGCAAGACGTTTTATTGGTTATGATGTATAAACAATATATACTTTTTTTATTTTTATTTTTACACATATTATTTTTATGAAAATAATATAAAGCATATACACCAATCATAAATCCGCATCTTCAAAAACCGTTTTTATGAAAACCAGATTTTCTCCAGAATAATCAGTATTCATATCACTTTCTATTTGAATAACTGTTTTTAATAAAATTATAATAAAAAAATAATTTTATAAAAATCTTTGTTTTTTTAATATAAAAAAAATATGAGAATTAAATAAAAATAATAAAATGAAAGTTACATTTGTGTCATCTTTTATAGATGCTTATAATAATAATGTTGTTCAAGGTAAAACTTTAGATTGGCGTTTTGATCATTTTGAAAAGATAGCTAAATTAAATCTCAATATTTATCTTTTTATAACTCAAAACCTTTATGATATTTATTATGAACGGTTATTACAATACCCAAATGTTTATGTCTCTGTATTTAAAATGGAGGATTTATGGATATATAATACCATTATGAATCAAAAAGATAATATAAATTTACCGGAAAATCGTACTATTCAAAAAGATACTATTGAATATATCACATTAATGAATCTTAAAATAGAATTTGTTAAAAAAGTTGTTGATAAAAATCCTTTTCATACATCTTATTTTGCTTGGATTGATTTTAATATTAACCATGTATTTAAAGATTATGAAAATACATATAATTATTTAAAAAACTTTCAAAATAACCTTACTGGTCATTTTCTCTTTTTACCTGGTTGTTGGAATAAATACGAATCTCCACATATTATTTTATATCAAATTCATTGGAGATTTTGTGGTGGTTATTTTATAGGTGATCGTGATTCAATAATCAATTTTTATAATCAATATTATAATTATTTACCTGAATTTTTAAATCAATATAAAAAAATAGTTTGGGAAGTTAATTTTTGGACATGGTTAGAAAATGAAAAAAATATGCATTTTGATTGGTTTGCAGCTGATCATGATGATTCAATTGTTAAAATCCCTTCACTTTAATTCATTTATTAACTTTTTAGCATCTCTTTGTATCTGTTTCTTTTCATTCTCTGATTTTCTATCCCAATGTACAACTTGTTGTGCTGTTGCATAATTCTTTTTTAACATTGCTCTATTCCTTCTTATATAATTATAATAAAGAATATCCCACTT
>JACCEC010140735.1_pt1 | contig 14616 bp, 9 predicted proteins | sample 7450121 | NCBI WGS metagenome assembly JACCEC01 (sample SAMN15323455, study PRJNA562643) | freshwater metagenome | isolation source: river surface water | place: USA:Blue River Watershed | collected 2017-08-18 | reverse complement strand
TAGGTTTTTATTTTTTTATCATTTTTTCAACTTCTTCACTGAAATTTTCTTGTCTTTTTTGAAGACCTTCACCTAGTACAAAACGTTCAAAACGTCTTACCTGAATATTTTCTCCTAATTTGGATATGTTTTGTTTAATTAGTTCATCTATAGTTATAGAGGAGTCTCGGATAAAGAATTGATCCAGCAATGTTAGTTCTTTTAAACGCTTCTGTATTCGACCTTCGACAATTTTTTCTTTTATTTCTTTGGGTTTTTTAGCTAAATCATCTTTAGAAGATTCAATTTCTTTCTCTTTTTCGACTATATCTACTGGTATACTTTGTAAGCTAACATATTCGACTAAAGGTGATGCTGCAATTTGCATAGCTATATTTTTTGCAAGTTCTTGGAATTCAGGTCTCCGGGCAACAAAGTCTGTTTCACAATTTACTTCAACCATCACACCTAATTTTCCACCCATATGAATGTAAGATTCTACAACTCCTTCAGTCGCGATTCTGCTTGTTTTTTTTGTAGCAGATGCTAAACCTTTTTGTCGTAGAGCTTCCATAGCTTTCGACATGTCTCCATTGGAATCTTGCAAAGCTTTCTTACAGTCCATCATTCCTGCTGAAGTTTTCTCTCGTAATTCTTTTACAGCTTGTGCAGATATTTCAATTCCCATAATTTTTCTCCCAAAATAGTAAATAGTTTTTACACTCCTTGAATTTGAATTTCTTCTGATTTGATGTTACCGTTGTTTCCCTCGCAAATGGAGTCAGCCAATTTTCCTAAGATTAGTTTTATAGATCTAATAGCATCATCGTTTGCTGGAATTGGAATATCTGTTAAATCTGGATCACAGTTAGTATCAAGTATAGAAATAACAGGTATTTTCAACTTAATGCATTCTTGAATTGCTGTACTTTCTCTCTTCTGATCAATTACGACAACAAGGTCAGGTAAACGTTTCATAGTTTTTATGCCGTTTAAATTTTTGCGTAATTTTTCAAGCTCTCTTCGGATTGACGCTGCTTCTTTCTTAGGTAACTGGTCTAAATAGCCACTTTCCTCTTTTTGCTCTAAATCTTTTAATCGTTCTACTCGAGTTTTTATCGTAAACCAATTAGTTAAAATTCCTCCTAACCAGCGTTGATTAACATAATTTGCACCGCATCGTTCAGCTTCTTGGCAAACAACACTCGCAGCTTGACGTTTAGTACCGACAAAAAGAAATTTTTTACCTTCTTGTGAAGATTTACGAACGAATTCACACGCGTTTGTTAGTAATTGGGAAGTTTGGACAAGGTCAATAATATGAATCCCATTTCTTTCAGCATATATGTAGGGAAACATCTTGGGGTTCCATCTTCGTGCCTGATGACCAAAGTGAACACCTGCTTCTAATAATTCAGCTAAAGTAACAACCGCCATGTTGTAAAACTCCTTATATATATAATTTTAGGTTGCACAAAATATAGATGATATTTTTTTGGAATTTAAATTCTAAGTCTTCAATTCAAGATGTCATCATGAATCATGGTAAGATTCTCATTCTCAGTGAAAGAATAGTTCTTTGCAGCATTATCGTCAAGTATTAAAGGATGAATATTTAATTTATTTTCATTTTCATTAGAAGAAGATTCATACGTATTTAAGATAGCTGTTTTATCAAAATGGTTTGTTTTTACATTTTCCGTGTAAGAGTTAAATCCGGTACCAGCTGGTATAAGTCTGCCTATAATCACGTTTTCTTTTAGCCCACGTAGCCAATCTGCTTTGCCTTCAATAGCTGCTTCTGTTAAAACTCTCGTAGTTTCTTGGAAACTTGCAGCTGAAATAAAACTATCAGTATTCAATGAAGATTTAGTAATTCCTAATAACACTGGTGAGTATGTGGCAGGAAGACCTTTTGTTAGTAGCATTGCTTCATTGATATTTTCTATCTGTTGCAATTCTACAAGTTCACCTGGTAGAAGAGTTGTGTCACCGCCATCTTCCACACGAACTTTAGAAGTCATCTGCCTAACGATAACTTCTATATGTTTATCTGATATGTCTACATTTTGAGATTGATATACATTTTGAACTTCATTAACTAGATAAATCTGAACTTTTTGTAAGCTAAGTTTAGCAGCTTCGTATAAGCTTAAAATATTTTTGTAAAAATTAAAAAATATCCCTAGCATTTCGTGAGGATTTGGGGCTCCATCAGTCAAAGGATCTGCTAGTGCTAAACAATCTCCATTGGAAACAATAAATTTTTGTGATGATTGTAAGGTGTATTCACTAATGTACCCATTGGTTTCGGTAATTTTTACTATACTCGTATCATCTGAATTATATTGTAGTTTAAGTCGCCCTGGTCTTTGAGCTAATCTACATGGTTCTTTTGGTTTTCGTGCTTCTAAAATTTCTTCAATTCTAGGTAGACCTTGAACAATATCTCCAGTTTTTGACCTTTCAAAGACAAGAATAGCTAACACATCTCCTCTTTGGATTAAGTCAAGGTGGTTTACCTGAAGAATTGCTCCCGATGAGACCAGGTAAGGTCGACCCGATCTAATTGTAATTTCTGTGCTAGTCAATTCGATGATTTGTCCTGAATCAGAAGCAATTACACCTTCAGCGATTTGATCTCCATAGCGAACTAAATCTCCCTTTGAAACTTGAGATGTTTTGCCAGGTATGGGTATTACTTTTTTATTTCCCTCTGTATAAATTAGTATATTTCGGGTGGATCTATTATTAACATAAATACTTTTTACTTCTCCACCTGATCTACAAAGTAGTTTAGTTTGAGCTACTCGAGTTCCAGCAGTTATTTTATCACCACTATTAACGGTAAATTGACTTATTGTGAAACCTTTATTTAATTCCCCAAAAGTATCCTTCCGAATGGATAAACTTTCTAAAACAATCAGTTTTAATTGGCAGTGATCTTCATTGTCCATTGTTATGAATTCTACATCAGCTGACAGATGGGGCAAATCCGAAATTATATTTAAAACTAAATAAGTTTTTAAAAGATTAACAGGGGAAGAGGACTTGATTTTTTCTCCATCTCGAACAAGAATTCTTTGCACGACATCAATTTGAAGGATTGTATGAGTATCATGTGTTAATATTTGTTTTAAGTATGGATGATTTTGTGTAACTTTATACTCAATCACTGGTCGAATTAAAAGGAACTTTCCTAATTCGTTTTCGACTACTTCGATAAAAGAAGTAGACGATATTTTAAAGTCTTTGTAGATTTCCTCACCTGGTTCGTAGATTCTAGATTCACATAGAACAGTAGAATTATCGTTTACCGGGTATACATAACCAGGTTTTATACTAATTTCTTTTACAATTCCATTTTCTTCTAGTACAGATACAAACCCCGAATTTGTACTAAAAAGATCTTTAATGAGTTCATGATTTTCTTTTATCATTTCACCATGATTAACCATCAATAAGGATATATCTTTATTGATTTCATGCGTTTCTTCAGGAATCCAGTATAACATTACATCTTCTACGACTTCGTAGCCTCGCTTATGTTTCGTTATTTTACAACTATCAGAGTTAGAGTAAGTAATAAAACCACCAGTAGAAGTTGTATATGAGTTATCGATTAGTTCGGCTATAGTTTGTGAATTAGTAATCTTATTCCCTGGTGAACAATGCATTAAAAATCTTTTACCGTCTTCGACTTCGAGAAAATAAGGAGTTTCAGGAGTGGAAGAATCTTTATTTACCCCTATATACGAATTCTCCACAGAGGTTGAAGCGGTTATAATTTGTATTTCATCTTCTACATTTGGTATTAATCTAACTGTTCCACCATAATCACTAATGATTTCAGTTGTAGCTAAAATATCATTTTTTTGTACGACTTGGTCTGGAGTTACTGTCACCTCTGCATTTGTCGGGATGTTGTAGACATCCCCCGCTAGAATCCAAATTAGTCCTCCCTGAGAGGTTGTTAATGTAACATTACCTTGCCTATCTATTTTTTCTTCAATAGAGAGATCTGAAAAATAAACTTCACCTGAAATTGTACTTGGCAAATCCTTTGTAACTCTTTCTGTTATGAGATTTCCTCTAGCACTGATTTCTCCGATTACTTGTTTATCTCGAAATTCTTCTGAATCACTTATAAATAAAATGGTCCCCTGTTTAAGTTCCATTTTTGATTTCATAGCATCATAGCTGTATAAATCTATTTTTACACTCTCCTCTAAGATTAAAGCTTCTTCACCATGTCTTGTTCTAGTAGATTTAGCTCGAATAGACTGAGGGAATCTTAAGACTCCATTGAATGGAGCTCGAATCTGCTCTGCTAATTCACCTGTGAAGACGCCTCCTGTATGAAAAGTTCGCATAGTTAACTGGGTTCCTGGCTCTCCTATAGATTGAGCTGCTATTATTCCAACAGCTTCACCTAAGTCTACGAGTGATCCGTGAGCGAGACTCCATCCATAACAAAATTGACATACAGATCTAGATGATTCACAAGTTAAGGGAGATCTAACAGAGACAGATCGAATGCCTGCATCTATAATCTGTTTAGATGTTACAGAATCTAAATCTTGATTTATATGGGCTATTATTTCGGAGCTGTCTGGAGTGTATAAGGTTTCAAATAAAACACGCCCAAGAAGACGATTTTCTAAAGGAATTAAAATTTTATTTTTATCCATCATGTCTTTTAGAACAATACCTCTAGTAGTCCCGCAATCTACCTCTCTTATTATGATATCTTGTGCAACATCTACTAAACGACGTGTTAAATAACCTGAATCTGCAGTCCTTAATGCAGTGTCTACTAAACCTTTTCTTGCTCCATAGCAAGAGATTACATATTCTGTAACTGTTAATCCTTCTTTAAAATTACTCTTGATAGGTAAATCAATAATTTGTCCATGAGGATCTGACATCAGTCCACGCATACCTACAAGTTGTTTTACTTGGGAAATATTTCCTCGAGCACCTGAGAACGCCATAATGTATACAGGGTTAAGAGGATCCGTTTCCTTGAAATATTTAATGACTTCATCCTTTAAAGATTCACTTGAGTTATTCCAGGTATCTATTACTTTTTGAAATCTCTCTACAGCAGTGATTTCGCCGCGACCATACCTTTGTTCGGTAAATTTAATCTCTTCATTCGTTTTGTGTAATAGATCTCTTTTAGTCGGAGGAACTCGTAAGTCTTCAATACTCAGTGAAATACCGGCTTTTGTAGCATAATGAAAGCCCAATTCTTTTAATCTATCGGCCATATAAGAGGCTCTTCCAGTACCATAGTTACTAAAAGCCCATGCCATTAACTTTTTTAGTTCTTTTTTATCAATAATCTTATTAGTAAATTTTGGTTTAGGAGGTAGAAACAAATATTTTTCTTTCATCTTTTTACTCATGAAAATTAATGTAGTTCTAAGTAGAGAAAGTTAGAGAATCTTGCAAGATTTTATTTAAGATAATTCTACCCGGCGTAGTTAAAATATATTGAACTATCAGTTCATTGTGAATATCCTTTCGAACAACTCTATTTGAAAAAATTTCTATGCTAGAATCTGGATCTGAGTTTTCCACTTTTATAAGCTCAGAATCGTCATCTACAATGTCATTAAAACGAACCCATATATAAGCGTGTAAAGGTATCAAATGTTGTTCATATGCCCTCAGACAATCATCTAAAGTGGAAAAGTAATGAGGATATTTAGTTTGCTGAGATGGGTTATGAGCGGTTAGATAGTAGCATCCTAAAACCATATCTTGACTCGGCATAATAATCGGTTCTCCTGTTGCTGGAGATAAGAAATTATATGGTGCAAGCATTAGGAGTCTAGCTTCAGCTTGAGCTTCTAATGATAGAGGTATATGAACTGCCATTTGGTCCCCATCAAAATCAGCATTAAAAGCGGGACATACTAGAGGATGTAATTTTATCGCTCTACCCTCGACCAAAAGAGGTTCAAAAGCTTGGATACCTAATCTATGCAAAGTTGGCGCTCTGTTTAGAAGTACAGGATGGCCCTGAATGACTTCTTCTAAAACGTTCCATACTAGGCTATCATTTTTTTGGATCATTTTTTTCGCTGCTTTGATATTATTTACTAAACCTTGTTGTATAAGACGATGAATAACAAAAGGTTGAAATAATTCTAATGCCATTTCTCTTGGTAGTCCACATTGGTTTAATTGCAATTGTGGCCCGACTACAATCACTGATCTACCTGAATAATCAACTCGCTTCCCAAGTAAGTTTTGTCTAAATCTACCTTGTTTTCCTTCTATAATATCTGATAGAGATTTCAAAGGTCTATTATTAGCTCCAACTACAACTCGACCTCGTCTTCCATTGTCAATTAGAGCATCTACGGATTCTTGCAACATACGTTTCTCATTACGAATGATAATTTCTGGAGCTAAAATCTCTTGTAATCTACGTAACCTATTATTTCGGTTGATAACCCTTCTATACAAGTCGTTTAAATCAGAAGTTGCAAACCGGCCTCCATCTAACTGGACCATAGGTCTTAAATCAGGAGGTATTATAGGTAATACTGTCAGTACCATCCAAGAAGGATCAGATCTTGTAGCAATAAAATTATCTAATACACGCAATCGTTTAATGGCTTTATCTTTTTTTGTGCCTTTTGTGGATAAAACTTCTTCTCGTAAACTTTCAGCCTCAACTTCTAAATCAATATCTTTAAGTAATTTCTGAATGGCTTCAGCACCTATACCAACTTCAACCCCATATAGATTGGAATCTTCTTGATATAATTGGTCTTCAATTTCAATCCACTCATCTTCACTCAGTAATTTTTTATAATTTAGGGAGTGACAATTTCCTGGTCGAGTCACTACGTATGAATTAAAGTAAACAATTTGTTCGACATCTTTCAGTGGAATATCTAATAATAATGAAATATAACTTGGAGAACCTTTTAAATACCATACATGCGTTACGGGAGCTGCTAGTTCAACGTACCCCATTCGATGTCGTCTAACTTTAGATTCTGCAACTTCAACTCCACACCGCTCACATATAATTCCCTTATATCTAACTCTTTTATACTTTCCACAATGGCATTCCCAATCTTTTACTGGACCAAAAATTCGCTCGCAAAACAAACCATCCATTTCTGGTTTTAAGGTTCTATAGTTTATAGTTTCTGGTTTTGTCACCTCACCTACGATCTCTCCATTTGGTAACGTACGTTGACCCCATTTTTTTATACGTTCAGGAGAAGCGAGATTAATCTTAACATAATCGAAATATTGTTCTAACTTCGGCATAGCGAGTCTCCGACGTGTTGATTATAGATTGCTAATAACTTCAAATAAGAATTACAAAAATGAACTTTCTAAATTTTCACGAAGAATAGACTCATATACAGGACGAGAACTAGGTCGTCGCATACTAGAATTTGACATTAAATCTACTTCTATTCCACGGGTTTGACCGTCAGGTAAATTTTCAATTTTATACGCTCCAATATCTAATCCTAAAGATTGAAGTTCGCGCATAAGTACTTTAAAAGACTCAGGAGTTCCAGGTCTAGGGATAGGTTTTCCTTTAACGATTGCATTTAATGTTTCATTTCTTCCTTGCATGTCATCTGATTTAACAGTTAAAAGTTCTTGAAGAGTATACGAGGCTCCAAAAGCTTCTAAAGCCCACACTTCCATTTCACCTAATCTCTGTCCTCCATGTTGAGCCTTACCACCCAAAGGTTGTTGAGTAACTAGAGAATAAGGTCCTGTTGAACGAGCATGAATTTTGTCATCTACTAAGTGAACTAACTTCAACATGTAAGAAATTCCTACCGTTACTGGATTGTCAAATTTTTCTCCTGTTCGACCATCAAAAATAGTCATTTTTCCGGGATGATTTAAATCAAACAACCAATTTTTACAAGTAGATCTTTTAGCCGTCATTAACTTATCATTGACTAAAATTCTCGATGCTTCAGCCCCATACATTTCATCAAAAGGTATAATTTTAAAACGTTTATTTAGATTCTCTGCAGCTAAACCTAACAAACATTCGAATATTTGCCCAACGTTCATTCTAGAAGGAACGCCCAGAGGATTTAAAACAAGATCTACTGGTGTACCATCAGGTAAATATGGCATATCTTGCCTAGGTAAAATCTTAGATATAATTCCTTTATTTCCATGACGGCCTGCCATCTTATCACCTACTTGAATTTTTCTACTCTGAGCAACATACACCCTTATGACTATATTTGCTCCTGTCGGTAGTTCATCCCCTTTTTCTCTTGTAAAAATACGAACATCTAATACTCTTCCTCTACCACCATTGGGAACCCTTAATGAACTATCTCTTACATCTCGGGTTTTTTCACCAAAAATTGCACGTAGCAACTTGCCCTCTGGTGGTTGATCAGATTCACCTTTTGGTGTAACTTTTCCAATCAAAATGTCCCCTGACTCAACCCAAGATCCTATTAAAATAATTCCGTTATCATCCAGTTTTCGTAATGAATAATCACTAACATTTGGAATTTCTCGTGTTATTTCTTCAGATCCTAATTTAGTTTGCCGTGCCTCTATTTCATATTTTTCTATATGAACAGAAGTATACACATCGTTATACACTAGTCTTTCGCTAATCAAAAAGGCATCTTCATAGTTATAACCTTCCCAGGGAAGGTATGCAACTAAAATATTTTGACCTAATGCTAACTCTCCACCCTCAGTAGCAGCTCCATCAGCAATAACTTGTCCAGAGGTTACAGTTTCACCTAACCAGACTAGTGGCCTTTGGTTTACGCATGTATCTTGGTTAGATCGTTGATACTTTTGTAAATAATAAAAAATTTCTTTACCTTCTGAATCTGTAATACAGATCCTATCTGCTGAAACATAACTTACTCGACCATTACCAATACTTACTGTCACCATACCAGAGTCTCGAGCAGCCTGTGCTTCTAATCCTGTTCCTATAAGAGGACTTTCTGGATATAATAATGGGACAGCTTGTCTTTGCATATTAGAGCCCATCAATGCCCTATTAGCATCATCATGTTCTAAGAATGGAATTAAAGAAGTTGCGATTGAAATTACTTGAATTGGTGATACAGCTCTATAATCTACTTGGCTTGTAGAAGTTGTAGTGAATTCTTGTCGATATCGAACAGGTATAATATCTTTTTGTAAATAACCATCTTGATCCAAAGATATGTCCCCTGGTGCAATACGAAAATCATCTTCTTGATCTGCTGTCAAATAATTCGCTTCTAATTCTAAAATGGTTTTCCCTTTAATAACTTTATAAAAAGGAGTTTCGATAAACCCATAGGAGTTAATGCGTGCGTGCGTAGCTAAAACACCAATTAACCCAGCATTTGGACCCTCTGGAGTTTCGATAGGGCAAATTCTTCCATAGTGACTCGGATGAATATCTCTGACAGCGAATCCCGCTCGATCTCGGCTTAACCCTCCTGGCCCCAAGGCACTCACCCTTCTCTTATGCGTTAATTCAGCGAGTGGATTAGTTTGATCCATGAACTGAGAAAGTTGACTAGATCCAAAAAATTCTCTTATAGAAGCTATAATAGGCTTTGGGTTTACGAGAGTATTAGGCGTTAAAGAATTTATATCGCATATAGTCATTCTTTCTCGAATAATTCGTTCTAATCTGTTTAAACCAATTCGAACTTGATTTTGTAAAAGCTCTCCAACAGACCGAACTCGTCTATTACCTAAATGATCAATGTCATCAATATCGCCAACGTCAAACTTCAAATTGATTAAATAATCTATAGCTGCAAGTGTATCTTGGGGTGTTAGGACTCTAATATTTTCAGGTATTGTTAAATTTAATTTTTTATTTAACTTATAACGTCCAACTTTACCTAAATCATATCTTTTAGGATCAAAAAATCTTGAATATAATATTTGTTGACCCCCATTTACTGTAGAAGGCTCACCGGGTCTAAGCTTTGTATACATTTGTATTAACGCTTCTTCCGTAGTATAATTTCCCTCTACACGAAATGTTTTTTTAAGATATTCAGGATGGCGTAAGCCATTATAAATATCACTGTCACTCAAGCCCATAGCTTTCAAGAATACATGAGCAGGAATTTTTCTTGTTTTATCTACTCTTACCCAAACCAAATCATTTCGATCGGTCTCAAATTTAACCCACGCACCCCTATTTGATATCAAACTACCACTGTAAGTTCTTCTTCCTTGCTTATCAGTTTCAGATTTATAATATATGCCTGGACTTCTAACAATTTGATTGACAATTACTCTTTCAGCTCCATTAATTATAAATGTCCCCCGGTCAGTCATTAAGGGTAAATCACCTACAAAAACTTCTTGTTCTTTAATGACTCCTGTATCTTTATTTATTAAACGTGCAGGTACATAAACCTGAACTGAATAAGTAGAGTCGCGCCTTTTTGACTCAGTAACGCTATATTTAGGACATTTTAGTTTGTATTGGTCTCCGAAGAAATGTAACTCTAAATTTCCTGTGTAGTCTGTGATTGGCGAAAAACTCTTTATTTCTTCAGCAAGTCCTTCTTCTAAAAACCAGCAAAAACTTGCACGTTGAATTTCTACTAAATCAGGCAAGATAAAAGTAGAAAGTTTAGTGCTAGCCATAAAAGTCTTATCTCCTATAATATGTTTTCTAAAGAGTAAAATAACTTATAAACACGGTAATAATGAATTATGAAATGAATTCGACAGAGATGTTAAAATTTTAATTTGCGATTTAGGTCACATATATTCTAAAAGTCAGTGTTAAAGTCACCGACTTATATTTATGATATTAATATCTAGAAGATAACTGAAACTAAATTATTTTTTTATCGCCAATTCGTATTTCTTAAAAGCTTTAGCTAGCGATGATTTTTTTGAGTTTCCATTATTTGAATGTAGAACTCCTTTCTGAACAGCTTTATCTATTTTGCTATAGCTTAATGCCATTAAAGATAACACAGAGGCTACATTCTCTTTATTTAGAGTACTAATAGAAATAAGTGTTTTTTTTATTAATGTCTTTACAGTAGACTTATATGCTTTATTACGTAGTCTATTTCTTTCTGCAATTTCAATTCTTTTATAAGCTGATTTTGTGTTGGCCACTGTATTCTCCTGAATTTTATATCTTAAAATTAATATATCTTTTCTCTAAAAAGTGATGATTTCGATACGGATTATAACACAGAAGAATATTCCTATAAGAACCTTTTATTTTTTATATATAGAGGATCTTTTTTAAGCTTCTTTATTACTAATAGACTCTTCGAATTCTCTGTATAAAAAGGTTAGGATTCACCTTGAATTAAAACCAGTCTTAAAGAACTTATATTATTTTTCAAAGAGAATAACTTTTTTATATATTCTTTAACGTTATAAAACATCTTAATTTTTTATTCCATATGAGATGTCGATTTTATTTTGAAACTTAAAAAATTAACTTCAGTAGAGGCTTAAGTTTATAAAATGTACAGAATTCATATGATTAATCTTAAAATTCCATTACAATAAAATATGTCCTCTAAAGTCGGATAAATAAAAAAATATACTGTGGAAAAAAGATGGCAAAAAGCAAAGGTGTTAGAATAGTTATAACCTTAGAGTGTAGAACTTCTGTAGGAGTTTACAGATATACAACAACAAAAAATAGACGTAATACCCCAAATAGACTTGAGATAAAAAAGTATTGTCCTCTTTCACAAAAACACGAAGTTTTTAAAGAAATTAAATAAAATTTAAATTATATGGCAATCTACAGACGAAGACTTTCCCCTCTAAAAACAACGGACACCTTAGATTATAAAGATGTTGAATTATTAAGTAAATTTTTAACTGAGCAAGGAAAAATTTTACCTCGTAGAGTGACTGGCCTAACTACAAAACAACAAACTAGATTAACAAAAGCAGTAAAAAGAGCAAGGATTCTTGCTCTTTTACCTTTTGTTAGTAGAGATATATAAAATCAATGCATTCTAAAATTTCTGTTGTATTAAACTTATTTTAGAATGTGTTCTTTTTTTTCGGAACTAATTCAAACGCTTTTATTACATCTCCTTGTTTCCACGAATCAAACTCTGCCACAAAAATACCACATTCTGAATCTTCTGTAACTTCTAAAACAGTTTCTTTTACCTTCTTCAGAGAATCAATTAGCCCTTTATATACAATATCATTATCACGTATCACATGGATAAACGAAGATTTAGTAATTTTTCCTTCGACTACAAAAGAACCGGCAACAAAACTTTTTGCTAAAGGAAAAACGGTTTTAACAGAGGCCATCCCAATAAATCTTTCTTCGTATTGAGGTCCGACTAACGAATCGATTAAAGATTGAATGAAGTCAAATAAATCATAAATAACGTTAAACTCTTTGATGGTTACACCTAGAGTCTTGGCTGATCTTAATGCACCACTAGCTGCAGTAGTATTAAAGGCAAATAATGCAGCAGAACTTGTTGAAGCAAATTCTATATCAGTTTCTGTGACCTCTCCAGCGCACGAATATAGTATTCTAATCTGGACTTTTGAATCATTTATTTTGTTTAAACTAGTAGCTATAGCTTCAGCAGATCCTTGAGTATCAGTTTTAATAATTACATTTATTCTAGATTTGTTCTCAGAATCAGAGACTGCATAATTTTCTGATAACTGAGGGAAAGAACTTGTGGATGTTTTGTTTAGGCCTGGGGTAGTAGTTATATACAATTTTGCCTCTTTTTCATCTTTAAAAGAAGTAAAAGTATCGCCTACCGATGGAACTTTAGATAATCCCCAAATTAATACAGGAGAAGATGGTCCAGCTTCCTTAATGTTTTCTCCAACAGAATTTACCATTCCTCTTACTTTAGCAAGATTACCACCAATTTGTAAAATATTTCCTACACGTAATGTTCCATTTTGTACTAGAACAGATGCGACCGCACCTTTTGCTCGATCTAAATTAGATTCGATTATCATACCCTCAGACAATACATTAGGATCAGCCTGCAGATTCATCATATCTGATAGAAGTAAAATCATCTCTAACAAACTATCTATATTTGTACCCTGCATAGCACTAATTGGAACCATTAAAGTTTCCCCACCCCAATCTTCTGAGATCAAGTTATATTTTGCTAATTCTTCCTTAATATTATCTACATCTGCATCTTCCTTATCTATTTTATTTATCGCAACTATAATGGGGACATTAGAAGCTTGAATCTGTTTGATAGCTTCTATAGTTTGCTGCTTTACTCCATCATCTGCAGCAACTACTAACACGGCAATATCCGTAATTGAAACCCCACGTGATCTCATACCTGAAAATGCCGCGTGTCCGGGTGTATCTAAAAAGATCAACTTTCTATCTTCATTTTTATGATGAATAGCTACTTCATAAGCCCCAATTCTTTGAGTTATACCTCCGGCTTCTTTTTGTGCAATTTGAGTTTTCCTAATTTTATCTAGCAGGGTGGTTTTACCATGATCAACATGCCCCATAATAGTTACAATAGGAGGTCTAGTAACTAAGTTTTCCATTGATGAATTTGTCAAATCTAAAGATTTTTTTTCATTAAAAATTTCTTGAGAATTTAAAACTACTTCTATCCCAAATTCCTGTCCTAATCGTTGTGCAGTTGAAGTATCAATTAATTGATTTACTGTAACAGGAATTCCTTTTAGGAAAAGTGATTTAATAATTTCAGTTTTCGAAATGGAAAACAAATCAGATAATTCTTGGACTGTCAAAGGCTGAGTTAAATTAATGCGAGTTGGTTTTTCTGAATGTAATAATTCTGGTTCTTTTTTTTGATTAGAGGAATGTGACTTCTTTTTTTTAAGATTTGTAAGTGCTTGTCCTTTTTGCTTAACTATAAAAGACACTGGAGCTACGTCGTGACTCGCAGGTTTGCTTGGTCTAGCTAAAGATAATAGAGAAATATTTTCACTATCCTCTACTTTTTCAAATAAGTCGTTTACTGCGTCATAATCTTCTTCGAAACTAATCTTTGACCTTGTTTTTTTCTTTAGTTTGAGTTTTGCATTTGTTCGATCTACCTCTCTATCATCATCTTTATCATTTTTCTTAACTTTTTTATCTATTTTTAACGAAGGCTTTAAATTCAAGCTTAAAAGTCCTTGATGAACATCAGTTTGCAAAGAAGACAATAATGAAGATTGATTTTTAGTCTTAACTACAATCATTGGTGAAGTTAATTGAATAATATCCTCAACTACAGGCTTAGAATCCATTTGCATAAAAATTCTAAAATTATTTTTTTTAAGTCTATAAAAATTAGAAAGAGGTTTTAGGGCTAAACATTGAGGTCTTATTCTCAAATCAAAATAACTACTTTTAATCAAAGTTTTTCTCCTAAATATACAATGTGCACTTTGGTTTCAAATTAAATGAAAATATTTTCAATTAATTAGAATTTCAATAAATAAAACTGAATTTATAGTTTAAAAATAAAGTGATAGGCGTGTTACAATCCATATACGCTGGCTTATTATACAAAAGAAATTTATCTATCGTACAGAAAATTAGTACAAATCACATATCTTTTCATAAAAGAAAGTAACATGAAGATATAAGAACTATACTTAAAAAAAATTAATCATAATGCC
>JACCEC011894326.1_pt1 | contig 14617 bp, 13 predicted proteins | sample 7450121 | NCBI WGS metagenome assembly JACCEC01 (sample SAMN15323455, study PRJNA562643) | freshwater metagenome | isolation source: river surface water | place: USA:Blue River Watershed | collected 2017-08-18 | reverse complement strand
GGAAGCCGAGGCACAGGCATTGGGGTTGGCCGGGTAGAGCGGGCAATTGGGTCCAATCTGAAACTGCCTTTATTTGCAATCATCAAAGGTGCAAAGTCTGTAGGGCTCCCAAATGAAGCTAACTATCTAACTCCTAAAACTACAATAACAAAATGTCTATTCTTGTTACCGGCTGCGCCGGCTTTATTGGCAGTAATTTCGTCCACACATGGTTGTCGTCGGCAGGCGAGGCTGTGGTCAACTTAGACAGACTCACTTACGCGGGTAACCTGTCCAACTTAAAAGACTTGGAATGCGATAAACGCCATGTGTTTGTGCAAGGCGACATTTGTGATCGTGCTCTGGTGTCCAAGCTACTGGCTGAGCATAAGCCTCGGGCAGTGCTGAACTTTGCAGCAGAGAGCCATGTGGACAGGTCCATCCATGGCCCTGGTGACTTTATTGAAACCAATGTCGTTGGCACCTTCAACTTGCTTGAAAGTGTGCGTGCTTATTGGCAAGACTTGCCCTCAGTAGAAAAAGAATCGTTTCGCTTTTTGCATGTCTCGACGGACGAAGTTTATGGCACGCTGTCGCCCACCGATCCGCCATTTGCAGAAACAAAAAACTACGAGCCCAACAGCCCCTACTCAGCCAGCAAGGCAGCCAGCGACCACTTGGTACGCGCGTGGCACCACACCTACGGCTTGCCCGTGTTGACCACCAATTGCAGTAACAACTATGGGCCTTATCACTTTCCAGAAAAGCTGATTCCCCTGGTATTGCTCAATGCCTTGGCAGGTAAGCCATTGCCCATTTATGGCGACGGCCAGCAAGTGCGAGATTGGCTATATGTGGAAGATCATTGCCGCGCAATTGCCCGCGTGCTTGAAGCTGGCAAAGTAGGTGAAACCTACAACATTGGCGGGTGGAACGAAAAGACGAACCTTGAAGTGGTGCGCACCCTTTGTGCCGTGTTGGATGAGCTCAAGCCTCGCATTGATGGTAGAAATTACGCAGAACAAATCACGTTCGTTAAAGATCGTCCGGGTCATGACCGCCGTTACGCCATAGATGCCCGCAAGATTGAGCGAGAGTTAGGCTGGAAGCCGAAAGAGACCTTCGAAACGGGTATTCGTAAAACCGTGCAGTGGTACCTTGACAATCAAACATGGGTCGAGGGCGTGACGAGTGGGGCTTACCGCCAGTGGGTCGGTCGGCAATACGGCGCATAAGGTCACCATGTTAAAAATTTTGCTCCTTGGGAAAAACGGTCAAGTGGGCTGGGAGCTTCAGCGAAGTTTGGCGCCGCTCGGTGAGGTGTTGGCACTTGACCGCAAAAGCACCAGCAACTGTGGTGATTTATCCAAGCCCGACAAATTGGCACAAACGGTGTTGACCTTCAAACCAGATTACATCGTTAATGCTGGTGCTTATACCGCTGTGGACAAAGCTGAATCTGAGCCTGAGTCGGCCCGCTGCATCAATACCGATGCCCCAGCAGTCTTGGCTAAAGCTGCCGCACAAATAGACGCTTGGTTAGTACATTTCTCAACCGACTATGTGTTTGATGGCAGTGGGACACATGCACGATACGAAGATGAGGAAACAGGCCCGCTCAGCGTCTACGGCCAAACCAAACTGGATGGCGAAAGAGCCATTGTGGCCAGTGGCTGCAAGTATTTGATTTTCCGCACAGGCTGGGTGTATGCGGCACGCGGTGGTAACTTTGCCAAAACCATGCTGCGCTTGGCGCAAGAGCGTGACAAGCTGACTGTGATTAACGATCAGCATGGTGCACCGACGGGTGCAGACTTGATCGCCGACGTCACAGCGCATGCCATGCGCCGAGTTAGCAATGCGCAAAACAGCGATCTGGGCGGCACTTATCATCTTGTGGCTTCAGGTGAAACCACATGGCATGACTACGCCAGCCATGTCATTGCGTTGGCTAAAACAATCAAGCCAGAGTTTGATTGGAAGGCGACTGACATTGCGCCCGTGCCAACGAGCGCATTTCCCACGCCAGCAATTCGTCCGCTGAACTCTCGTTTGTGTACTGACAAGTTGCAAAAAAGCTTTGGGTTGATCTTGCCGCCTTGGCGGCAGGGCGTCGATCGGATGTTGGCTGAAATTCTCTGAGTGACAAAAAAGACATGACCAAACAACGTAAAGGCATCATCCTCGCAGGCGGCTCCGGCACGCGCCTGTACCCCGTCACTCAGGCGGTGAGTAAACAACTCATGCCCGTGTACGACAAGCCCATGATTTACTACCCACTCACCACGCTCATGCTCAGCGGTATTCGTGAGGTGTTGGTTATTTCCACCCCGCAAGACACGCCACGTTTTACCGAGTTGTTAGGCGACGGCAGCCAATGGGGCATGCACATTGAGTACGCGGTTCAACCGAGCCCAGATGGTTTGGCGCAAGCCTTCATCATTGGCAAACATTTTGTGGGCCATCACCCGAGTGCCTTAGTCTTGGGCGACAACATTTTTTACGGGCATGACTTGGTTAAGCTGCTGCACAGTGCCGATCAACGGTCCAGTGGCGCCAGTGTCTTTGCCTACCATGTGCATGATCCAGAGCGCTATGGCGTGGTGGAGTTTGACAAGCAGTTCCGTGCATTGAGTATCGAAGAGAAGCCAACTCAGCCCAAGAGTAACTATGCTGTGACAGGCCTGTATTTTTATGACGAACAGGTGTGCGACATCGCGGCAGCTGTCAAGCCATCACACCGTGGTGAGTTAGAGATTACCGATGTCAACAAACGCTATTTGGAGTTGGGCCAACTGAACGTCGAAATCATGGGCCGTGGTTATGCTTGGCTGGATACAGGCACGCATGACAGTCTGCTGGAAGCGGCAAGCTTTATTGGGACGTTGCAAAAGCGTCAAGGGCTGATGGTGGCGTGCCCGGAAGAGATCGCCTTCCACCAAAAGTGGATTGAGGATGCGGCGCTAGAAAATTTAGCCAAGCCCTTGGCAAAAAATGGCTATGGTCAATATTTACTCAACTTACTGAAGTAAACGCATGCCATACAAAGTCACGACCACGCATATTGAAGGTGTATTGGTTCTGGAGCCTAAAGTGTTTGGCGACGCACGTGGTTTCTTTTTCGAGAGCTTTAATCAGAGAGACTTCAACCAAGCCACAGGCTTGAATGAAACCTTCGTGCAAGACAACCACAGCAAGTCTGCCAAAGGGGTTCTGCGTGGATTGCACTACCAGGTACAGCATGCACAGGGCAAGCTGGTGCGTGTGACGCAGGGTGCTGTGTTTGATGTGGCTGTGGATATTCGCAAAGGGTCTGCCACGTTTGGCCAATGGTTTGGCATAGAGATATCTGCCGAAAATAAAAAGCAACTGTGGATTCCGGCAGGTTTGGCCCACGGTTTTTTGGTCACAAGTGAGAGCTCAGAGTTTTTGTACAAAACGACAGATTACTACCACCCCGAGTTTGAGCGTAGTTTGTTTTGGAATGACCGAGATCTAGCGATTAAGTGGCCGTTAGATTTATTAGAAGCATCTCCTTTGTTAGCTCAAAAAGATGCACAAGCGGAAACTTTGGGTGAGTTGAGGGCGAATGTTGAATAAGTATTTCTTTAACCTCTGCCTGTTCTTGGTGGGCGCTGTAGCGTTGGTTTTGCCCCGCGGGTATTCCATAGGTTTTTATTTATTGTGTTTTGTGAGTTTGGGCTTGTGGATCAAATATCGTGGGGATTTGATTTCTAAAGATTCAAAGTATTTTCTTTGGCCACTTTTTGCCTATGCGGTAGGCCAATGCGCGCTGGCTCTTCATGAAAAGTGGGCGTCAAGAGAGCTAGGAACCTACATCCCCTTTCTGTTTGTTGCGTTTGGGCTTTGGGGTGTTCGTCGATACAAACCGAAGGCCCACTACCTTTGGGCTGGTTTAGCAATAGGCGCATTGGGGGCTGCGGGTTTTTCTGGTTACCAAGCCTTGGTTTTAGGGCTTCGCGCCGGAGGTTTCACGCATTCCATTCAATTCGGAAATATTGCATTGTTGATGGGGGTCCTTTGCTTGGTCAGAGCTTTGGTCGTGTTTGAAGTCACTTGGTTCAATGGTCTGATGTGTGCAGGATTCGTTGGTGGCATGTCAGCATCCGTTTGGAGCCAAACCAGAGGTGGTTGGCTGGCCCTTTTGCTCATTTTTTCTTGGATATTGGCCACCGCAACAAGAGGCTGGTCAACTGGCAAAAGGGCTTGGGCTGCCATTGTCTTCGTGCTCTTGCTGGCTGTGCCCATTGCGCAAACCGGTGGTGTTGTGCAGTCTCGAGTATCTGCGGCTGTTGAAGAGGTGGAGTCTTACTTTATCAAGGGGAAGCAGGACACGTCAGTCGGGGCGCGCTTAGCCATGTGGAGCCTTGCAGTTGGTGCTGTTGCCGATAAGCCAATACTAGGGCATGGTGACGCAGGTTGGATCGAGTTACGTGATGCAGCCATTGCAGACGGACGATTGAGTAGTTTTTCATCAACCTTTACACATTTGCACAACGAATATTTGAATGTTGCGTTCAAACGAGGACTGCTTGGATTGATTTTGTTTCTAGCCCTGTATTTGGTGCCAATGCTTTTATTTTTTAAGCCTTACTTGCACCATTTATCGGCAGACGTGCGTGCGCTAGCTATGGGGGGTATGTTGATTCCAATGATGTACATGGATTTTGGATTAACACAGACATTTTTAAGCCATAACTCGGGTCGAATTGTTCTATGTAGTTTGTGGATTTGTGTGGCTGGGCTGATGTTGAACGCTGTAGAAGATAATCAATCACATGAACGCTCCTGACTACAACATAACGTTTGCTTGTTACAACCAGCTCGATTACACCAAGCAATTCATTGCCAGCCTTGACCGGGATGAGGTGGATTTTTCACGTATTGTTGCGGTAGATAACGGTTCCAAAGATGGTACGCGCGAGTGGCTGCAGCAACAAGGCTTTGGGGCAGTCATCTTGAACCAGCGTAACCTAGGATGTGGAGCTGCGTGGAATCAAGGTGCATTGGCTATTCAGTCAAAGTGGACGGTTGTGATGAACAACGATGTCGTATGTGCCAAGGGATGGTTGCACAATTTGCTCAAAGTAGCCGAGGCTAATTCCCTTCAGATTGCGAGTCCAGCGATGGTCGAAGGTAATCTGAATTATGACTTTGTCGACCTTGTGGCGCAGGCACAAGCTAAGATGAAAGACTATATCCGGCTTGGAGCGCCACATGCGGTGTGCATGGCTATACGTGATGATGTCTGGGACGAAATTGGTTACTTTATGCCCATTCCTAAATTGCTAGGCTATGAGGACGGCATCTTCTTCCATCGGGCTCGGGAGGCTGGACTAAAGACAGGAACTTGTGCTGAGTCCTGGTTACACCATTACGGGATGACGACGCAAAAGGCACTCAAGTTAGAAATGAAACTTGATCAACGGGACAGCTTGGGGAATCGCAATTTGATGCGTTTGTACATGGCACAGAATTGGATGTCGCGTAAGTTGGCAAGATATCGTTACCGTAAGTTGATAAAGAAATGTCAATCTCATGAGTTGGAAGCTTTTAAGATGACTGTACATGCGTTAAATCGTGGCGATCAACTTATTTGGGTATAGGTGGATGAAGAATATGCAAACCAAACATTTGGATCTAGGTTGTGGCTTAAAACCACGCAATCCTTATCAAGCTCAATTTTCTTTCGGATGTGACCTGCGTGACATCGACGCGGATATAGAGGAAATTGGATTCGACTATAAGAAAGTCAACCTTGTGATTGAGCCGATACCATATCCAGACAATTACTTTGACTCGATATCTGCATTTGATTTTTTTGAGCACGTACCACGTCAGTTAATACTGCCCAATGGACAAGCAGTCAATCCATTCATTAAGTTGATGAATGAAATTCATCGCGTTTTGGTGCCAGGCGGAAAATTGCTTGCACTTACACCTGCATATCCCCATGCGGCCGCATTCACTGACCCGACACACGTTAATTTCATTACTGAAGACACGCATCAATATTTTGTTGGCGTTCAACCGGCAGGTGCTATGTATGGTTTTGTCGGCGCGTTTGATCTGATTCAAGTCAGGTGGGAAGCATCAGCCAATGCATATAAGCTCGATCAACCAGCTTGGCGTAAGTCACTTAGGCGGATGCACAGACGTTTTACTGCTGGTGGACTCTCTCACTTATTGTGGGAGTTCGCTGCAATTAAATAACTGTTAGCGTAATTTAGTCAGCCAGGTTGTTAGGCCAAGCAGACTTAAGCCGCTGAAAAAGCCCAATACAGCCATGTGTTGAGTGGTCCCAACGGTTATTCCGACGGTTAGAGGTGACAGCAGCACTAGCCCTTGTGCAATCGCAATGCCGATACACGCCCACGAATAAGTCCGTGCCGCCCCAGCTTGAAACGGTCGATAACTGAACGCCGCAGACAAACAAGCACTTCCTTGCCAAAGCACCAAGGGAACAAGGTAGGGCAACACGCCATCCCACTTTGGATCCAGCCATCCTTGGTGCAAAGCCAGAGCACACATCAAACCCAGCACGATGACGCATGCAAATGCGCCTAAGCCTACCCACAACGGTTTGGCCCAGCGTCTCGCCTTGGCATATTCCGCCCCACGGGCCAATACCACCTGAGCCCAAGCCACGTGCACAAGCGCAGGCACAAATCCCAGCACGCGCAGCAGCGCGCTCATCCATCCGGTTTCCTCTGCCCCATACAAGCGTTGCCACACCACGATGATCGCGGTAGCTAGCAGTGCATCTACCAGTGTGTGTGCCATGCGCAGGGTCGCGCTGCGAGGGTCTGATTGTTGGGCCTCTATCGCGGTGGCTGAGTCTTCAACCTGAGTGGCCTGTCTGCGCATGGCAGGGGCCAACCACATTGCTCCCACCGCATAACCCAACAAGGCTGAGACAAGCAAGCTGGGGCCAGACCAGCCAACAGAAGCACCGACCAGCGAAGCAGTCAAAGCGGAGGTCGCTGCAGTGAGAGGTGGCAACACGCGTACCGCCGCTTGTTGCCATGATGAACCTGCGCGAAGGGTGAAGCTTTGCGCCAACATCCAGCCCAACTGACAGAACGCGATCAGCGCAGCCCACAACAAGGTAGGCCAAAGCGCCAATTGGCTGAACCAAACAGCCAGCGCCGCGATCGGCAGCAGTCCGAAGGCTCGCAGCGCACTGGCGCGCCATGCCTGCTGTGCAGCATGGTGCGGCGATACATGTTGATTTGCCAACAAGCTCAGGTTTGACTGTGCCAACGCCAAGGTCATCCAGAAAAAAGCAATCTGACTGATGACCGAAAACTCACCCACCTCCGTTGGCGTGAACCAGCGCAGCATCAGCAGCGCGAATGCCACTTGTGTGGCGAATGCCACCATGCTTGAGAGCGCAATGACGCGGCTGGTGTTCATACGATGTGCAGGTGTTTCCAAATCGACAGCTGGCTCAGCAACTGGGGCCAAGCCACGGAGCTCACATCAGGCACCACATACGGGTAGGCCTCTAAAGCGCCGCCGAAACTGGGTTGCCAGCTGGCCGGGTCATCGCGCAACAGATGCAAGTTGCCTTGAAAGTGTGCTGCAAAGTAGCGCACCCATGGGTAGTCGTTGCTCACCACGGGCAGGCCGACCGCACAGTACTCCAACAGTTTGGTTGACGTTTGTTGGTTGTAGGGCTCTGTACTGCTGACCAAGTTCAAACCGAAGCGCGCTCGGCGCAGTTGCATGGGCACGTCGACATAGGGCACGCGACCTGTGCACGTAACAGATGGAGGCAGTTGTTCACGCAATGCCTCAGGAACGTCGCCCACCAACAGCAAGCTGCGCCCCGCATCGTGAATGCATTGCAACAGGGGCAGAAACGGCATCAGTCGTTGCATTTCGCCCAAGTACACCAAATCAAATTCATTCGGTGGGATGCGTGAAGGCGCATCATCGTCGTACGAGGGAGCAGGCAAGGCTGGCGCTGCGGCGTCAAAGAAGGCTTGGGCGACGCCCATGTCGCGCAATGCGCTGGGCACCCCGTCGCTAAAGCCCATGCGCTCGCGCACCCAGCCGTTTTGAAAAATTCGGTAATCAGGTTTGGGTTGCGTCCAGTGCTTCAACACATCTTTGAGCCACGCATGCGGCGGGGCAGAGGCCGAGGCGTATTCGTGGATGTGAAACGCCGTCTTCAAACGCCGTGCCTCGGCGCTTGGCACGCGTCCGCACATCCACCACACCACTTGCGCGTTGACTGGAACGGTTTTGCCCGTGTCGTGCACCAGGGCGTGGTGTCCACGCGTGGTGATGAAGTCGACATACGCATCAATTTCGGGCAGGTACGCAGGGCCGTTGCGCACAAAGTGAATGGTCACAGAGGGTTTCAGCATGCGCGCAGCACCTCTTGCCAGTTGCGAACAAAACCGTCGATGTGGTGTCGCGCCACGATGCGTGCCATGTCGTCACGCACCTGTTGCTCGGGCAGTGACAACACCGTCATCACCGCTTCGGCCAACGACACGGGTGCATCGCCGCGGGCCAGGAGATACGGCGCATCGAGGTCGTACAGCTCACGCATGGCGGGGATGGGCAAAGACACGCAGGGCACGCCGCAGGCCAATGACTCGAGGGCGGTCATCGGGCAGCCTTCGTAACGCGAGGTCAGCAGCGTCATTTGCCACGGCTTGTACAAGCTCTCGCCACTGGGGTGTTTTCCCAAAAAATGCACGCGACCTTGGTACATCAAGTCCATGCCGTCATGCACCATCTTGCGGTGCAGCGGGCCTTCGCCCACGATGCCCAGTTGTGCTTCGTCGGGCAAGCAGCGTAAGGTGTCTAGCAACAAGTGGGGGCGTTTCTCTGCAGACAAGCGACCCACATAGCCCAACAACAAGGGCGGAATGCCATCACCACCATGCCCCGCATGTACGTGAATGGCCTGACCTGCAGACATCGGCGCGATGCCGTTGGGCACCACGGTGCAACTTTGTTGAGGGCCCAGCGTGATGAAGCCGAGCAACGCGTCTTGTGTGGTGCGCGAGACGCACACAAATTGGCTCACCTGTTTGTAGAGCAGCCTGAGCCAGAGTTTTTTCACCACCGAGGTGCCGGCTTCCTGCAGCACATCCAACAGGGGGCCATGCACCCAGCTGACCAGTGGTTTTCCGGTGATGGCCTTGAGTGCGGCGCCGCAATAGGTAGGCCCAAAGTTGTGGGTGGCGACGATCACATCATGGCGCTTGGCTGCATCGACCAAGGCGGTCCATGTCGTTTGCTGCCAAGGCAGCGTGGTCACTTGCCAGTCTTGTGCAAGCAGCGCATCGCTCAGCGTGCGCGTCATGGTGTGCACGCCGCCCCAGCTGGGCTCCTCAAGCAGCAAGATGCGACGCGTGCTCATTCGATGCGGCTGCGAATCAACGCGCACCAAAACCCGTGCACACCGTCTTGACAGTTTTGGCGGCGATCAGCAAGTCGAGTGCGAGCGAGTAATGGGCCACGTAATACAAGTCATAGCTGAGCTTGACGCGTGTGGTATCGGCGCTGTCGGCGTAGCCTTGTTGCACTTGGGCCCAGCCGGTCAGGCCCGGACGCACCAAGTGGCGGTAAGGGTAGCTGGGGATGGTGGCGGCAAAGTCACGCACGAAGGCTGTTTGCTCTGGGCGTGGACCAATCAAGCTCATGTGCCCCATGAGCACATTGAAGAGCTGCGGTAGTTCGTCTAAGCGGCTGCGACGCAAGAAGCGGCCAACCCGCGTGATGCGGGGGTCTTCGGCTTGCGCAAAGTGCACGCCAGGGGCTTGCAAGCCATGGACCATGCTGCGGAATTTCCACAGCGTGAACACCTGACCATCACGCCCAACGCGCGGTTGTGAAAACAAGGCAGGGCCTTTGGAGTCGTAGCGCACGGCCAAGGCCACACCCAGGGCGAGCGGTAGCCAGAGCGGCGCGAGAACAAGCACAGCGGTGACATCGAGCAAACGCTTGACGCGGTCGTAGCCCGGGTCGTTGTCAATCTCCCACAAGGTGTCGGCGGCAGTGGGCAGCATCTTGCGGCCGCTGGTCAATTCGGCCACTGCTTCCACGCTGTACAGGCGCAGGTGTTGCATCTTCAGCTCACCCAACAAACGCGTGCGTTCGTCGGTGGTACGCACATGGCGTTCCAACACAATGCCATCGCAGGCGGGCAGCGGTGTGTCGCTGTAGGCATTCCAAGGCAGCAGTTGCACGCTGTGTGGGTCGAGCGTTTGCGGACTCATGCAAGCGGCCAACTGCGCAGGCACATTGGCGTCGATGTGAACCAATCGCAAGGCGCGGCGTTTGACGTGGCGGCGATACCCCCACCACAGCCACAAGGTAGTGACCACATAGGCCCACACCACCGCAGCGCGTGAATAAGGTTGTTGCAAGAGCGCAAAACCAAGAGGGGTGAACAAAAACGGCGCCATCGTAGACACCCACAACACACCGCTGCGCTCGGCCGCGGGCAGGTGCGAGGCGCGCATCAGCAAGTGCGCTGCCACCGCATAGGGCAGCACACACCACCACAGCGTTTCGCCAAATTGGTAGGTCATCAAGCCAGCGTCTTCCAGCAGTTGCGCAGCCATCAGACTCGGCAGCAACAGCCACACGCCCCACAACGTCCAGCTTTGCAAGGCGTCGATGCGGCGCACGGAGGCAGAAACAAGGCCCGCGCTTTGGTGGGTGCGCGCCTCATCGACTGGCGGCGTGGTGGATGCAGCAGCTGTCTGAACGCATTGGCGATACACCTGCATCACGGCATCGGCCATGTGCGTCACTTCGAAGGTGCTGTCAAAGTACTGTTGAGCGGCGCGGCCCAAGCGCTTGCGCAAATAGGGTTCGCGCGCCAAACGCACCAGTTGCTCGGCCACGGTCTCTACATTGTTGGCGACCAACACGCCTTCTTGGTTTTGGGTGATCTGTTCACGAATGCCCGGCAAGTCGCTGGCCAACACGCACAAGCCTGCGCGCATGGCTTCGAGCACGGTGATGGGCATGCCTTCGTGGTCCGACAGCAGCACAAACACGTCGTGCTGCGTCAGCAAAGCGGGCACATCGGCCACATCGCCTGCCCAAGTGACCTCGTTCAAACCCAATGCAGCTGCTTGTGTTTTCAGGGTGCCTGTCAGCGGGCCATCACCCGCAAAGGTGACGGGTAATTCATGGCCCAACACGTCACGTGCCTTCGCTAAGGCTTGCAACAGCAAGTCATGGCGTTTGGGGTGCTTAGTGCGCGCCACCATGATCAGGCGTGGCGGCGTGTTGTTTGTGGCAATGGGCTTTGCTTCTGGGGCGGAAGATGTTTCTTCGTTTGGGTTTTCTTCTGCCGAGGGACCAGGCGTGAGGGCGGGCAAGCGCGCAATGCCATTGGCAATCACGTGGATGCGCGAAGGCTTGATTGGCAATCCATACGCCAAATCGCGCTCGTGCTTGGAGACACAAATCATGTGTTCGGTCCAGTGTGCCAAGGTGCGTTCAGCGATCGAAGCCGCCGTGCGTCGCAGAGCGGGCACTTCGGGTTTGAAGCCAAACCCGTGCACGGTGTAAATCACGGGCAGCTGGCAGCGGTGTCCAGCCAAGCGCGCCGCCACACCGGCGATGGCGCTGTGCGCGTGCACGATGTCGGGTTGATGGCGCACCATCAACGCGGTCAGTTGTTGAACGGCCGGCCACAGTTTGAGCGGGTTGAGCGACTCCACCATGTCGGGCAGCGGGACCACTTTGATGCCCAGGGCTTCCAGGGCGCGCCCCAACACCGATTCAGCCACGGGGCCGCCAATCACCACGGTGAAGTTCACGCGGGTCTGCAAAGCTTCGCACAAGGCCAACACATGCGATTGCGCGCCACCGGCTTCGCCTTTGGTGATGACCACCATCACGTGAGGCAGCTTGGCGGCGGTTTGCAGCGCAACGGGATTGAGCGTGGCCCATGGGCTGTTGCGTCGGCGTTGAGGTTCGACCAAGCCTGCCAGGTGCAACGTGGCCTCGACGTTCACGCCCGTGTCTTCTGGCGAAGCGGCGGACGTCTCGGCGGCTGGGGCCGTCTCGGCGTGAGCATCGGAAGCTGTGGCGACTTCTGCCTTTTTTGCTGGGCGTTTGACGCGTGGTTTTTTAGCGGCGGTAGGCTTGGCCTCCGCCGCAGATGGTGCAGGAGGAAAGTCGTCGAACAGGGACAGCGTGCCGTCGTCTTGGTTTTTCATAACGGAGTGTCAAAGCCTTGGGGGTTCATCGATTGCCAGCGCCATGCGTCGATGCACATGCGGTCGAGGTCTAATTTGGTTTGCCATTTCAGCAGCGCTTGAGCTTGGCGCGGATCGGCCAAGCATTGCGCCACATCGCCGGGTCGGCGGGCCACCACTTGGTGCGGGATCGGAACGCCGTTCACGCGCGCAAAAGTGTCGACCATGGCTTGCACGCTCACCCCTTGGCCTGTGCCGAGGTTCACTGTCAACAGTTGGGGCGCATCCAAGGCGCGCAAGGCGGCCAAGTGGCCGTCGGCCAGATCGCACACATGCAGGTAGTCGCGCACGCCGGTGCCGTCGGGCGTGTCGTAGTCGTTGCCAAAAATTTGCAAGTGCGTGCGTTGGCCCAAGGCCACCTGCGTGATGTAGGGCATCAAGTTGTTCGGAATGCCGTTGGGCGACTCGCCCAGCAAGCCGCTTTCGTGGGCGCCGACAGGGTTGAAGTAGCGCAAGATGGCGATGGACCAGCGTGAGTCGGCCGCATGCAGCTCGCGCAGCGCGTCCTCACACATCAGCTTGGTACGGCCATAAGGGTTGGTGGCAGTGAGGGCTGCGGTTTCAGGAATTGGCACGCTCACCGGATCGCCGTACACGGTGGCCGATGAGCTGAACACGATCCGGCGCACGTTGGCGCGGTCCATGGCTTGCAGCAGATTGATCGTGCCACTGACGTTGTTCTCAAGGTAGCGCAGCGGTTGCGCTACCGATTCGCCCACGGCTTTGAGGCCCGCAAAGTGGATCACGCCGGCAAAACTGTGGCGCGCAAACAGGGCATCCAAGGCCGCAGTGTCACGGATGTCGGCCTGTACAAATTCAATGGGGCGGGCCCCCAACATGGCCAAGCGGTCCAGCACCTTGGGGCTGGAGTTGCACAGGTTGTCCAAGATGACCACGGGCTGCCCCGCCTGCGCCAAGGCGGCGACCGTGTGCGAGCCAATAAAGCCGGTCCCGCCGGTGATCAAAATGGGGTGTGTCATGCCATGAAAAATTGCAAAGTTGTTCGATTATCCCCTGCAGACATGCGGTCTCCGTCCTAAAATAAAACCAGCTTGTGGGTGGGCACAGTTAGCGCGCCCAGAGGCGGTTTTCTATCTTTTTACCTTTTTAGTACTTTCATGAAACGTCAACACACCTCCCACGCTGCCGCACATGCTGGCGCTGAATCCTGCATTGCCCTCATCGACGCCCGCTTTTTGGCGTGGTTGCAAGGCCAAACCGATGCCACCCAAGACCAAGTGCGCCCCCAATTGCACGCTTTGCTCGGCACCGCCTTGGCCCACAACGGCTTGGACCTGAACCTGCGCCGTATTTATTGGTACAGCGATGCGGCCGACGAGCACACCGTGGCTGGCCAAATCAGCCGCAACGTGTTGCCCCACAGCCAAGACGGCGGTTTGTCCATGTTGCGCACCTTGGGTGCCGACCTGAAACGCTTGGCCGAGCGTGGCGCTTGCGATCACCTGTTGGTGGGCAGCGACGACGAGCGCTTGATCAGCTTGATCGACGAAGCCCAATTGCATGGCGTGTCGGTGCACTTATTGGCCGACGAAGCCTCGCGCAACATGGCACAACTCAACCGTGAAGACCCCGGCTGGGCCCGCTTGCTGTCGCAAGCCGATCAACGCGTGGTGTTGGGCGCCCAAGCGGCACGCGATGGCGGTGCACGCCACGCTAGCTCGATGCACACCGCCCCTGCGATGGACCCTGAGCAATTGCGCGAGCAGCTCAACACGGTCATCAACACTTGGTGGGCCGACGAGCCGGAAGACCTGCGTGAAGAGTTGCGCGAAGAATTGCAAAACACACGTGGCATCCCACAAGAGGTGGACCGCCAGTTGCTGTTGGGTGTGCGCCGTGTGTTGGAGCGCGCCTTGAGCTTCCAAGAGAAAAAAATGTTGCGCGAGATGGTGCGCGAGCTGGTGTTGGCCCCCCAAGCCGCCCATGCCGCTACACCTGCTGTAGAGCACGCTGAATAAACACGACGCAGAGTCATACCCCCCACGGAGTTACACCCCATGAGCGATTTTTCTCCCGCCGACATCCTGGCCCAGGCACTGCCTTACATCCGCAAGTTCCATGGCAAAACCTTGGTCATCAAATACGGCGGCAACGCCATGACCGACCCTGCTTTGCAAAAAGCCTTTGCTGAAGACGTGGTGTTGCTCAAACTGGTGGGCATGAACCCCGTGGTGGTCCACGGCGGTGGCCCACAAATTGAAGGTCTGCGGCAACGCTTGGGGAAAAAGGGCGAATTCATTGAAGGCATGCGCGTGACCGACGCCGAAACCATGGAAGTGGTGGAGTGGGTGTTGGGTGGCGAGGTGCAACAAGACATCGTGGGCTTGATCAACCAAGCCGGTGGCAAAGCCGTG
>JACCEC010891257.1_pt1 | contig 14620 bp, 12 predicted proteins | sample 7450121 | NCBI WGS metagenome assembly JACCEC01 (sample SAMN15323455, study PRJNA562643) | freshwater metagenome | isolation source: river surface water | place: USA:Blue River Watershed | collected 2017-08-18 | reverse complement strand
TTCGATGTGGGAGCAGATCTATGCACGCCTGTTGTAGATGCACCAGCATTTGAACCACTTCGTGTTCTTGAATCTCAGATTGTTTATTTAGAAGAGCAGATTGATAAATACAACGCAGATCTAGAAGCGCTTCGTTCATTTGTACTTCCATCAGGTACTGCTGCAGCAGCGCATTTACATGTTGCCCGTACTGTTGTGCGTCGCGCCGAGCGTTGTACCTGGGCTGCTATTCACGCATTTGGAACTGGTGTAAATCCACTTACAGCTAAGTATCTCAATCGTTGTTCAGATCTACTCTTTGTTCTTGCTCGCCATGCCAATAAGAGCATCGGCGATCAGTTGTGGGTTCCTGGAGCTAACCGCTAAGAGAAACTCTTGAGATGCGCACGAGCTGCGCTCTCTTCTTCTGGAAAGACGAAGATGCGGGGCCCGTCATTGGTCTGCGTAAGCGTTGCTCTAATCTTGACTGCAAGTAATTTCTGTCGCAGCATTTCGCCCTCTATGTGATTAGTTGGGCTAGCTACCGCCACAAGTGAGCCGTAATCACCTTCTCCGCCAGGGATAACCTGACGAGCAATCAGAGATTTACCTGGCTTCGTTGCCCACTTCAGAATCAGAATAAGAAAGAAGACGACAGGAAAACCGGCCAAGCTCATAAAGAAGAGGTAATTATTTGTGCCGCCGAGCATTAACTTTCCACCTTAGTAAATGTGACAGAAGGATAGCCAGAAGGCTTTTCTTCTTGGTGGCAGACCACTTCAATACCAGTGATGTATTCCAGTGACTCTAGCGGTTCAGGTGAGATCAAGAGTATGGTCTTAATCTCCTTAGGCTTTGATGCTCCAGAAATTGTTTGAAGTGAGCCTATAACGCGCTTATCCGGCGCATAAACCCGTGAGTTAACTTCCCACCAACGGCACCCCGGTTCAGATGCAACCAAGACTGCGCCACAAACAAACTTTGTGCACGCTTCTACCTGCGATGCCAAAGTACTTCGAGCAGAGAGAATGCCAATCAACTCTTTGCTACTAGGAACTTTTGCATAGACACCTGATTCAATAGCAAAGCCAGCAGGTGGCCACTTTGGTTTTGGTGATGGGCTCTTACGCGCAGTTTTTTTCGGCTTTGGCTTTGGCTTTGGCTTGGGTTTGACGGTCGCTTTCGCAGTAGTTGTTGCTGTTGGAGAGGCACTCACAGTGGGTTTCGCGGTCGCCTTAGCTGTTGGTTTAACTGTTGGCTTTGCGGTCGCTATAGCCGTCGCCTTCGCAGTTGGTTTTGCCGTTGCCTTTACCGTGGCCTTGGCTGTTGGCGTAGGCTTCTTCGTTTGTGCAAGTGCGCTACTTGATGAAGCTATCAAAGCAATCGTGATTAAGAGGGCTAGTTTCTTCACTGACGCTCCCACTTAAAGCTACGTATTGCCCAGATAAGCCCAACAACCAACCAGGCACCGATAACTGCAAAGGTGCGTCCAGTTTCCCAAGAACCAGCAACTTCACGCGCTGCAAATGAATCTGGCAAGAAGACTGAACGCGCACCTTGCGTCATCCATTTCAAAGGAAAGATTGCGGCAACTTGCTGCATCCACTGCGGTAGATCGGTAAAGATAAAGAAGACTCCGCTAAAGAACTGCAGCACAATCACAACGGGGGAGACAACAGCAGAAGCGCCTCGACCAGTCTTTGGGACATTAGAAAAAGCGATGCCAAGAATTGTTGAACAAGCGCTACCGAGTACAAGTAGCGCCAAGAGAATCAGCCACTTATCCGCAGTTGTTGGCAGATTAACGCCAAAGAAGGCAACGCCAGCGGCGAGGAGCAAGAAGACCTGCACCAGCATGCTAAGAGTTACCAATATGGATTTACCGATGAAATAGCTGCTTGCTGGCATAGGAGTACCACGTAAGCGTTTTAGCGTTCCGAAGTCACGTTCCATCGGAATCATGATGGCTAGCTGTTGAAAGCCGGTATTAACCAACCCCGAGGCAATCATTCCGGCCACAAAGTACTGGCTAAAAGTTACGCCTTCGGCAATCTGATTTGAAAAGACAGATCCAAAGATTGCCAAGAGAATAAGTGGAAAGAGCATTGTGAACACAACAGATTCGCGTTGGCGCATAAATTGTCTAATCTCAAGGCCGCCTCGTTGAATTCCGATTGAGAGCGCAGTTGGTTTACTCATGAGCGCCTCCAATCATCTCAAGATAGATATCTTCTAACGATGCTCGCTTCACGCTAAGTTCTGGAACTTCTCCATTGAATCGAGAAGATAGTTGTGCAACAAAGGCAGTCGGATTTTCGCTCTTTTCAGATTTTGTGGCTCCATCTTCGCGCCATGAAACAGTGGCCAGAGATGTGGCTCGCCCTCCGAGGTGTTCTGGTGTGGAGACTTCAATAATCTTTCCATGGTTAATGACAGCGACTCGATCTGCAAGAGCTTCGGCTTCATCGAGGTAGTGAGTAGTGAGCAAGATTGTGGCGCCTTCATCACGCAAACTACGGATCAGAGACCAGAAGGCGCGACGTGCTTCGGGGTCAAAACCAGTTGTTGGTTCATCGAGGAAAATTAACTCTGGGCTACCGATAATGCCGAGAGCAACATCGAGTCTGCGACGTTGTCCACCTGACAAAGTACGACCTAACGCATCTGCTTTTTCAGTAAGTCCAACCAGGTCAATTACTTCACGAGGATCTTTAGGGGATTTGTAGTACTTAGCAAAGTGAGAGACTGACTCGTAAACTGTCAGGTCACCGGCATCTTCAGTGGATTGCAGAACAATGCCGATTCGATCGCGCCATGATTGCGCCGCAGCCCCCTTAGTTGCAGGGTCAAAGCCCAAAACTTTTACCTCTCCAGAGTCGCGACTTCGAAAGCCTTCGAGGATCTCTACTGTGGTTGTTTTGCCGGCCCCATTGGGCCCGAGGAGCGCAAAGATTTCACCTTGCGATATCTGCAGGTCAACCCCGCTGACCGCCTGCGTCTGACCATAGCTCTTCTTCAAGCCGGCAACGCTGATGACTGTGCTCATATGGCTATCTTGTCATTGACTGGGTAAAAGTGCGAGAAAATGGTCCTATGAGCCCGCGTAAGAATTATCCCAAAAATCGCAGGCCAAAAAATAGCGAAGAAGATCGCCCGCTCAATCCTTCCAATCAAAGTTTCGAAGAAGATGAGAATGGCTTATGGATTGTAAGAAAGTTAACAGGATCAGCTGCAAATAAACCTTATCGCTGCCCTGGATGTGACCAATTGATTCCTATGGCAACACCTCACACTGTTGCATGGCTCGATGGTGACGAAGATAACCGTCGGCATTGGCATAACGCATGTTGGACTAAGCGCAATAACCGAGGCCCTCGTACTGAACGTACTCGCAACGCGCCTCGTTATTAAAAGCTAACAGTAGAAATTAACTAAAGCGTCCCTTAAGAAGCTTTGTCACCGCGACAATTAACTTATCGCTTCCTGCAGTTCTGCTAAAGCTTGTGAATGCAATTGGTAGCTGAAAGCGAGCACGAACAACAGTGCGTGGATAAGTAAATTCAAGCAAACCTTCTGGACCATGAATTCTTCCGTAACCGCTATCTTTCACACCGCCAAAAGGTACTGAGTCAACAGCTGCAAAAGAGATTGTGGAATTGATTGCAACCATTCCAGTATGTAGCTGCGATGCAATCTGCTTACCGCGTCGCTTGGACCAGACTGATGCACCAAGCCCATAACGAGTGTTATTGGCTAACTTGATTGCCTCAGCCATTGATGGCACGCGGTTGATGGCGATTGTTGGGCCAAAGGTCTCTTCAGTCATTGCAATCGAATCTTCCGGAACATCGCAGAAAATCACTGGCTCAACAAAGGGAGCTTTCACTGAATCTGACCCACCCATTAATACTGTTGCACCACGAGCTATGGCATCATCAATGTGGCTCTGGATAATTGGAATCTGCTTCGGCATTGTGGTCGGACCATACTTTCCAACCCCAGGAGCGCCTGGCTTAATTGTTTGTGCAATCTCAACTACCTTTGCAATGAACTTATCGGCAACTCGTTCATCGACGTAAACACGTTCAGCTCCAATACATGTCTGACCAGCATTGGATAAAGCAGACCAGACGGTGGCATCTGCGGCACGCGCGATATCGGCATCGTGAGCCACAAGTACTGGATCTTTTCCACCACATTCAAGTACTACCGGAGTCATCTGCGCAGCACATGTAGCCGCAACAATCTTTGCAGTTCGAGTTGATCCTGTGAAAGCCAACTTATCTACACCACTTTCGCAGAGAAATCTTCCGGTTTCACCAAGACCAGTAATGCAGGTGAAGACATCTGCAAGTAATGTCGCATCAAGAAATGTACGAGCCAGGTATTGGCCTACTCCCGGGGTGTATTCACTTGGCTTGAAGACGACGGTATTTCCAGCGGCAAGTGCATATGCAATTGATCCAAGGGGAGTAAAGACCGGATAGTTCCAAGGGCCAATAACGCCTACAACTCCGACAGGAGACCGTTCAACAGTTGCTGACATATTTGCCATCAAAAGACCTGGAGAGCGATAAGAAGTACGCATTACAGACTCTGCATGGCGAGCAGCCCATGCAATGTGGCCTGCGGCAAGTGCTGCTTCTAACTTGGCATCACTCGTTGGCTTTCCAGTTTCAAGTGAGACGAGTTCAGCAAGTTCGTCAACGTTAGCCATGAGGTAGGTGCTCCATTTAAGAAGCAGCTTCTTGCGACCACTAAATCCAATTTCTCGCCATTGAACGGATACAGCACGCGCTGTGGCCACTGCTGCACGCACACCAGCTTCATCTGTGATCGGGTGTGATGCGATAACTTCATCAGTCACAGGGTTGAGCGAATCAAATGTCTGCGCTTTGGAGAGGCTCATAGGCAAAGACTAGACTGCAACTATGTCGGAACCAATCCGCCCAAGCACAATTCTTCCTGCGACGCGTACTCCATTCACGGTCACTACCGAAGATGGACAGACCCTTATCGCTGAAGTCAGTGCCCCGCTAGCTAATCCAACTGCAGCCATTCTCTGCTGCCATCCCAATCCCACTGGTGGAGGAATGATGGATAGCCATATCTATAAGAAGGCTGCTAATCGACTTCCCGCAATGGCTGGAATCACCGTCGTTCGCTTTAACACTCGTGGAACAACGAGCGAAGCAGGAACTAGTACCGGCAGCTACGACCATGGCCGCGCTGAAAAATATGATGTTGAAGCAATGTTGCGCTACTGCTTTGATGTTTTACAACTAAAGGAGTTATGGGTAGTTGGCTGGTCATTTGGAACAAGTATTGCAATCAGCCATGCACGCGATCCACGGATTAAGGGCCTGATTCTCTTAAGCCCAACGCTGCTCGATATCGTTGATGGCGATCTGGAATTTTGGGCGCAAGATGGAAGACCAATCACTGCGTTAATTCCTGAACATGATGATTACCTCAAGCCAGATCAAGCAGCAGAGCGATTTGCAGTTATTCCGCAGATTAATCTGATTCCTGTGGCAGGTGCCAAGCACTTATGGGTTGGAGAACCCATGGTGCATCGAGTCCTATCTGAGATTACTCAAATTGTTGCTCCAGATAGACTGCCGCTTCCTACTGAAATTTAGGAACGTTCTGAGCGCGGAAAGACAACTTCTTCAAGAATCAGAATAATTGAAGCAGCGACAGGTACTGCAAGCAAGCCTCCGACAAGACCAAGAAGCGATGTTCCAATAAGCGCAGAAATAATTGTTACCGCACCAGGAACATTGAGATTTCGCTTCATTACCTTTGGAGTAAGAAGATAGTTTTCAATCTGAACATATAGGACATAGCCAACGAAAGCGATAATTCCAATTGAGATTGATTCCGTAAATGCAATTAAGGTAAAGATTGCCGATCCAATGAAGTGGCCAATCAGAGGAACTAGTCCACAGACGAAGATGATGATGCCGATGGCTATCGGTGATGGCAATCCAAGAATTACCCCAAAGAGGGTCATAAAGAGCGCAGCAAGGAATGAGATAAGGATCTGGCTGCCGACGAAGGCGCCAACGCGGGCAATGATGGCTTCGGTGAGAGAGGCAACCCGTGGTCTGCGGCTTGCTGGAACCAACTTCAAGCCAAGTTCTGTCGCCTGTGGCAAAGATGTAATGAAATAGAGCGTTAAGACCAAGATGGTGAGTGCGGTAAATGTTCCAGATAAGACGCTCTTGCCCACACCAATGACGCCACCAAATGCTGAAATCAGAAGAGTTCCATCAGATGTAACAGAATCTAACTTTTTCTGCAGCGAATCAATAATTCCGTATTGATCATTTATTGATGCAAAAGTGGCGTTGTTCTTGAGATTGTCAAGCAGAGCAGGAGCACTCTCAATCAAATGTGTTCCTTGAGCAACAAGACTTGGAACAACGAGTGCGCCAAAGAGAATTACCATTACAAGGACAGCAGAAAAAATAATGGAGACTGCACCAGCTCGCGAAAGACCGCGACGACGAATAGCTTCAACTGCTGGATTAAGACCAGTTGCCAAGAAGAGTGCAACCAAAATTAAGACAAAGACCTGACTTGCGCTAGCGAGTGCGCGCATCAAAACAAAGGCTGTGAGAGCACCGATTGTGGCAACAAATCCAAAATAAAATGGATGTCCACGGTCGATTGGAGCACCTGCAGCCCCAAAATTAGAGACTGTGACGGATTCCTTTGTTTTTTTCTTCATGCGGTCTGAAATAGCCATGATTTATTGTAAAGCGTACGAGAGAATATGACCTATGGCGCTACGGATTACAGGACTCGGCGAAGAAATCGCAGCTGTGACCGGCCTACCCTGGAACGTCTCACTCGAGGAATGGCCTGAAGATCCGCTCTTGGCGGAGAAGCGCGGTATCTCTCGCCACATCGTGCGTCTGGTGCGCTCTACGGATGATCCCGATTCAGAGGTCTATGCCGTCAAAGAAACAGTTTCCGAATTTGCCAATCGCGAATACAAGATTCTGCGAGAGCTGACCCATTTAGATGCCCCAAATGTGCAATCAATCGCTGTTATTGAGGGCCGCACGAATAACAGTGGGGAAGAACTTCCCTGCGCACTTGTTACACGTTTCCTTCCTTACTCACTTCCTTATCGCGTCGTCTTAAGCGATAAGACAGTCACAGCTGAAGATGTGACGTTGATGGCTAACGCCCTTGCCTTGCTGTTGGTGCGCCTTCATCTGCTTGGATTTTGGTGGGGCGACTGCTCACTTTCTAACACTCTCTTTCGTCGTGATGCCGAAGGTTATGCCGCATATCTTGTAGATGCTGAAACAGGTGAGTTTCAGAAGTCATTAAGTGATGGCCAGCGCGAGCATGATTTAGAGATTGCACACTTCAACGTTGCAGCAGAACTAGAAGATCTACAGCTATCTGGCGTTCTATATCCTGGCCTCGATCCAATTCGCGCGAGCTCAGCGTTGATTAAGAGGTATCACCGTTTGTGGGGAGCGCTCAAAGATAGGCAAGTTCTTGACCCTAAAGACCGCCATGCTGTCGAGCGCGCTATGCGCCAGTTGCACGACCTTGGATTCGCCGTTGAGGAAGTCTCTGTTGTTGTACAAGAAAGTGATGGCTCAGAAAAACTCATCTTTCAGCCAAAACTTGTGGCAGCGGGTTATCACAAGAACCGACTTCGCGAGTTAATGGGGTTAGATACAGAAGAGCTACAAGCTAAACGTTTATTGGCATCCTTTGATCGTTATCGTGGTCGTGAGAAAGCTCCGAAACCACCAATTGCAGAATCTGCAAAACGTTGGCTCGATGAAGTTTTTCGACCAACTGTGAATCAAATCCCACCCGAGCTAGAGGGCAGAATTGAACTTGCTCAATTTTTCCACGAAGTTCTCGAACATCGCTGGTACTTAAGTGAGAAGGCCGGGCATGATGTGGGACTTGAATTTGCTGCTAAATCCTATGTTGCCGAAGTTTTGCCCTATCGCCGTGATTCTGGTGTAGATGTCCGTAAAGATGGCATGATTCAGCAGTGAGGAATTCAAAATGACGCTACCGCCAAACTTCTCACAAGCTTTCGATTTAAGTTCGTTGGGAAAGCCACCGGTTGATACATCAACCCCAATGCCAGGCCTTGAAATCACGCCACAGAATTTGCAGACGGAAGTTCTTCCATTATCTGAAGGCAAGCCTGTAGTTATACTCTGCTGGAGCCCTCGTTCTGCAGATTCAGTCACGATGCTTCGCGCCCTCGGAACGATTGAGAGCGAAGATAAAGGCAAGTGGGTATTAGCTCACGTCAATGTTGAAGTACAAGCGCCAGTGGCGCAAGCGTTGCAAGTGCGAACTATTCCTTTTGGAATCGTCTTTATCGGTGGAAAGGCAATTCCATTCCTGGAACAACCTCTGACCGAAGCACAGCTACGAGAAGTTATCGCCAAGATTTTATCGCTAGCTGCACAACAAGGAATTGGTGAAGAGCCAATTGAGCAAGCAGAGCCGGAAGAAGAAGAGGCGTTGGCAGCACTTGATCAAGGTGACTATCCAGCGGCAGAGGCTGCCTATAAGCGTTTGCTTGCACGTAAGCCAAATGATCAATATGCCAAGTTGGGTCTTGCACAAGTGCAGTTGTTAATCCGTACTATCGATCTTGATGGCGCAAAGATTATGGAAGAAGCAATCGAGCGACCTGAAGATATCAATCTCCAATTACAGTGTGCAGATATTGAAGTAATGAGCGGCTACCTAGATTCTGCCTTTGACAGATTACTTCGCTTGCTTGTAGTTCTTGTTGGAGATGAACAGAAACGAGTCAAGGATCATCTCCTCGAACTCTTCACCTTGGTAGATCCTGCCGACCCTCTTGTCATCAAAGCGCGCGCTCAACTAGCTAATGCTCTTTTCTAATCCATGACTCAAGTAGATATCGGTCACGGCCGCGAACAGAGGCTGATTCACGTACTCTTCTTTCTCTTCGGCTTTGGCATCATGGCCTGGGTACCTCGCTTTCCTGAAGTACGTGAAAATTTAGGGCTGGATAATGGCGCTTTTGGCTCGCTCATGAGTACGGGTTCAATTGGCGCCTTCTTTGGACTTTTGACTGCGGGCCACATCATTCACCGCATAGGGGTGAAAAAGGTAACTGTAGTTTCGATAGTCATTCTTTATGCATCACTCATTAGCTTGGTGCACATACGCTCAACAATTCCCTTTCTTGTTTTTAGCATCGGTTTTGGTTTTGGAATCACGGCAATTCACGTCAGCCTCAATAGCCAAGCCTTTCACTTCAATGACCGCAGTGGAAAAAACATTGTTACCAGTAGCGCTGGGTATTGGAGCGCAGGAGCCTTATCTACTGCTATCGCTTCAGGGTTTTTGGTTGATCGAATTAGCCTGGTAGTTCATATCACCCTGCTTTCTTTACTGATGGCAATTGCCATGATTGCCATAGTTCTTTCGCTGCACCCAGTTCTTCTTGCAGCAAATACAGATACTGAGACCGAGTATTCAATCAAGCAGATATTTACCTCTTTTCAGATTGACTGGCCCGTCAGCCTGGGAATGGCATGTGCTATTTATCTAGAGTTTGCAGTTGGTGACTGGGGTGCGATCTTTACCAAAGATCGTTTAGAAGTATCTGCAGGTTTAAGTACAGTTCCTTATATTGTATTTACGGCGATGATGATCTTTGGTCGACTGCTTATTCATAAACTCTTGCCACATGCACCCCTTGAATACTGGGTCAAACGTGCAGCGCTACTTGGCGGTCTTGGCTTTGGTGGCAGCATCATCATTGCAACGAATCTGCCAGCAGATATGAAGTGGTGGTCCTATTGGCTCTTCGTTCTTGGCTTCTTCTTGGGCGGCCTAGGCTCATCATTTATTGGCCCAAGCTTCTTTAGAGCAGCTACTCGTCGCTCAAACTTACCTAACGCAATTGTGGTGGGGCAGTTTGGCGTAGTAAATAACGTACTGACATTCATCATCAAATGGATTGTGGCCTGGACTATTCAATTAACGGGCTCAATTGCACTCGCCATGATGATTCCGACAGCGATGTTGCTTGCCTCTATCTACTTTGCAAATGTACTCAAGGAAGATTCGCAGGCTAAGCGTTAGATTCGTTCAAACCAGACCGTAGCAAGTGGTGGAATTCGCACTGCGGCATAGAGGTTGGTATCTACATCCACAGTAAAGTCTTTATTTGTCACGCCACTGCCACCGTACTTAAGGTCATCGGTATTGAGCACTTCGTGCCAGATTCCTGAAACTGGAAGCCTGAGTTGATATTGCTCGTGGGGGACAGGTGAAAAATTTGTTACTGCGACCAGTGGAATTCCCTTATCTGACCAACGTGTAAATGCCAGAGTGTTTCCAGCGCCATCATCTCCGACAATCCATTGGAAGCCATCTGCGACGATATCTTTCTCCCACAAAGCTGGAATGCGTTTGTAGTTAGCGTTGATATCGCTGACAACTCTCTGCACACCTTGGTGTTCCGCAAACTCTGTCAGATGCCACTGCAACCCAGCTTCCTGGTTCCACTCATCGTTTTGTGCAAACTCTTGCCCCATAAAGAGCAGCTTCTTTCCAGGATGGGCCCACATAAATCCATAGAGCGCGCGAAGCGTTGCAAGTTTTTGCCAGCGATCACCTGGGAACTTATTGACCAGAGAACCTTTACCGTGCACAACTTCATCATGCGAAAGTGGCAACATGAAGTTTTCAGACCAGGCATAGAGAATCGAGAAAGTAATTTCGTTATGGTGATAGACGCGGTGAATTGGCTCGTGAGCCAGATATTCAAGGGTGTCGTGCATCCATCCCATATTCCACTTAAAGCCAAAGCCGAGACCACCACCAGAAGTATCTTTTGTGACTCCACCCCATGCAGTTGATTCTTCAGCGATCATCATGATGCCGGGATAGTGCTTGTATGCAGTAGATGTAGCTTCTTGCAGCAGCTGAACTGCCTCGAGATTTTCACGTCCACCAAACTTATTGGGCAGCCATTCGCCCTCTTTACGCGAATAATCGAGGTAGAGCATTGATGCCACAGCATCTACGCGCAGGCCATCGATATGAAACTCTTCTAACCAATAGAGCGCACTTGCCACAAGGAAGTTACGTACTTCATTGCGACCAAAGTTGAAGATGAGCGTTCCCCAGTCGGGATGTTCGCCTAAGCGAGGATCGGCATGTTCGTATAGAGCTGTGCCATCGAATTTTGCTAGCGCCCATTCATCCTTAGGAAAGTGAGCTGGAACCCAATCAAGGATGACGCCAATGCCTGCTTGATGAAGCGCATCTACGAGAAATCTAAATTCATCAGGGGAACCAAAGCGTGAGGTAGGTGCAAAGAAAGAGGTGACTTGATATCCCCAAGATGGTGAATAAGGATGTTCGGTAATCGGTAGAAACTCTACGTGTGTGAAGTTCTGCTCTTGTACATATGCGACTAACTCTTGCGCCATCTGAACATATGAAAGCCCAGGACGCCAAGAACCAGCGTGTACTTCATAGACAGAGACAGGAGAGCGCCATGGTTGATAGTGCGTGCGCTTGTTCATCCAATCAGTATCGCCCCAGGCGTAACTGCTTTCAGTAACAACAGATGCAGTACGTGGTGGATGTTCGGTTGCACGTGCCATGGGATCTGCGTGATCTATCCAGGCGCCGCTGCTGGTGCAGATAGCGAACTTGTAACAAGTATTTGGCCCAACATCAGGAATGAAGATTTCCCAGATTCCGGTAGATCCAGCGCGCACCATCGGATGGGTATTGCGATCCCAGAAATTATGGTCTCCGACCAGACTGACTGCTTGCGCATTGGGTGCCCAGACAGAGAACGCAGTTCCAATAAGAGCGCCATCGTTTTCGCGCTTTACATGCGCACCTAGAACTTCCCAGAGTCTTTCATGGCGACCTTCAGAGATGAGGTGGAAATCGAGTTCGCCTAAAGTTGAATAGGGATTGAGATAACTGCCATGGCCAAGAAAAGTGTTTTCTCCACCGGGCTTTGCGCCGCTAAAGAGGCGAGAGAAGAAAGACATGTGCAATCTTAAAGCTTTACCTGCGCAATGTGAACAACTTTTCCGGACAACCTTGTCGGATCAAGGCGCACATAGGTGTGTGCAGACCAGTCATATTTAGCGCCATCAATCAAATCCGTTACCGCAAAGTTATCTATTTGCAGTCCAAGCTCTGCCATATTCCAATGAACAGTAGTCTCTTGTGCAAAAGTTGGGTCAAGATTTACAACAACCAAAATTAAGTTATCTCCTTCGCGCTTGGAATAAGCGAGAATGGCATCGTTATCGGTGGGATGAAAACGTAAGTTACGAAGACGCTGCAGCGCCACATTTTTCTTGCGAATGGCATTGAGTTGAGTGATAAAGGGAGCCAAGGTCAGCTTTTTCTTGGTTGCGCCTTCCCAATCACGCACCTTGATTTCATACTTTTCAGAGTCCATGTACTCCTCTCCACCCTCTTTAAAGCGGCGGTGTTCATAGAGTTCATAGCCTGCATACATTCCCCATGAAGGGCTTAACGTTGCGGCAAGTGCTGCGCGAATAGCGAAGATTGCAGGATTTCCTGATTGCAGATGGAAAGGCAAGATATCTGGAGTATTGACCCAGAAGTTAGGTCTGAAGAAGGCGCTGGTCTGTTGTGACACTTCGTTGCCATACTCAATTAGCTCTTGCTTGCTAGTGCGCCAGGTGAAATATGTATATGACTGATGAAAACCAGCTTTGCCGAGCGCATGCATCATTGCAGGCTTGGTAAAAGCTTCAGCTAAGAAGATGACATCTGGATTTTCAAGGCGAATGGTCTTCATGACATCGGCCCAGAAATGCACTGGCTTGGTATGTGGATTATCTACACGGAACACCGAGATTCCTTTAGAGATCCAGAAGCGCAAGATGCGAAGTGACTCTTTTAGGATTGCGTCGTAGTCGTTATCAAAATTAATGGGATAGATATCTTGATACTTCTTGGGTGGGTTCTCTGCGTATGCAATTGAGCCATCTGGGCGAGTGGTGAAGAACTCAGGGTGCTCTTTCACCCACGGGTGATCAGGGGATGCCTGTAGCGCAAAGTCCATCGCTACTTCTAGGCCGTTCTTCTTGGCACTTTTCACAAAGCTTTCGAAGTCAGCAAGAGTTCCGAGTTCTGGGTTGATGGCATCGTGGCCACCTTCTTTATTTCCAATCGCCCAAGGAACTCCAGGATCTGTGGCCGATGGCGTCAAGGTGTTGTTTTTACCTTTGCGAAAATTTGTACCGATGGGGTGCACGGGAGGTAGATACAAGATATCGAAGCCCATCGCTGCAACTGCAGGAAGACGAAGTTCTGCGGTCTTAAAGGTGCCAGAAATTACTGCGCCATCTGCGCCAACTTTTGCGCCTTCGCTACGGGGGAAGAATTCATACCAAGAGCCAACTAGCGCCCGTTCGTGATCTGCGCGGATAGGAAAGTGCTCTGTTGAGCTAACAAGTCTGCGTAGCGGGTTGGCCGCGAAGTAAGAGCGAATGACTTCAGTTGAAGTCTGCGAGAAACGATTCATGGCAGATAGCGTTGAATCACCGAGCGCCTTGATAGCAGGGGAAAGCAGTGACTTAGCCGATGGATCTTGCTCTAACTTCTCTTCAAAAATCTTTTTACCGATTGCACACATGAGCTCAGCATCGATATCGGCTGGAATCTTGATTTCAGCATCATGCAACCAGGTAGCAAAGGGGTGATCGTAAGAATCGATTGTGAAGGTGAAATCCCCTCGTGCCGGAATAGTTACCGCACCTTCATAGACATCTCCGCCGTGCCATTTCTCGTGCATAACTGCACGGGCAATCTCTTTCTGAGCGCTGTCATAGAGAACTACATCGGCGCCAAGAGCGTCGTGGCCTTCACGGAATATGGTTGCACTGACTGGAATTACTTCACCAGCGATTGCCTTTACAGGAACGAAATCTCCCCCGAAGAGAACTACAGGGGAGATGTCGGTGACAGGAATTCGATTAATCAACCTGAACCTTCGGTATTTCCAGCATCTGCTGAACGTACATCGAAAATACGGTACTTATCAATAGCTTCTTGCACGACAGCTTCCTTCACTTCGCCAGCTTTTGCCAGCTCTGCCAAGGTTGCAACAACGATTGATTCAGCATCGACCTTAAAGTGGCGACGAAGTGCACCGCGAGTATCGGAAAGACCGAATCCATCTGTACCTAGCGAATGGAATTGGTTTGGTACCCAAGGAGAGATTTGATCCTGAACTGCGCGCATAAAGTCAGAGACAGCGATTACGGGACCTTCTGTGCCCTTGAGTTTGTCGTAGACATAAGCGGTCTTCTTATCGCGTGGATTGAGCATGTTGTGGCGATCGACTGCAAGACCATCGCGACGGAGTTCATTCCATGAAGTTACTGACCAGACAGAGGCGGCAACGCCCCAATCTTCAGCAAGTAGCTTCTGCGCCTTAACAGCCCAGTTGACTCCAACGCCAGATGCAAGAATCTGTGCATTCTTCTTACGCTGCTTTGCAGCAGGTGCGTAGAGATAAATTCCCTTGAGCAGACCGTCTAGATCTAAGTTCTCTGGTTCTGCAGGCTGCACATATGGCTCGTTATAGATAGTG
>JACCEC010138514.1_pt1 | contig 14623 bp, 19 predicted proteins | sample 7450121 | NCBI WGS metagenome assembly JACCEC01 (sample SAMN15323455, study PRJNA562643) | freshwater metagenome | isolation source: river surface water | place: USA:Blue River Watershed | collected 2017-08-18 | reverse complement strand
TGGTTGTTCCATATATGACGAACTTCAGTTACAGTTTATATATTGTCATCGTAACTTTCTTATTCTAGTAATCTATAACTGAAAAGATTCGATCTGGATGAAAAAGGTTTGGACAAACGGTTGTTTTGATATTTTGCACATCGGGCATCTAAAGATGCTGGAATATGCAAAGGGTAAAGGCGATTATCTAGTAGTTGGAATTGACAGCGACTTGAGAGTTAAAGAGCTCAAGGGAAACGACCGTCCTTATAACAATGAAAATGACCGCAAAGCATTTCTAGAATCAATAAAGTTTGTTGATGAGGTAGTTATCTTCGGTAGCAAAGAAGAGTTTGAAGAGATGATAATAAGACATGAAATCGACACTATAGTTGTTGGTGAAGAATATAAACACGGAACTGTTCTTGGTTCTTCTCTGGCTCATGTGGATTTTTTCCCGAGGTACAAAAATCACTCAACTTCTAAAATACTATCCAGTAAGAATATATAGTTCAAAATAACTAATTCTGAATGGAACCAGTTTTAAACTTAAGCGCATTTGGTGAAGTAATACCAGGAAAAAAGAAGGAAACCGAAGACATCACTTTTGGATCTTTTATGAAGGATAAAGGAAAAGAGATGGACAGAACAGCTAATCCAAGTGATTTAATTGCACACAAAGCTCTTCTTCACATATCTCAGCTTAAACTATTTCATTGGCAAACACATTCATTCGCAGAGCATAAGGCACTTGACGATGCCTTCGAAGAGCTTATAGATCTTACTGATGGATTAATGGAAAGCACTATGGGTAAATACGGAAGACCTAAATTGTCTTCTTCTACTGCGATGAATCTTACAAATTATTCTGAAAACAGTCCATGTTCAGGATATCTTCAGGAGATGAGAAATTGCTATTCTCAGGAGATTAGATCTATGCTTTCTTCAGAAAAAGATTCTGAGCTTCTTAATATAGTAGATGAAATTGTTGCTTTGTTTGACAAAACAATTTACTTACTTACATTAAAGTAAAAAGAGCGAGATTCCTGCGGGGCTCCAACCCTTTCAGCTTGTCTCTTCGGAATTTCTCTCGCTCCTGCGGTGAAATGCAAGATATATATAAAAACAAATAGCAACAGCTAATGAAAAATATTAAAACATTCGAAAGTTTCTCCCTCGATGAATTTGAAAGCGGGTATTATCCTGCTGGAACAGAATACGATCCATCGGCACCTTGGAACCAAGGAGACCCTGACACAGTGAGAGGTACCGATGTGCCTTCATCTAAATTGAAATTTGATTTGATTGGTTCGGATTACGCGGAAACAGCAATTCTCAAGAAAAAAGATGATGGCAAATTATATGCTGTTTACTTCGATCCAGGAACGGAGGAATTCATGGAATTCATGGAGGTCGAAAGGGAAGTTGTAGGAAGAGACGAAGATGGCGATCCCGAGTACGAATATAATTGGGACAATGCAGAGGTTGATGATGATGCAATTCTAGCTTACGCAACAGACAAATCCGCAGAGGGAATTGGATTAGGTTTGACCGGGTGGGAAGAAGGAAAGGTTACTACACTAGATCCGCAAGTTGCTGAGGAATTACTTAGTCTTTATAATTTTATCACGAGTAAAATGGAAAAAGCTGGAACCCACACTTCATATTTAAATAAGCAGAAATATCAAGAATTAAAGAAACTAATAGAGTTACTGACTCCTATTGCCGAAGGATAAAAACTATGAAAAAGACACAATTTTTTGTATTTGCAATTATTGCTTTGGTTTTATCTAGCTGTACAGATGGTAGTTTAAACTTTAACGAGATGGTATCACTTTCGAGGGAGGAAGCTTTGAAAATATCAATTCACGCTAAGTTCTATCAATCTTCCTCGACAAAAGATCTAAAAAGAGTACAATCAGTTTTCCGAGGTGAAGATAACTCTACCATAGAAATTTTTTGTACGAATTCAGGAGAATTGAAATCTAAAGTTATAGATTCTCCATATTTGGAGGATGAGGTAATTCACTTACCTGTACAAATGACACTCGAGCAAGCTGAGGAAAAACTACAAGATGCTGGATATTCAGATTGGTCCGAAGTAGTTTTAAGAAGACCCTTAGGTCCAGATTTTACTTCACCTCTTTATATTTTTACAACACAGACTTCTTATATTGGTGTGAACACTATCACCGGTGAAGTTACCCCTTTATAAAAAACTAAATTAAAAATGAAAAATTTAATTCACTTCGACAACTTTTCAAAAATAAACGAAGGATCTTCTGAAGGAATACACCCAGCAGTTAGAGAGAAACTACTTTCTTACCTCAAAGAAAACCCCAAAGCTACCTATGCAGAAGCAAGGGATCACATTGGGGAAACTTTAAAAGGATGGAACTTGTCCGAGGATGATTTTGAGGAAGCTCAAAAAATCTCAGGAATCAGCAAGTAATCACTCGTCTTCTCCGTCGTTATCGTCATCATCGTCTTCAGTTTCGATGTCTGAGATAATCTCAACGTTCATAGGATTCTCGTGATGATCATCATGTCCGTGCTCATGCTCTTCATCTTCCATCTCCATTCTACCTTTTAGGAAATGGTAAACTTCTTCAACATCATCGGTTGATGTAGCCATGTGATCCAAAGCCCAATCATGTCCGGCTGATAACATTTTATCTACTTTTTCTCTGTCCATAGCCAGCATATCTTCAATCGCGTGCTTGATCGTCATCAGATGCTGGAAGAACATGTAGTTTTCGTGATGATTTTCACCTTCGGTAACAGAATTAACAGGAACACTGTTGAAATCTTCGAATTGTTTAATATTTTTCATTTTGGGTTTTTTATTTATGTATATATTTTTTTAGAAGCCAAGATCTGAAAGATCTGATGACATCTCTAAATCATCTAGGAAACTATCGGAAAACTTGGATTTATTTTGTAAGATATAATCCATGAGTGGTGAATCTTTTTCGACGTTCTGTGAAAGATAAGCAAGATCCCCTGGATTTTCCCGACTTATTTTGGCTAAATCGACTTTGTCTAATAACTCAAAAATCACAGTCGATTTGTCGCCAACGAATTTTTTGTTATTCAGAAATTCCATAAGAGATTTTCTCAATTCCAATTTTCTGCCACTTACAAGATTGACAAACCATTTTTCAAGCGAAAATTCAGAATCAGTCGAAGTTAAAAATTCCACTTGAGAATCCAAAAGATCCCTGGACAGCTTGTTGTCTTTTAGGAAAATTTTCCTGCTTGAGAATTCTACTGGTGCTCCTTTTACTGAAATTAATCTGTTGTTTGAAGCATCCATCCATTTGACATTTTTCGGGGATCCCTCTAAACTTTCTAGTCTGTTGTTTGAACAATCGTAGAATCCTCCAACTTTTTTTGGTCCAAACTCCAAAGATTGTAATTTGTTGTGGCCGCAAACAAAATCTCCACCAACTTCAGTGGCGCAGCCTTCTAAACTTTCCAAGTCGCATGCAGAAACATCCAAACCTTTGCCAATTGTTTTTGGACATCCCTCAAGGTTTTTGAGTAGGGGATTTTTATAAAGCATCAGGATTCCTGAAATTGAATCCCTGTTACTGAGAGCCTTTAAATCAGAGATATTATTTCCAGCAGCGGAAATTTCTTCACAATTGTCTGAAATACCATCCAAAGAATTTAAGTAGTTGTTGGAGCAGTAATACCTCTTCGCTTTTTTAGGACCAAATTTCAGATTATCCAAAAGGTTATTAGAACAAATAAAAGATTCACCAACTTCCTCCGGACCACCCTCTAGTGTTGTAATTTCCAAACCCCCTATATCAAAGGTCCCAGAAACCTTTCCGAATACAAATGGAAGTATTTTTGGTTCTTTTGCAAAATCCTCAGATAGCGACCCATCGAAATCGCCCTGTATATTGATTTTACCGTCTTTTAATTCCCAGGTACCGTTAACACAAGAGTTAAGGATTTCACTCATCTCTGGGGAGATTTCGGACAGAAATTTGGACTCATTTAGGAAGGATTTAAAGTTTCTTATCTTTTTCACTTTCTATATATTCAAAGTAAGAGGATAGAGTTCCTAAACATCATTCTAGGATTGATATATAGATGCAAAAGAACAAAATTTTATCATGGGAAAAAAAGTTTATGACTTTAAAAGTTTCGTTTTGAACGAATACGCCTCCAATGCAAATGAGGGTGTTTTCTCTCAAGCATTTTCTGGATTAGCAAAATGGGCAAAAGATTTAGTTGACGGTATTAAGGCTGGCTTAGTAAAGCTTATTCCTTCAGGTCCTAAAAAAGGCTTACCTGTAGCTACTTATTTCGACCCATCTGCGGGTGACATTGTAAACCAAATTAACTCTTTCTATTCAGGTACTGAGTTTGCAAAACAAAACCCAATGTCAATGTATGAATCAACATCATACGAAGAACTTGAAGAAGCAAGAGTACCTTTGGAATACACAGAAGAGGATCAGACAGTTAGAAACATCTCAGCTCCTGAACTTAAGGAAATGGTTGAGAAACTATACAGATCAAAAACAAGAGGTGGTAGAGCAAAGCCCATTTTCGTATACGGAGCGCCTGGTATTGGTAAGACACAAATCATTGGTCAGGCAGCTAACACCCTTGGAGTTCCTATGATTAACTTAGACCTTCAATTCATGGCACCAGAAGACTTTTTGGGGATTCCAAAAGTTGTTGATGTAAACAAACCTGAATACGACGAGTCTGGAAAATTAGTTTCAGCTGGATCCGGTATGACAAGATCTAACCCACCTATGCTTTTGCCAAGAGACAATGGACCTCAAGGAAAAGGTGGAATCATCTTTATGGACGAAATGAACAGAGCAAACAAAATGGTTCTTAACTCCGTTATGCAATTCGTTCAGATGGGAAGGCTTGGAGAATACGTCCTTCCTGACAAATGGGTAATCGTTGCAGCTGGTAACAGACCTACCGAAGCAGACGTTGCAGAATTCGACTTCGCATTGGCTGACCGCTTTACAATCGTAAACCTTGTACCTAAAGTAGAAGATTGGGCAGATTGGGCAAGAACAAGCGGAAAATTCGAGCCAGAATTTATTAACTTCGTAGAAAGAAACGAAGAACTATTCCACTACTTAGATAGAGAAAAGGCAACATTGAAATTCCCAACACCAAGATCCTGGACTGATGCTGCTATGGTACTTAACGACGAGATCGTTGATTCTGGAGTTAAATCTTGGAGAGAGCTTCCTTCCGAAACAATTTATAACATCTACGCTGACCAAATCGGGCCAGCCGCTGCAGGAAAACTAAAAGCTTATCTTGATGTTATCAGAAAGGTATCTGAAAGTGATCTTGAAGCAATCGTTAAGAATCCAGATAAAGCTAAAGACATTCCTAAGGGATCTGACTTCTCGAACGTTATGTACGGAGTTTATGAAATGTCTCTAAGAAAAGCTGAAGAGATGGCTGCTGACGGAAAAGCAACCACAGAAGATCTTTACAACATTATGAAGTACTTTAACAGATACAACCAATTAGAGCAATTGGCTTGGATCTATAAGAGAATTCAAGAAAGCTATCCAGATTTCGCAGTAACAGAGGAAGTAATTAAAACAAAAGATACTGACGATTCTAAAATGAAAATCGAAGCAGCTAGAATGATTCAAAAAGGTGCTAAAGACAAAGAACTAATTTAATCACACATGTCCTCTACGAGATTTATAAAAAAATCGGATCTTAAACTAATTAAGGCAGGATCGTTCAAGGAGTTTCTCTACGAGAGGGATTCTGCCGTATTAGAATCTGATACGGAGGATAAAGAGGTCAGAGCAAGAATTAAGATTCAAAAAGCAATTCTTTGGATCAATATTAATCGTGGGTTCTTTGGGCAACTACTTTCGAACTTGAACGTTTATGGGAGCTCTGATCCAAACTATCCTACCATGGCAACAAATGGATTGAATATCCAATACCATCCAGATTTTGTGCTAAGTCAATCTGATGCAGCAATCAGATTTGTTCTTTGTCACGAGGTTCTCCACTGCGTCGGTGAACATATGTCCAGGAGAGGTAATAGAAATCCTTTACTCTGGAATTATGCAACTGACTATGCAATCAATCCAATTCTAAACGCTGAATCCGACGCCAACTTTGCTTGGCCAAAAAATCCAGACGGAACAAGAATGGGTCTATTCGAAGAAAAGTACGAAGGTATGAGAGCGGAAGATATCTATGATGATATCATCAAAGACCAGAAAAAACAAAAAGAACTTGAGAATCTATCCAAGAATACAAACTTTGGTGAAGTTACTGATGCTGATCAAGATCTAGGAGAACCTGATTCTGATTCATCAGTTGCACAAGAAGTCTACATGGATGAAGAAGGAGAAGAACAAAAACCAGGTAAACCGACACCCGGCGGGCAACAGCCAGGAGAGGAAGGTGAAGATGGTGAAAAACAACCCGGATCTGGTGGACAACCTGGCGAAAAATCCGATGATGAACCTGAGGGGGAAGATCAGTCCTCCATCATAGGTAAAAAGGTAAGAGTAACGGAAGGACCTAATGCTGGACAGATCGGTACAGTCAAACAAGTACTCCCTAATGGAGATATAATTATTGAATAAAATGGCTACAATTAAAAAAGGAGAATTTGTTCTATTGGATCCAGACACGGTCGACAGTGCTTCAATGTCTAATCAGGGAAAGGAAAAGAGCGGTGGAGCACCAACAGAATTGGAAACTCCACCTGATGATGTAAAAGCCCCAGATTTTGATCCCAATGCAAAAGCTGGACCTGGATACGAAAGAACTCTAACTGGTAAAACAGGTAGATCTACAAAAACATATAAATCGACCCAAGGTTTAGGCAAGGGCGGCAGCAAACAGAAAATAGCTGACTTCTGGAATAGAAACCTGAATAATGCTCTTTCGAGTCAAGGTGCTAAGTTATCTGATAAAGCAAGAAGATTGATCAAAGAGATCTCTTCTTCTAAACCTAAGGTAGATTGGAAAAGAGAACTTAAAAAATTCTTGGATCAAGCTTTCAATAAGTTTGACTATACACTACCTAGCAGAAGAACATTAGGATCTGGAGATATAACCTATGGTAGAAAGAAGATTGGACAGGATACTCTGAAGACTTTAGTTCTTCCTGTGGATACGTCAGGATCAATCTCTAAGTCACAGATTAAAGTCTTCTTCGAGGAGGTCTGGAGCTTGTCTACAAAGCTCGAAATAGATCAAACCTATATAATCTATTGTTCGGATGATATAGATGCAGTAGACGTTGTTAAAAAAGGTCAAAAACCGGATCTTTCTAAATGGGCTTCTACTGGAGGAAATGCTAAAGGATTCGATCCCCCGTTTGCTTACATCGAGAAAAATAAGATCACGCCTTCAGCTGTGATTTACCTCACAGACTCGTTTGCTTCTTACCCATCTGCTTCCAAGTATGGTATTAACAAATATAAAGATAGGGTTTTCTGGTTTATCTGTAATAGCACATCAAACTTCGACAGACCTCCATTTGGAAAATACATTCACGTTCCGATGGACCAGCAAGGAAACTTTATTTAAGGAAATCTTACAAGATTTAAAGTGCTCCCATCCCTCACAAGGATGGGATTTTCTTTTGTTCCCTCACAGGAAACAAATAGTTTACCACCAACAAAGAAATTGTTTTCTACAGAGAATTCGGAAAGTTCGCCCAGTATTTTAATTGGATTAGATAAAAAAGAACCATCGGAAAGCTTATACATTTTTTGATGAGAATCTGAAGCAATCGAATCGACTACACAAACTGAATTTAGTCCAACTGTAGTATCTCCTACTTCAGGTCTTACTTCTTGCGAGAAAGCCACGTATGACTTTCCAGTATTTTCTATAGAAATTATTTGGACTTCTACTAGCATATTAGAAACCTAGTTCTCCTAAATTACCTGTAAGTGTAATTTGGTCTTTAAATTCCTCTGCATCCTTTGGAGAAAGTGCTTGGATTGCCTTTTGGACCTTCGGATTCTTATAAAATTTCTTGAGTGTAATAGCGGCTCTTGCCGGATCTCTTGAGATATAGTCGTCAAGATCTATATTATTCATAATTACCTCTGCGTAATCCTGCGACTGTTCCCGAATCCAATTGAAGAACGTGTTTGGATCTCGGTCAAGTATTGTCGTCCAAAATCTTCCTGAAGGCTCTGAAGAAATCTCCTCCTGTGCTACTTTTGTTGTAATTCCAAAGTCGTTTTTAAGAATTCTTTTTTTCAAATACTGACCAACAAAATCAAGCTTCGCCTCCCAATCTGTTAGATTAGAAATAAGAAATCCCGGAGCTGATTGTATAATAGCTGGTCTGCCTGAGTTTGTAATTCTGATTGGACCACCTGAATAAATTGTGATGCTATCATTGCCTTGTATCCGCCCACCTTTAATATAGTCGTAGGTATCATATGCTAAAGAAGGATGTGTTACCTGAAGATTACCATTTTTCCAAATCCTAGGTGTTGTTGTATTAGTTACACCAAGGGATTGCAATTCTTGGAATGCCGGGGATTTTATGATTTGTTCCTCTGTAAGTGTTTCGCTGACCGAACCGCGTAATGCCTTTGAATTGCTTAATAAAAGTTTTAAGTATGGTTCAAAGTATTGCAAGATTGGATTGTTCCAGTAAACTGTTCTATTGAATGAACCAAGATCTGGCCACTTACTAGTGTTGAAAGTATTTGAGTATCTTGACATCAAAGATTCATAGTCGTTCGACCAATCACTAACACCAGCTGTTGAAGAGAAGTTCTTGATAGAATTGCTATCTCTTTGTTTAAGCCCTTGATAATTTGAAGCTGTTGAAGGATTGAAATCAGTCAAAGACCTAGCACCAGAAGGAATTACAAAAAGGTTGAATTCAATTGGAGGTAATGATGAATTCTCCGGTACGAAGATCAAAAAGTCTTCGTCCTCTTCATTTTGAGAAATATCGAAATATCCAGCAAGTCCCCTATTGAATTCATATTTAAATTCACTCTTCAGGGGTGCTGCTAGTCGTGGGTATTTTTTCTTTAACTTGTCCGAGACTTTACCTCCCTCTGCAGCAGTTTCAAAAATTGCATATTCCTTAATGTGCCTCATTAAAATCCTAATCTTTTAAGATCTGATGCGATCCCCATGCTGTCTCTGAAACTTTCAGGAAATTCATTTTCCTTGTCAGCATCAGCAAGCCACTCGTTGAAGGCGGGAGAGTTTAAAAGTTTAGTTAAAACAGAAGCCATGGCATCTGGTTCTTCCATAATGTATCCAACAACATTATAGTGTTCCATAAATTTATCAGCTTTCCCCTTAGAGGCGAACTTTTCAAATTCCTTAATCCAGTTGTCTGAATTCTTTTCTATTCTCTCGAGTCTTTGCTTATCATCGTCTGAAAGATTTGAAACCTTCTCAAACAAACTAAAACTTTTAACATTTTTCATATCTCTTTATATATCAGGATTTCTTTTTGGGTTTTGGTTCTTCGGTAATGCCAAGAATTCTTTCTTTTGTTGATTTCTTATCTATGCACTTTTCACAGCACGGTGTTCTATACATTCCTTGTGTTTCCCCGTTGGGAAGTCTATGCATAGGAAGATCCACTATGTAAAATTCAGTGTGTGGATGCTGCACTAAACAAAAACTGCAGATCGATTGCTTAATTTCTCTTTTTGCCATAGCTCTTTTACTGTCGTAAGAATAAATAAATTTCACAAAAAAAGCCAGTTCCCTGGCTTTTTGAGTTTTGTTGTTGGTTAGTTAAAATCCAATATCCGAAAGATCTGCTCCCAGATCAGCTTCGTCTTTAAAATCTTTATCGACGTTTGCCTTTCTAAGAATTCTTTTCACCGCTGGATCTTCAACAAGACCCGTGTTCCAGATTTTACCGAGTGTAATCGATTTACTTTTAATGTTTTCTGAACTAAGCTCATCTCTGATTGGATCCCTTTGTAGTTTTGACATTCTCTGGAATCTCTCGGTTGTAATTAACCATAGATAAGCTGCGGTCCAGCTTTCGTACATGCGTGCTCTTCCAAAGGTCTCTTTTAATACTGACTCCGGATAAAGATTCCTTTTTGCATCGATGCTTGCTCCTTTATCCAACGGAATCCCCTCTAAAGAATAAAGATCGTTGTTGTTGCATGTAACTGAAACATAGTCACCTGTTTTCTTTGGGAAACCTCTAAGTGTGTTAAGTTCGTTGTCACTGCAATTGAAAGAACCACCTGAGATTTCTTCCGGTCCTCCAACTAGACTTTCTAATTTATTGTATGAGCAATCAAAAGAACTTTGCATAGACTTAGGTGCTCCTACCAGTGAGGTTAAAGAGTTTGATGAACAATTATAGGAGCCAGAAACTTTTTGTGGTCCGCCCTCCAAATTTACCAAGGATGTTTCCCCCCTTTGACGCGAACAATCAAAGTTACCTCCGATTTGTTGTGGGCAACCTTTTAAGGAGGTGAATTTACAGCTTTGTATCCTAAGATCTCCTGTTACCTTTTCGGGGAATCCTTTGAAGCTTTTGAGGTTGCAATCTGAAACATTTAGTGTTCCTTGAAATTCTCCAAATTCAATTCCTTCCGGAAATTCTTCGTAGGATGAAAATTTACCCTGCATAACTGTCGAATATGAAGATCTTGATGTTGCATCAATTTTGCCGGTTTCTTTATTAAACTCCCAGTTTCCTTCTCCACAAACCATATTAAGAAACTCGATGCCTTCTCTGCTGATGTTCTCTAATCCGGTTGAATTAATTTTAAGAAGCTTACAAACCTCTCCATAATCGGATCCTGTTTCTTCACAATAGATTTTAAGATCTGCAATCAACTTACGTTTGATCTTATCATCCATCGCCTCGTTTATTTTCTCCGAGAGACTATAGATGTTAAAGTCTAGAATTTTTGCCATTATGTGATAATGTATTTTCTGTATATATCAAGCTAAGCAATCGTAGTGGGAATGATTTTTTTTAGTATGTGTGATATATAGAAAAAATAAATATCATAGTGATGACAGAAAAAAACAAATTCGTTTTCGAGAGTTTCCAAGACTTCGTAGAAAACATTCTTGAAAAAGTAAGTGCTGGTCAAATTAACGAGGAGGAAGCAGCAAGCATGTTTGTCGCTGAAGCAAATTTGATAATTGGTGACCTCGGAATCAAAGGAGAGGGTAAAACTGCATGTAATGATTTTTTTGCTCAGCTTACTAAACAAACTTCAGGTACCGATAAGGATTCAATTTATATAGCAAAAGAAATAAAGGCAGAATTAGAAAATGCTTTTGACACCCTAAATGAAGCCCAAGGAGGTTCAGAAATAGTAAAGACAAAATCTGGATGGAAAAGAGATTATGTCGGGGGAACTTACGAATACGCATTTGCAGGAGCTGCTTATTTTGATAATCTTGATATGATAGATCCAAAAGAAGCAAATGATGGTACTTTTAATTCAGATACTAAATATAGGTCAATAAATAAAGTATTAGGAGCTATAAATTGGCTCAACATTAGAAACTTCAACGTCTTTCCATTTCCTAAAGACAGACCATCCATGAAGGATCTTAGAAAAGACCCCATTAAAAAGGAACTAGTAACAATAAAGGATCTTTCTGGAAAAACCATAGAAACTGTAATTGAGCTTGTACCACAGCAAGTTGCGGATAAAGACGAAACGGAATATCAAGTTATCTTCACAATTCCTCTGTATTCAGTAGCTATTTTCAATGCAGGAAAAGGAGAACCGCTTGACGAAACTGCAACTACAGAGGTAATTAAACCAGCTGGAACTTCGATTAAAATCACTGATAAATTGCATGCCTCGACCGGAATGGACTTCTTCGAGGAAAATGCAGTTAAAATCTCTGCAGCTGGAATGGGAGCTATTAAAGCAATGCTATCTGAATATAACACCATTGACAAAATCGTAGTCAACGGTGGTGCATCTAGTAAGCCAACCAGCAGAGCGGGAGGAAACGAACAACTTGCAAAGGACAGAAGAGCCGCTGGTATGAAAGCTTTAGAAGATTTGAAAAAGAATGTTCCTCAGCTTAAGAATGCTCAAATCGTGGAAGGTACTGCCAAAGTTCAATCTCAAGCTGAAGAGAGTGATCCTAAAATGCAACAGGTCTCTTTTATGGTTTCGGGTTCTTCTAAAGCATCTGAGATCGTAAACAACGAAGCAGTTACGATTACAACCATAGATAAGAAAATGGGTGACCAAGTAAGATTATGGAAAAATGAAATGGTCGTAGCAATTAAAGGATTTTATCCTGAAAAATAAAATAATACTTTTGGATTCATACAAAACAAAAAACCCCAATCTTAAGATCGGGGTTTTTTTGTGGGTTATAATTACTTAATTTCTAGCAGGATCTGGATATTCTTTCTCTGTTAATTCATCGAAGTCATTTCCTTTAAGACCAAGGAAGATCTGGTATCGATCATTTCCTAAATCAACCACTTTGATGTTATATCGGTAGCCGTGTGTGAAAAGATCTGAAGCTCCAATCTTTTTTAATTCAGCGAAGAAAGACTCTACCGCTGCTTGAGCAAGTTCCTCCTGTGTATTGTAGTCAGGAAGGTAATATTTGGTTCTCATCAATCTTGCCTGAGTGGTTACGGGATCAATGCTTAAGTCTCGATATTCATTACCGCCTGGGTTTGTTACTACGATTGATCCGGTTAAATATTCTTCAACCTCTTTCTCCAAATTTTTGGCGATGTTTTCTGTGGTTGCTTTAGCAGCTGAAACAGAAGGTTGTGCGATAGCTGGTGCAGAGATTACCGATCCGGCGATCAAAACTGCGATGAAGATGTTCTTTTTCATTTTGCTTTTTGTTTTAGGTTTATAATTCAAATTTAGTTAAAGGTTACGTTCTAAAAAAATGATTTTCTAATTTTATTTTTTCTTTTATCTGTTGTTTTGTTTAGTAAAGATAATCCTTCTCCTCGAGGTAAAAAAATGTAATTGAAATATTTTCTAATTATTTTGAATAAGCACTAAACAAACGTTTAGCGAATCCTGCTTGACAACATCAAGCTCGTACGTTTCATATTCCCATGTTGCTTGGTTCTTTTCGAACTGAGCAATCATATTCTCCAGATCTGCATCAGCTAATCTTGTCAAAACAAATGTTGTGTAGGAGGTTGGAGCTTCTTTTTCGAAAAGCACATCTGCACCGAGATACCTTCCGCTTCTAATTCTTTCTGTAAAAAAGTCAATCTCAGAAACTTTGAAATCGTCTTTTTCAGAAAGCTCTGGATGGTTTTCCTGTAAATATGCACGGAATCTTTCTGCTGTTGGATGTGTATCCTCGGTTTCTTTTGTGTAAAAGAAATAGAAAGCTAGACCGAATCCGACGGTGGCTAAAGCAAGCAGGATTTTTTGTTTACTGTTAATCATAGAGTAAAGATAATCCTTCTCCTCGAGGAAAAAAAATAAAAAACGTGGATTTTACCTTTTGTTGTAAAAAAGGTCTGATATGGTGGTGTCTGAAAATTCCTGGGAATCGAATTCGATCTCCCCGTTATAGCCTTCAATATAAGCTCTTATCATGAATGCTGGACCTACCTCATCTGACTCGAAAGCCAGCTCCAGATCCGACTCGTCTATTGAAACATACATTGAAACGCGAGCATCGGTAAATCTACTTTCTAAAGATGCTTTGATCTGTTCCCAAGTTGCTGAGTTTCCCTTTTCGAATCCAACAGATTTAAGATCCTGTAAAAGTCCCTCGTCGTCTAGCTTCTCTTTTTCTAATTTTAAAAACTCCTTGGCGATAGCTTCGATAAATTGTTCTTTATCCGCCTTAAAATAAACGTCAAAATAGAATTCCAATGTTCCACTTTCCCCGTTTTTGTATGTCTCCACATCTTTCAATGTTTGTGGGTAATTGAAAGTTAGAGTGGTTTTTTCAAGATCCAATTCGAAAAAATCCTTTCCATCGAATTCAGAAAGGATTGATTCAATCTCATCCTCTGTGTAGATAATTCCCTTGTCGGGTCCGAATTCTTCGAAAAGTTTTATTCTTCTTGCCATGATATTATATATCGAAACTTAGTGATGCTAAATCATCTATAATACCTGAATTAACATCACATAAAGTGGCACGATTAGCTCTCACCTATGACGACATTCAGCTCGTCCCCTCCTTTTCCTCAGTTAAAAGCAGAACTCGAATAAGCCTTCACACTCAACTTAGTAGAAGGTATTGGTTGCTGAATCCTATTGTTGCATCCCCGATGGATACCGTTTGCGAAGAGGAAATGGCTTATAAAATGTTCTTATCTGGAGGTGTTGGATGCATCCATAGATTTTTATCAGTAGAAGAACAATCTGCACAAGTCAGAAGATTGTATCAAAGGATTTTTGGCGATGGCTTTGGCGCACCTTACACAGATTGGATGGTTCGGGCATCTGAATTGGGATTGGGAAATACTATGCCTCCAATCATGGCGGCCATCGGTGTTATGGCTACCGATATTCAAAGAGCTAAAGCATTAACTGAGGCTGGAGCTAATGTATTACTCATCGATGTTGCTCATGGAGATCACCAGAATGTTATCGATATGATCAAATGGTGTAAAGAAAATCTAGATCCATCCGTAGATATTATCGCTGGAAATATTGCAACAGCTAAG
>JACCEC012515089.1_pt1 | contig 14627 bp, 10 predicted proteins | sample 7450121 | NCBI WGS metagenome assembly JACCEC01 (sample SAMN15323455, study PRJNA562643) | freshwater metagenome | isolation source: river surface water | place: USA:Blue River Watershed | collected 2017-08-18 | reverse complement strand
GGTGAAAAAGGTTCTCCTGACGCCAAATCGGCCCCTGTAGGTTCTAATGCGCCTATTGATAATAACGATCTAAATGATAAACCATTTTGGGGTCATGCAAATCTAAATGTTCCGTCTTCAAATTCTTTAGAAGTCAGACCTGACAATACAGACCCTCAACTTAAAAGAGGCACAGGCGGTTTTGGTACGACATACGCGATTTCAAACAGACCTTTTGCTGCTCAAGAAGCAATTGGTACATATTTTACAAAAAATTATATTGAAGGCGATACAGGAGTTGACAGAATGAATAAGGTTGCAGGTAAGTCAATTAATGATCCAACTGGAAATACAGTTTCAACAGATAATACTGCTGAATATAAAGGTGATAAACCAATGGCTGCAGCTAGCACGTCACAAAATTAGTAATAAATTAATGAAAATGTTATTAAACAAAAAAGATAAAGGATAAAAAGCATGCAGAGTTTAGGCACAGGAACACAATCTGGATCAAGTTTAAGTGCTGGATTTTCTTCGAGGCCTGATTCTTATTTACGTAAGCCTGGTATTGGAAGAGCAAAAGATTTAGGCGACATATATTCGACAGCTCAAAAAGGGCCTTTTGATGATCCTATTTCTCGTTTTGAAGAAGATGAAGAAGATGACGATATTAAAAAGATAAATATTCCTGTTTCAAATATTGATGGTGCTCGTAGTGCAGTTGATTCATTATCCCGAATTGGTCCTAAAGCGCAAACAAACCAGACAACAGCTGGCGGTATCGGTTCTTATGCTGGTGCAGTTGGTCCGATTGGTGAGAGTATTTTGCGTAGTTATATTTATGAAATGATATTATCTGAAAATTCAATTGCTCGTGTGTATGGGTATAATTCTTTGGGTATAGGTAATCAGGTTGCTGCGAAGAATTTGGGTAGTCGTAAGGGTGGGCCTTTTGTGGGTAATAATTTTAATGCTGGTGGTGGAATTGTGAGAGATCGTAGTAATGGGCAGTCTAGGTTTGGTATGCAGCAGCATTCAGGTGAGAGAACTGGTAATCCTGCAAAGTGGGTGAATGGTATTTCTCCGATACAGCAGCCGTCGTTGGAAGATGAAAGTTTGGGCGAGATTACGCATGTGATTGATGATAATCAACGTGAAGAAGAAGGAATTGGTCGGTCAACGTATGAATTATTTACAAATTCTGTGGAAAATCGTGATAAAAATACGATTGGTTTAAGACGACATCGAGAGCAGAGAATAAAAAGTAAGAATAAATAGTGTTTGAGTTTGTTTGAGTTGTAAGTGTAATGTAATATATAATTATTAATAAAAAAAGATGAGACATTATGAGTTTGATTAAGAGTGTTACTTTAAAAAAAATGATTAAAGAGGCTGTTATTAAGCATTTATTACGTGAAGTGAAAAAAGAAGACAAGGGTGAAGAGTGTAAAGATTGTGACAAGTCTGAAAAGGTTGTTTCAAAGTCATCAAAGGGTGGAAAGACAATTGGTAAGAAGCCGTATCATGGGCAAAAAGTTGATCCGATGTCGTTGCATACAATTTCAGGGACATCAAGTGCGAAGTCAAAGTCGTCAAAGGCAAAAGTTGGTGTTGCAGCGAAGAAAGTTGACAAATCTGATGTTAAAAGTGATGATGAGCCGAAGGAAATGAAGAGATTTGGTGGTCATTATGATGATAAGGCATATGAGTTGAATGAAACTGACGAAGAAATTGATGACTTTGATGATAAAATTGATGACTTTGATGATGAAATTGAAGATTCTGAGTATTAAAAATAACTTTATATACATATTTAATAAATAATTTATAAATATAAATAAAAGATTAAATGAAAGAAACAGACATGACTAGTAGTTTATTTAATGAAGCGTTAAATGACGCAAAAGCTATTCGGGCTGCTGCTGAAGAACGTGCAAAGCAACAACTTTTAGAAACAATGTCTCCTAAATTAAAAAAGATTGTTGAAAATACAATTAATGAGCAAATGGGTTTATTTGAAGATGAAGGTGACATGCCTGAATCTGATGATAATCAACCTCAGATGCAAGAGCAAGACGATCAAGATGATGATATTGTTGGTGCTTATGATAATTTAGGTGAAATTGATTTAAATGAAGAAGAGGTTGATGAGTGTGGACAAAATTATTCAATGGAAAGTGATCAGATTGATGAAGAAGATCGTCATGTAAATGAATCAACCCAGAAAGTTTTGAATATTTTGTTAACAAAAGACGTCTTAAAACGTAATCTTCAGGCCGAAGTAAATTCTTTTGAAAAAGATATTAAAACTTTGAAGAATATGTTTAGAATGGTTGAAAGCCATAAAGTAAATGCCCAAACTGTTAAAAAAGTTGATCAAACACTATTAAAATTAGTTGAAAATTCAAAAAATATCGCCAGTAACGATATAATTAAAAATCAAACCCAAATTAAACTACAATTTAGCAATGCGTTGCAGGAGTTAAACCAAATGACAAGAAGAAGAAATAACATTTTAGCTGAAAATTATGCTAGCTTAGCACGTCGTTCTAGACGTCTTTTTGAAGCTGAAGGTGATGAAGAAGAAACTGACGATTTATCAGATGTTCCTGCTTTAGATGATGAAAGTCCTGATATGGACGATCAAAATATGGACATGGGTAGTGATATGAATTCTGAATTTCAAGAATCTGACCCTGAAGTCTTAAAAAGAGTTGCAGACCAAATTCAAAAAATTTTAAATGGTGAAGGTGGCGGCGAAGAAGATATGGGCGATGAAGAAGATATGGGTGATATGGGCGATGAAGAAGGTATGGAAGATATGGGCGACGAAGAAGAAGAAAAAAGTCCTAAGACTGAATGGGCTAGACGTCGCGGTCGTTTGTTTGCAGAAGCTGATGGTTTAGAAGAAGATGATGGTTTAGAAGAAGAAGAATATTGCGAAGATGATTTGCCCGAAATGCAAGTAGAATCAGATTATTTCTTTGAAGCTGATAAATCAAAGCCAAAGACAAAGCCAAAGACAAAGCCAAAGACACAACCAAGAACCGAATCAAAGACAAAGTCTATTAAGGGTGAATCTCAACGTCGTGGTGGTGATGTCTTCTTGGAAATTGATGAAAACATGTTGAAGCGTGAAATTTCTCGTATGAAGAAACTTCGTGAAGGTGATGCTGAAGATATGATTTCTCATTTTGGTGGTGCTAAGAGTGAAGGGGAACCATTCTTGGATTTCGATGATAGTGACTTAAATGGTAATGTAGATAATTTAGGAAGTTTTCCTTCAAAGGGTGGACGTTTAAAAGAAGGTCGCTCTTACAATAGCAACGGACAAACCAGATTGCTCGAAGGTAAAGTTCAAAATTACAGAAAAGCATTAACCGGTATGAAAAATCAACTTAGCGAAATGACTTTGTTCAATGCAAAGTTATTGTATGCTAACAAACTTATGCAAAATCGTGATCTTACAAACTCACAACAACGTCATATTGTTGAAAGTTTAGATCAAGCTAAAAACCTTCGTGAAGCCCAACTTCTTTTCGAAGGCCTTAGCAAGAGCTTAACAAAGGGAACAGGTCGTTCTGGTTCTCTTAACGAAAGCGCAAGTCGCCGAATCGCCGGTGGTTCAAGCAGATCAACTTCTAGTGCACAATCAGCACAAAATAGAATTGAAACAGACCGCTGGGCAATCTTGGCTGGTATCAAGAAATAAAAAAAGAATTAGTGAACGAAAAAAAGTTTTAAAACTGATATTCTAGAGTATATTTAGTTTTAAAAAGAAAAAAACATCAGGAGAAATAAAAAATTATGTCAAGTTATACACTACAATCACTCACCGAAGGCATCAGACAACGCCACGTCGGTGTACAAAATAAAAGATTAGTCGAAAAGTGGGCACGTACAGGTCTTCTCAGAGGCCTCAACGATGTAAATCGTGAAAATATGTCTCAACTTCTAGAAAACCAAGCCTCACAACTCCTCCGCGAATCAAATACCCTCGGTAACGATGCTGTTAAAGGTTTCACCTCTATCGCTTTCCCCATCGTCCGTCGTGTTTTCGGTGGCCTTGTAGCTAATGAACTCGTTTCCATTCAACCTATGAGTCTTCCTTCCGGTTTGCTCTTCTATCTAGATTACACCTACGGTTCAAATGTTGGCGGTGATGGCACTGATGCTGCAACCACATATAAGAAAGGTCAATCTATTTATAACAATCCTACAGGTAAAGATATCCGCACAGGCTCTCTCGCTACAGGTGGTCAATATGATTTAGTTGGCTCAGGCTTCTCAAAACTTCATGAAGTTAAAGAAAAACAAACAGCAGCATGGGTTTTATCTAATGACGCAACAGGCGCTTTTGCTAACGCTGGTAATGCCATTGTTGTTGATGATTCAGCTGCTGGTTCTGTAGGTGCTGGGGCAAAGAAACTTTTACAATATGATTCACAAATCATCGATTTTGTTGAAGAAGGTGGACAAGATTGGACAATTATTGCACTTCCTTTGAGTGGTTTAACAAATATTGATTTATCAGCATTTAAAGATATTGCAATTACAAATCATGCTAACTGTGCAGCTATTCCACAATCTGTTCAATCAGGAGCTGTTTTAAATGTACGTAGATTAAATCAACTTGGGACAATTAGCGTCGGTGGTGTATTTACAGCTAATCCATTTGTTGAAACTACTACTCCAGGTGCAGTTGTATTATGTGTTGTTTCAGGCGCAGCTGTTGCAAAGGACACAGAATGTTCAGTATCTTATATTATTAATGATACATTTAATAATAGCAGTGCTGAAACTTTGGTTATTCCAGGGTTTGAATCTGATCTTGGTGTACGTGATGCTGTTGATTTGCAAAATCCAGCTGGTTTGCCAAATCCCGTAATTCCAGAAATTGATATTAAGATTGAGTCAATTCCAGTGACCACATCAACACGTAAGTTAAGAGCTCGTTGGTCCCCAGAATTGGCGCAAGATCTTAATGCATATCATTCATTGGATGCTGAAGTTGAATTGACTCAAATTCTTTCTGAACAAATTGCATTGGAAATTGATCGTGAAATTTTGAATGATCTTTTGACACAAGCTCAAGGTGCCAACTTCTTCTGGTCACGTGCTCCTGGTAAGTTTGTAAATAAGAGAAGTGGTGTTGAAATTCTAAGATCGTCAGCTAATAATCTTCTTCAACCTGGTCCTGCATTTACTGGTACTGTACGTGAATGGTATGAGACTTTGATTGAAACAATTATTGACGTTGCAAATGAAATTCACAGAAAGACACTTCGTGGTTCTGCGAACTATATTATTGTATCTCCAGATGTAGCTACTGTACTTGAAGCTTCTGTTCTTTATCGTCCAGCATATTCCATCGATGGTGATGGTCAAGTTGCAACACCTTTCACCATGGGTGCTGAAAAGATTGGTTCTTTGAGCAATCGTTTCACTGTTTACAAAGATCCATATTTCCCAAGAAATAAGATCCTTGTTGGTTACAAGGGTGGTTCTTACCTCGAAACAGGTTTTGTCTATGCTCCTTATGTACCTCTAATCGTTACCCCAACCATTTTTGCACCAGAAGATTTCACACCTAGAAAGGGTGTAATGACTCGTTATGGTAAGAAGATGGTACGTGCTGATTTCTATGGTACTGTAACATGTCTTGATATGAACATCATCTAAGCTAGAAATAGTGATGAGCAGTGTTTGTTCATAATGTTTAAAAGCAATTGGGCACTTCGGTGCCCTTTTTTATTTTTAGCTGTAATGGTATTAATTTTATATTATAATAAAATATCTTTAATTTGTCTTAATATTATTATAAAGTCGAGTAATTATGACATGTTTAATTTGTCAAGTTGATTTAGATGGTAAAAAGTTAAGTAATCATATTGGTTCTGTACACCATTTAACTTCAAAAGAATATACAATTCAGTATGTTTATCATGGAATAAAACCTTTATGTAAAGAGTGTGGACAAGAAACTAGATATACAACATATTCGTTTAAAGAATATTGTGTTAATTGCGCGAATATTGCGATGAAAAAGGGCGGTGAAATGGGTGGAAAAGCTGAGGCATGGAATAAAGGTAAAACGAAAGAAAATGATGAACGTTTGTTAAAACAATCAATTGAAAGATCGGGTGCTGGCAATCATTTTTATATGAAAAATCATGACGAAGAAACAAAAAATAAAATTAGTTTATCAAAAAGATTAGGTAATACAGAATTAATTTCAAGAATGATTGAAAGAAATCTTGATTTTGAATTAATCACACCTTTAAATGAATATTTCAGTCGACAGCAACAGTATCTTGAATTTAAATGTAAGAAATGTAATCAATTATCAAAGAAGACATTACAAGCGTTTGAAAGAGGATCAAGATGTTATTTTTGTAATCCAATCGGAACATCTAACGACGAATTGGAGATTTTTAATTGGTTAAAAGATATGAATTTAAATGTTACGCATAAAGATCGTACTGCAATTTCACCTAAAGAAATTGATATATTGATTGGTAATATTGGGATAGAGTATAATGGTTTATATTGGCATTCAGATGAAGTAAAAGAAACAGATATTGATGAGTTTAGTAAAGGTCATATGTTGAATAAAACGCAAATGTGTTTAGCAAAAGATATATCATTGGTGCATATTTTTTCAGATGAGTGGAAATATAAAAAAGAAATTTGTCAATCAATTATTTTAAATAAATTAAAGTTAAATAGTCAAAAAATATTTGCTAGAAAATGTCAAATAAAAGAAATATCAAATGAATTATTTAATGACTTCATGAATAAAAATCATATTTCAGGAACTGTCAAATCTAGTTATCGAATAGGTTTATATTATAACGAAAAATTGGTGTCTGTGATAGGTTTGAGAAGGCCCTTGCAAAAGAAATGGGCTGAATATATGGAAATAAGCCGTTTTGCTAGTTGTGTTAACACGAGTGTCGTGGGAGGCTTAAGTAGGTTGTTAAGTTATATTCAGAAACATTTAAAAATAGAAAGAATTATGACATATGCAGATAGAAGATTTGGTCAAGGTGCTGGGTATGAGAAATGTGGATTTAAAAAGGTGGGTGATACAGGATTAGATTATTGGTATACAGACTGTGATATCAGAATTGATAGATCAAAAATAAAAACATCGAAAGATAAGAGTGAAAAAGAAATTGCAGCAGAAATGAAACTTTTAAAGGTCTGGGGTTGTGGTAGTAATATATACACACTTAATTAACATTGATAATAATTTTACCTTTAAAATAATTCCAAATTTAAAATCTTGATGAAAAGAAACTGCCATTTCATTAATGACTTTTCGAAGTAAATATTTCAATCTTTTTTCTTGCTTAAACATAAATTTTCTTAAACAGTATTATATATATTTATTACAAGATGAAGTGGGATATAAAAAATGTTTTATAGTAGTGGTAAAAGAATATTATCTGAGGGAATGTCTTTAGAGCAGATTAAACAAGGGAAAAACCCTGAATTATTAAAAATGTTTGAAATGTTCGTCGATAAATTATTTAGCGGAAATGTAAGAAGAAATCTCGGAGAGATGAGTGCAAAAGCACAAGAATTTTTAAGAGAAATGGACAGTGATTTGATAAATCTCACTTTTGATAATACTGGAATATTTAATGTTGAAAATCTTGAAAATGAAAATCTGAGTCAACGTGAAAAAGCATATGCTGAATATATTCTAGTTAATGTCTTGGAATATAATCAAGAATATGCAGATACTGTAAATATAAATAATCCTACAAATGGTTTAAAAGGTAAATATACAGAATTTATTCTAAGGGTTTTATGTGGCAAGATTCTCTATAATGATGCAGATATTCAAACACAATTTGACATGATTCAACATTTTGTTAAAATTTTTAATAATTCTTCTTCAGCTGTTTATAAAACAAAGAATATGTTTTTTGATAATGTTATTATTCCTTTAATGGATGACAGAGTTGCAAAGGGTGAAGCTTTAGGATCTGTTAATCCTGTAACAGGTGCTAGAGGTGCGAATTTCAGTCGACCTTCACCTGTTGCACAATTGCAAGATAAAATTATGAAAGTATTTGACACATATGGGGTATATAATGGCAAAAATTTATTAGAAACAATGATTGACGAAGTTGTACCTGAAGATATTGAGATGGATGTTTCCACATTCGCAGGTTATGATATACGATTAATCAATTATTGTTTACAAAAAAAGTATTGGAAAGAATTTCACGTACCTGATCAACCCAGAACAACACGTCTTTTCTTTATTGGTGATGGTGATTTACAAGCAATAAAACCAACTGTTGGACAATTTGAGTTAAATGAAGAAGCAGCTTATGATTCTTGGAATCAATTTACAGATGAGGAAAGATATAGTTGGGGTGATATGGATAATTATTTTGAATATTTAAAGTCTGAAGGTGATCCTGCATTTGATAAAAGCATGCAGATGAAAAGTAGTTTTAATTTTTATTTTATACACATGGCTTTGACGTTTGCTTGTAACATTTATCCATTTAAAACACAATACAATATATCAAAAAAAGTCAAAGATCAGTTAAAAAAAATACCTTACATTAAATCAATAAGTAACGAAGATTTTTTTGTACCTGAAAATAATTATGAATATGAAATCAGAAAAACAACATCTTGGTGCACAAAAGATGAAGATTACGTTGCCAAATATATTTCACCTACATCAACCAGTAAAGTTGAAGGATTCATTTTATGTTTAAACGATTCATTATCATTTAATAACCCTGATGGTTCTCTGCAGATAGGTGTTGAATTAACTGGAAGAAATAATAATTATCACATTCAAACTTTAAATGCTGATGATACACATGTAGATTGCCCTGAATTTTTAACAAATTTTTTCAAAAGAACACCTGAAAATATCACAGCGTTGCTTGATCAAGATAAAAGCAATTATCAAAACATTAAAGGTTTTGAATTTCCGCAAGGGCAAAAACTGAGTCCTGAAATGAAACGTAAATATTACCGGGAGACATTAAAAACTGCCAATATTAATGAAAGTTTATTAAGAAAATATCTTAGACAACTGTTATCATAAAATTTGTATATTGGGTTAATAGGTCTTAAAATATTATATAGAAATTCGAAACATTACAAAACTATTGCAGAGGTTTTTTTTATGCTTATAAATACTTCTAAAAAAGAGTCTGATCATTTATATTTTATTCAGATGGAAGAAGCCCCATATTATTTTAAGATTGGTCGTACGAAAAATGTTGAAAAACGTTTAAAGCAGTTGCAGACAGGATCTGGCGTGAAATTACGTTTAGTGTATTTATTTGAAAAGTTAGGACATAAAGAGAAATATTTGCATGAAGAGTTAAATCGTTGGCGCCAAAGTGGCGAATGGTTTGCATGTAATCGATATTCAGTGGGTGCAATCCCGACTGAATTTTATGAAAAGTTACCTGAAAATTCATTGATTCAAGATAACAATAATTGGGTAATGGGACACAAACTCTAAAACAATATATATTATCTATCTATTACGTAGACAAAAGCAAAAAGTGTGGCAAAAATGTATTATGTTTATTTATTAAAGTGTGTTGATAACTCGTTGTATTGCGGAATTACGACAGATTTACAAAGACGTTTAAGTGAGCATAACACTTCAAAGAAGGGTGCCAAATATACAAAATCCCGTCGACCCGTTAAATTAATGTGGTATCAATCTGTTGAAAATCGTTCAGCTGCTTTAAAGATGGAAATTGAAATTAAGAAATATTCTCGTCAAGCCAAAATTGTTCTCTGTCAATCCCCTGATAATCCTGTTTTAACTGAAAGTGCGCGGGTATAGATTTATTTAGATGTTGCTATTGTGTTGTATGTCGTTGTCGTGATGATCAATTAACTTTTTAATTAAAATGATTACTTTGAGGCAAGAATATATATTATTAAAAGTAAAAAATAATTAAAAGATAATATTACAAAATAGGGAATGCATATGTCAAATAACAATAAAATTGTCATGTCAGAGCAAGAATTACGACAGAGTTTATATCGAATTTATTATAATGATTTTAAAAATTCAACACAGAAAATTACAGGTTTACAATCCAATACTCAAAATATCTCATCTCTTAAACATGCGCAATTTGAACAGCATTTAAAGGAATATTTCTCTCTGTCTTTTAAGATGAAGAAATCACAAGCCCAAGTTATCAACGAAGTCAATAAATTTACCAAAAGAATTTTGCGTGAACAAGAGGGTGATACAGTGAAAACAGTGGAAGATTCAGACGATCCGATTAATATAGATAACAACAGCGACGAGATTAATGCAAAGTTATCAGGTCGTTTGGGTCTATTACCCTATAACATTGACGCAAGTATGTTTGATTTAATGGGTAATTTATCTGACGGTGATTTTTTTGATCAAAATAATATCCAAGGAGCACTGGATATTATATCAATTGTTACAAGTATTTCAATGACAAAAGAAAAAATTGCAATAGGGGCACTTATTGCAGCTGTAAATATTATAAACAGACTTGTCGCAATAAATTCAGATAATCAGGATTGGTCATTAATTTCTTGGGATTCTGTAATTATCGTTTGTGATGCTTTCGCTTTCGCTCCATATTTAAAACTTTTAAAAAGTATTAGCAAAATTAAACCTCTTTTTAATGTTCTTTCACCCCTAGGAAAGTCATCTACTAACTTTTTAAAACAAATCGTTAATCTGATCGCCAGATCAGATATTTTTGATACTATTATGAAAATAATTAATCTCGATTTTCAAAAATTTGATAAAGCATTAGAAGATCTGCTAAAAAAAATTATAGAAAAAATGGATAACGATTTTGTTAACTATATAAATTCAGACGAATGCAATAATGCTGTGACAACTTTGCTTGACAAATTTGTAAAAGGCACACCAATTTATAACAGCGTTAAAAAAATTGGTCAACTTATAGTAGATTTACTTCTTTGCGCCAAAAGTGTTTTAGAAGACTTTGCAAAATTAGAAGAAAAATTAAGAACAGCAGAAAAAATAGTAGAAGAAACGACCAAAGTTGCAGAAATTGCAAGACTAAAAAATGAAATATCTAATCTTGTTAATAAAATGTTTACATTTAAAGCAGGCGACAAAAGTTTAAAAAGCATACTTAAAGAAATTGCGGAAACATTATCTGATTTTTTTAGTCTTGCTGTTAATACAGCAGCTGGTGCTAAACCTGTTTCAAAGTTTGAAGCGTTTAAAGATTCTTTTAAGTTTGTTTTTGCAAGTTTGCCAGCTTTAAGTAAATTGACATCGGCTGAAACAAAAGCACTATCTCAGTTTATTGACGGGATGGGTGACGATTTGGCCCGTTATGCGAATTTAAGAATTTCAAAAGATATATCTGATAAAGTAGATGAAGCAGCTAAGCATGCACAAGAGTTATATACATCACCCCAATATAAAAATTTTCTTGACAGCATCACTGACACAAAAACAAACTCAACTGCAAAAACAAAGTTTGCAAGCGCAAATAAATTTGTACCAACAGCTGAAGATTTAGGTAATGCTTTTATACGTGGCGGTTTAAATGCTTTGGACGAGACAGCCCAGAATATAATTCGTCAATTATCTTATATTCTTCATGAGGCAGGTTTAATTTTGCAGGGTGTCGTTAAAGAAGAAAAAAATCTAGAAACACTTGTTAATGGAATTGAAACAAATCTAGATGAATTAGTTGATAGTACTGCAAAAATTAATAGTGCCGCTACTGCTGTTGGACAAAAATGGGAAGGTTTTTTAGAGCTTATAAAAAGTAAAGTAGATTTTAGGAATTTAGATAGCCTTTTTATTGAAGTCGCACGACCTCAATGGAAGGCATTTAAAAACGGTACGATAAATTTAGTGGATGAATTTACATATGTTATAATAAATAAGGCAAAGTATTTAATCAATCTTCAACATTTTTTAACGGCGCAGATAAATCAAATAGCCGATCAATTGAAAGCGCTGAGATTAATGACAAACAAAACAGATGAAATTAGCCAATTAATTACAAAATATGAAGAAGTTTATCAATCAATCGAAGAATTACATGAGCAAATAATTAAATTAACAGAAGAATTTAAAAAGTTTGGTGATTTATTTGATACTAGTATTTTAGATGGTTGTGAGAATTTAACTGATTTATCTAACGCTACTGCGGGTTTTGCAAAGGCGACAGATGATAACTATAAATTAATTGATGTTATTTTTAAAAATGTCGAAGCTGTAATACAAAAAATAAGAAAAATATTTGGTAAAGATACAATTGAAGAATTTGATGAAGTTCTTGAAACACTTAAAAACGCAGATGCTAGTACGTGGCAATCTTTTAAAAATGGGTTCAAAGGTATTAGAGAGTTTTTATTTAAAATAAATAATTTACCAAAATGGCTTAATTCATTGTTATTTTTGAATCACTTTGTTGTTGCGTGTATATCAGCATTTATTTTAAAAGGTGGTTTCATTTGTATTACTATTTCAAGTATAATATCGTGGTGTTTAACAGCGATGCTTCCGTTTTTTATTAAAAATCTTTTTTCTAGTAAGATTATTACAAGTTCTGCCAAAAAGTCAAGTGAAATAGGTTCGGGTCTTTTTTCTAGAATTGGTTCATTTAAAGATTATATTCTGTCTCTTGCTTATGCAACTTTGAAATATATTAACATTTTCGAAAAATCACATGAAACATTATCAGGTTTATTACAAAAAGCAGGTAATGCTTCGACATCTGCAGGTATGAAGATTTCTAATTTCTTCTTTAGCGATAAAACAGATGAAATAGATATTGGAAAAGGTGATGAATTAAATGCAATTTCGTTAGATATTCCAGGTTTATCAAAACCTATTTCTGAAATTGAAGCAACGAAATCAACAACTTATGAATATGAAAAAAGCGAACATCAAAAAAGTCAAGAAGCGTTTTTAGATAATCAAGAGCAAAAAGGGCAGGAAGAAGAAGAAAAAGATGATCAAGATGATCATTCAGTAAAAAAACCAAATTTAGTAGCTCAAGCAGTTGCAGAGCAGCCAAAAGACACACAGCAGCCTGTTACACGTATTATATCACCAAAGATTGCATCATTTGCGATAAATAAAAAAGCCGAAAATGATGAAATTAATTACGCAAATTCTCTATTCGTTTTAGCATATAGAAAAGCGAAAGTAGAGAATTTTACATTTAAACTTAATGCAACAACTTTAAACGGACTCAATTTACAAGTCAGGGAAGAAGAAGAAATAGCTTTGCCTAAATCAATCTTCTTTGATTCTGATTTTGCAGGTAAACAACGGTCTGAAGAAAGCCAAAGTGTTTTCAAAGAAACTATAAGTAAAATCTTTGAAAGCGCTGCTTCTTTTCGTGATGGAGTAGCAAAATTTTTATTTGTACAAACACAAATTAATGATGGTTCATTTTTTAACAGTTTGTCAAATGAAGCCCAGGTTATTATTTCAAATTATTATAAAGATCTTGAAATAATTATTTTACAGACAATTAAAGAATTTTGTGAAGCTAACAATTTTGCTGAAGATACGTTTAAAAAGATTGTCTTAGAGGTATTTTTGAATAAAGAAAATGCAAATTTTAAACAAGTGCGTCGATTAAAGAGACATAAAGATTTAATTTTTAAAAAATATCAAGATTTATTGGATGTATTTAAACCAGATATCATGAAGAATCGACAAGCCAATTTAAATCCTAATCAACTTGAAGAAACTTTTCAACAATTAAATATTTTTAAAAACTGGAATACATTATGTGAAGAAAGTTCAACTAACGCTGCTGCTAAAAAGAAAAATGCAGCTAGAAGATTAAATTTTAATAACGAGAATAAAATAAAGTTTAAATTACCAGACGATAAAGCAGCTATAAAGCAGTTTTTTACTTGGGCCAAAGAAAATGGATTAATTACACAAGGGCAAAGCAGTAATATTACACAAGGGCAAAGCAGTAATAACGATGTTCTTAGTCTTGATACAAAAGAACAAGAACAAATTGTAACAGTTAATGATCCCACATTATTTTTAAATAAGTTGGTTGTTAGTTTTGATAATAATCAAAGAATTATGGCACCGATTGTTACAGAGAAAGGTATAATACCGGGTTCAGATGTATATGATGTAGATCAGCAAACGAAAAAGAAGACTTTCTCAGAAGTAAAATATAAAAAAATACAGAATACTTTAAAATTAAAGAGTAGTTTGTTGTCTGCTGTTATAAATGGATCGTTTGGGATTAGCTTAATGGGAGAAAATTCGTACGCTGATGAGTTTGATAAATTGAATGATCAATTACCACCTCAAAAGTTTAAAAAAGAAGCAGCTGCAGCATATGCAACATCTGCCGCGCCAATTCAAACATTACTTAATGGTGCTGTTGCTACAACAACAGCATCTTGGAGAATTTTTTCAACTATGACAAGATTTGCTTTTGAACAAGCTGAACAGACAGGTCAAATTGGTGAACTTAAAAATGTTCAGCAAAACAACGAAGCAAATGAACAAACGCCGCAACAAGTACAAACAGAACAAGACAAGTTTGTTAATGATTTGATTCAGATATTGCAGCAGTAATATTGAATTTTGTTGTTTTTAGATATTCTATGTTCTTTTTATT
>JACCEC012124978.1_pt1 | contig 14628 bp, 10 predicted proteins | sample 7450121 | NCBI WGS metagenome assembly JACCEC01 (sample SAMN15323455, study PRJNA562643) | freshwater metagenome | isolation source: river surface water | place: USA:Blue River Watershed | collected 2017-08-18 | reverse complement strand
GACATTTCAATGCGTTTAGGTGCAACACCCCATGTTTGGCAGTAAGCATCGAGTTGCTCTTGCATCATGGGCCAAGCCATGACGGGAAAGCCAGGGACAAAATGAACCCGTCCTTGATCCTTGCCGAGGCAAGTGAAACCAGGAATCTTGTTGTACGGATTGCGAATGATGCTGGCACCTTGGGGAAAGGTCCCCATGTTCAAACGGTGAAGGTTGTCTTCTCGCTGAGGCTCAAAAGGCAAACCTTGCTCTTGGGCTACATCGCGCATGCGCTCCAAGATGAGCTCTTTCGCTTCAGGGTGCAAAGCCAGATCAAGGCCCAATGCCTTGGCAGCACACTGTCGCGTGTGATCGTCTGGGGTGGCACCAATGCCACCGCAAGAAAAGACCACATCACCCGAAGTAAAGGCGCGGCGCAAAACTTCTGTAATTCGCTCAGGGGCGTCGCCAACATATTCTGCCCAGGCCAATTGCAAGCCACGCTCGTTCAGCAGTTCGATGAATTTAGGCAGGTGTTTGTCTGCGCGTTTGCCTGACAAAATTTCATCGCCAATGATGATGAGGCCGATGTCGGGCGCCTTGGATGTTGGTGTCGTGTTCATAAGATGATTTCTTGTCTTAACTCATCCAAAGCTTGCATCAGCATGTGCGCAAACCACAAGGAGGAAAAAATAAAGACCAAGGTGTAGATCCAAACTGCAATAGGAATGAGGATGACAAAGGCAGCCGCGAACAATGCGCCAGAAGCCCAAATAACACTGGGCGCGGCACCCATCATGCCGGTGACAACACCCATGCCCAAAAGTTGAAAACGATATCGCGACATTAGCTCGATGCGTTCTGGTTTTGTGGCGTGCTCGGCCAAAACGTCATAGGCCATGACCCTGTAAGTCATCCAACCCCAAATAAGAGGCGGCAATATAAATGCCACGAAGGGCAGCCACCACAGGGGCAGCGTCAAGACAAACACAATCAAAGACAAGCTGACTGACAACAAAGTCCAGCCGACACTTTGCAACAAGGTGCCACCCTGCTTTCTCACCAAATGAGGAAATCTCCGGTCTGAAACCAGATTCACCAAGGCGGGTGTGATCATGAAAGAAACTGCCACCAAGGACATGATCATGACCAAAGGGGTGACCGCAAAAATGATGATCAAAGGGGCGATGACCGCTTTCAAATTCAGCAAGCCCATTCGCTCTAGCCAGATGGATGCCCAAGTCATGACACTGCTGGCATCAATCCAAGCACGAACTTGACTGACTGCCGCCTCCCAATACATAGCGCCCAAGCCCATGACAATGACAGCCATCAAAATCAAGGGCAGCAGCGACAGCAATATCACCTTGGGATGAATGCAATAGGCGACCGCTCGCCAAAATGAATCCATCATATTTTTCATGATTGCGGATACTTTGAAAACAATCGAGCCAGTCCTAGCTTTTGCTGCGCCCAAAATCCTTGACCATAATCGCGGCCATTTTCGACTTGATCGCGCACACCAGTAGGGTCGTAGCGATTGGAAAAATCAACGGTGCCAAACATCATGTCCCACCATGGGAACAACACACCAAAATTGTGACCACCCAAAGTTTGTCTGCCTGCCGATTCATGGCCAATACCGACACTGTGATGCAAGCGATGGAATCTGGGACTGACCCACAAACGATCGCCTAGCCAACCAAAGCTGCATTTGATGTTGGCGTGTTGAAAATTTTCACTCAATTGGCCAATGGCAATCAAGGCCACAAACTGCCCCGGCCCCACGCCAATCAGCTTGGCCACAATGGACAGCACCAGGGCTGTGACAATGTCGTCTAGCAAATGATTTCGATTGTCCGTCCACATGGTCATTTGCCGTTGCGAATGGTGCAAGGAATGGAGTGCCCACCATGCGTTAAATTGATGTTGCCCGCGGTGAATGAAGTAGTTGACCGCATCAAACACCACCAAATAAATGACAAAGCTCACCACAGCGGTATCCGTCACGCCTGGCCAAACTGCATCTAAATTGAAAGTTGGAAGCCCTTGAACACGCAGCATGCCAAAAGCTGTTTCTATCAAGTTTTCAAAAGTGAAAAACATGAACAACTTGAACAAGCCCAGTCGGTGAATCAGGGTGTAGATCACATCTACCTTGATGGCGTTAGGTGACACCAATGGCTCGGCTGGTATCCATTTTTCAAGGGGTCCTATCACCAGCACCATGACCATGATTTGGACGATGCCCACCATCAGCCAACCCGTGCCTTCGTAGGCGATGTCGAGCAAATTGCCAGCGCCTATGAAAAATGCAATAGGCTGCACCACACTCTCAAACAAAACCAATTGCAAGAATGCAAAGCCATCGGTCAAGAATTCAAAAAAAGAAGAAAGCATGTTTTGGCTGAAAGATTCCAAGGGGGTCAAATAAGCTTGGCTTCATTCATGGAAGCTTAGGCGTTTTGTTCGCCGCTGGGATGAGTTTCGAGTATTGCGGGTGGTGACGCAAACTGGCGAAACAAAAACCCTTTTCTTTCAAGCCCACAATCAAGGGCTCGAGTACAGCGGGCGCCCATGGGTCTTGCCTTGACCAGATGCCCAAATGCGCCACCAAGATATCGCCGCTTCGAATGTTCTTCAAAGCATTCTTCAACAAGCTGGCGTTGCTGTAGGTTTGGCTCGAAAGCTCATCCCCCAAAAAACCAGCGGGCGACCACCCCACATGGGTGTACCCACACGATTCGGCTGCCTTGATGAGTTCAGGCGAAGTTTTACCCCCAGGCGCTCTGAACAAGGGCAAAGTGGGACGACCTGTGAGCGCTTCTAGCCTTTGTGACGCTTTGTTCAAATTGGCACAGTAGTCTGCCGTGTTCCAAATTAAATCTTTGCCCGCGTTGTCACCCGCGCTGGGGCGGATTTTGAAGCGCTTGCCCTCTAGATCGGCGCGCCAATAGGCATGGTCAAACGTGTGGCTGGCAAAGTCATGGTTTTCTGCCCCCCTGTCTTTCCACCACGGCGCCCAATGGTTGCCCAAACTGCCATCGCCTTCTTGCGTCTTTTCATTTGCGCCAAAAAAAGTAACGGGCACTTGATGCTGTCGCAACACTTTAGCAATGAGCGGCGCAACCCCCATGTGCCCTGTGTCAAAGGTGAGGTAAACAGGCTTTTGGCAGGCAGGCAATGTTTGAGCGGCAGCTGGCACCACCGGCAAAGGCGCAAGGAAGAGAAAAACAACAGCAGACCAAGCTGCCGAAGGCTGAGATAAAACTTTATTGACGAGGCGCATGATCCAAGGTCCAAACACCATGCGGTGATTTGCCCACTTTGATCTGCCGCACAACCTTGCGGGTGGTCATGTCGATGACCGATAACTTCTGCGCCCAACGTGATGACAGCAAAATGGTTTTGCCGTCGGCTGTGATGTCCATGCAGTCGGGACCCGTTGGACCAGGATATTGGTCGACCACATTCAATGTGGTGTAGTCAATTTTGCTGATTGAATTGGCAACCCGATTGCTGACCAACACATGTTGTTTATCGCCTAAGGCACGAAACGCATGCGCGCCTTTACCCGTTTTGATTTTTTTAATCTTTTTGGCGGGCCCATTGGAAACGTCGTAGACCTCTACGCCGTCACCGCCTGTTAAACCAATCAACAGCGTTTTGTCATCGGGCGTTACAAATACATCGGCTGGCATTGGGCCTGTTTTGACACGCCACTTGATGGTTTGAGTGGCCAAATCGACGGCCACCAATTCGTTGCTGTCTTGCATGGTGACCCATGCTGTGGTGCTCTTGGTATCGATCCACATGTGACTGGGCGTTTTTGCAGAAGGAATGCGCTTGACCAAGGTGGGGGTTTGACCATCCCACTTGTAAATGTCGATGTGGTTCAAACGATTGGCCACCGTGACAAACCACTTCATGTCTGGCGAAAAACGCAGATGGTACGGGTCCAGAATGTTGGGGATGGTGCGTTGAATTTCAGCCGTGCGTGGATCGATGAAGGTCAAAGAATCTGACAAGGCGTTGGCCACAATGACTGACTTTTCGTCGGGTGTGAGGTACAGGTGGTGCGGCTCTTTGCCCGTTGGAATGCGCTTGGTTTCGGTCCAGGTCACAGGATCAATGACACTGACATTGCCCTCTAATGAATTGAGCACAAAGATAGGCGCCGGGGCTGCCACAACAGGCTCTGGGGGTGTGGGTTGGGGTTTGCTAGACATGGCCAAAGCTGCCGAGCAGGCTGCCAGCCCCAAAATGAGAGTCAGTGTCTGTTTCAATGCGCGAAAAGTCATGCCTCAAGTGTAATGGGGGATTTAAAGCCATTGGGCCAGATCCCCAGACTCTTTGCGTCTTTTCTGGATTTCTAATGTCAAAATGACCGCATGTCTCAGGCAAATTTGATCTCTGTCAGAGGTGTTCAACTGGAATTGAAGCACCTGCCAAGGCCAAGCCAGCGCCTTGCAAGCCCGCCCCTGCCCGTTTGCGTATTTCTGCATGAAGGTTTGGGCAGTGTGGCCCTCTGGAAAGATTGGCCTCAACAAGTTTGCGATGCTTTGGGCTGTGAGGGCTGGATTTACTCACGGCGTGGCTACGGTCAATCGGAAAGCATTGCAGACGTTCGGGGCGCGGGACAATTGCCTGCCGATTACATGTACAGGGAAGCCCTAGAAGTACTGCCTGAAATTCTCAAAACTTTGAACATAACCAAGCCACTGTTAATTGGGCATTCTGATGGCGGCACCATTGCCTTGATTCACGCCAGTGAACACCCAGTCGCGGGCTGCGTTGTCATGGCACCGCATGTCATGGTGGAAGACATTGCCATTTCCGCCATTACCCAAGCACGCAACAACTTTGACAAACTGCGACCCCGTTTGGCAGCGTTTCACCAAGACGTGGATGTGGCCTTTTGGCAATGGAACGATGTGTGGCTCAGTCAGGCCTTTAGAAGTTTTGACATTCGACCGATGCTGCAACGTATTCAAGCGCCATTGCTGGCCATTCAAGGTACCGATGACCCCTATGGAACGATGGCGCAAATAGATGAAATTGCGGTGCGGGTGCCACAAACGCAATTGGTCAAAATAGAACAATGCGGACACAGTCCACACAAAGATCAGCCAGAAAAAGTGCTTCAGGCTTTGAAGTATTTTTCAAGTTCGCTGGGCAAAATCCAGCGCCACTGACCTGGCGCCAAATCTTCGGGCAATTGCAAATGGCCAATGGCACTGCGGTGAAGGCCTTCCACACGATTGCCCACCGCGGCCAACATGCGCTTGACTTGATGGTACTTGCCTTCTGTGAGGGTGAGCTTTAGGTGCGTGTCTGAAACTTTTTCGCAGGCTGCGGCTTTGACGGGTTTGGGGCTGTCATCCAGCACCACGCCCGCCAATAATTTCTCAACTTGTTGCTCTGTGATTTCGTGCTTGGTCGTCACTTCATACACCTTGGGCATGTGGTGCTTGGGTGAACTCATGCGATGAATGAACTTGCCATCGTCAGTGAGGAGCAACAAGCCGGTTGTGTCTTGGTCTAAACGGCCCACAGCCTGAACGCCTTGCACTGCTGCCTTTTGGGGGCGCAGTCTGAGTGGCGATGGCAAGAGGGTGTAAATGCTGGGCCATGTGGAGGGCTTTTGTGAACACTCTGTCCCAGTGGGTTTGTGCAGCATGAGGTAGGCACGATCAAAGAAAGGCCACTCTGTGCCCTGCACTTTGAACTTGAGATGCTCGGGGTCGAAGAACACACCGGGGTCGTCTTGCACTTCGCCGTTCACACTCACGTAGCCCTGCTGCACCAAGCCAGCACAAACGCGGCGTGTCCCGAAACCCTGGCTGAAGAGAATGTCTTCTAAGCGCATGGGTTTCATGGCAAGACTCCGCGTTGATCTGTTGGGATCAATGAATTACTTCAATGCCTTGAAACGCACGCGCTTGGGTTTGGCACCCTCTTCACCCAAACGTTTCTTCTTGTCGGCTTCGTACTCTTGGTAGTTGCCATCAAAGAAGACCCATTGGCTGTCGCCTTCGGCGGCCAGGATGTGCGTGGCAATGCGGTCCAAGAACCAACGGTCGTGGCTGATCACCATGACCGAACCTGCAAACTCAAGCAAGGCATCTTCCAAGGCGCGCAATGTTTCAACGTCCAAGTCATTGGAGGGTTCGTCCAGCAGCAACACGTTGCCGCCTTCGATGAGTGTTTTGGCCAAGTGCAAACGGCCGCGCTCACCACCGGACAACATGCCCACTTTCTTTTGCTGATCGCCACCATTGAAGTTGAAGCGGCCGCAATAAGCACGGCTAGGCATTTGGAATTTGCCCACGGTCATGATGTCCAAACCACCAGACACATCTTCCCAAACGGTTTTTTCGTTGGACAAGTGGTCGCGGTTTTGATCGACGAATGCCATCTTCACGGTTTGACCGACCTTGATGGTGCCGCTGTCGGGTTGCTCTTTGCCAGCAATCAGTTTGAACAGCGTAGATTTACCCGCACCGTTGGGGCCGATGATGCCGACGATGGCGCCAGCAGGGACTTTGAAACTGAGGTTGTCGATCAACAAACGATCGCCAAAGGATTTGCTGACGTTGGTGAATTCAAAAACTTCGTTGCCCAAACGCTCGGCCACAGGAATGAAAATTTCCTGTGTTTCGTTGCGTTTTTGGTAGTCGTAATCGCTGAGTTCTTCGAAGCGTGCCAAACGCGCCTTGCTCTTGGCTTGGCGGCCTTTGGGGTTGGAACGGGCCCATTCCAATTCTTTTTTCATGGCCTTGGTGCGAGCGTCTTCAGTGCGCTGCTCTTGCTCCAAGCGGGCTTCTTTTTGTTCTAGCCAAGTGGAGTAGTTGCCTTTGTAGGGAATGCCATGGCCTCGGTCAAGTTCCAAAATCCATTCGGCTGCGTTGTCCAAGAAATAGCGATCGTGGGTAATGGCCACCACGGTGCCTGGGAAGCGTTGCAGGAACAACTCGAGCCAGTCCACACTCTCTGCGTCCAAGTGGTTGGTGGGTTCGTCCAGCAACAACATGTCGGGGCGGCTCAGCAACAAGCGGCACAAAGCCACACGGCGTTTTTCACCACCGGAAAGTTTGCCTATGACGGCGTCCCATGGGGGCAAGCGCAGCGCGTCTGCCGCAATTTCGAGTTGGTGATCGGAGGCATCGCCTGCTGTCGAGATGATGGCTTCCAATTTGGCTTGTTCAGCGGCCAGCGCATCAAAATCGGCGTCTTCTTCAGCATAGGCTGCATAGACTTCTTCAAGGCGGGCTTGCGCAGCCTTCACTTCACCCATGCCACCTTCGACTGCTTCGCGGACGGTTTCGTTGGGGTCCATTTGAGGCTCTTGGGGCAGGTACCCAATTTTGAGACCCGCCATTGGAATGGCTTCACCTTCAATTTCCTTGTCGATACCAGCCATGATTTTGAGCAAGGTTGATTTGCCAGAACCATTCAAGCCGAGCACGCCAATTTTGGCGCCAGGGAAAAAGCTGAGAGAAATGTCTTTGAGAATGTGACGCTTTGGCGGCACGATCTTGCCGACGCGGTTCATAGAAAAAACGTATTGGGCCATGGCTGGAATGCTCTTCAAAAGGGAGAGGAATGTGCTTTTTCCGGAATGGAAAAGATAATTTCCCGAACCCCAGATTATCCCAGTCTTTGGGGGCGCTCTCTACCCTTTCGGCCCCCTAAAGCTTTGAAATTAGAGGACTCGGTCGCCCGATTGACCGCTTCGGCTAGAAAATTGGACCATGGCGTCTTGAATTTCGAGCCCAATTCGGGCTGAGCGACCGCCATAGACCTCCGATTTGAGCCATTTGGCTTCCGCTTCTAAATCTTCTGCCGATTTGACAGCTGTCGACCAAACTCTGGCCTCGGCATCCCACCGATAACCACGGGCTTTGAGTTTGTCCTTGGTCTCAAAGGGTGAGCCAAAGGCTTTGACCAAGGTGCGCGCGTTTTCTGCCGCCTTGAAAAGCTGCAAGAGCCCTGTGCTGCTCTGTGCTGATTTGTCTGAGGTGAGAGGCGAAGACAAAACGCGAAGCAAGGCATGGCAGTCAACTTGCGCACGGTGCGCGTCGTAAAACCAACCAAACTCGCTGCACAAAAACTCAAGCTTGGCGGAGCCCAATCCTTGGGCTTTCCAATTGATGCCCTGAAACGAACACGCCCAAGCTTTGTGCTCAAAGACTTCCATGCGTCTTTCAACAAAGGGGCGATCAAAGCTGGCGTTGTGCGCCACGATCAAGTCTGCACGTGCCACCATGTCTTGAATTGCAAATTCGTCCAGCGCTTGGCCCTTGACGTCTTTGTCGGTAATGCCGGTGAGCTTGACGATTTCGGGAGGGATGGGAAATTTTGGATCTTCAAAACCTTCGTACACCTCTACTTGTCCGACAGGCTTGCCTGTTTGCAAATCGACATCAACCGCCAGCATGGCCAATTCAATGATTTTTTCTGCACGCGAATCAAGACCCGTGGTTTCAGTGTCCAAAATTAATACCCGCTTGGTGGGGCCACCAGTGCCCTGGCCAAAATCCAAAATAGGCACCAAGCGTCGCTTGACTTTGTAATCGGGGTGGGCCGAGAGTTGGTCGGCCATGTCGTCAAAATTCATGTTGTGCTCGTTGGGTCTATTTGGTTATGTCAATGCGCTTATTTTGACCGATGAAACAAGCCATCTGCCAATCCGCCACTTCGGGCCACTCGTTGACCGACCGCAATGAACAAAACAGCGGGATTGGGAACCCACCAACTGAGACGCGATTTGGCTCTGGTAACACCGGTGTACAGCAACTCTCGCGTTAGCACAGGGGCCTCTCGATCGGGCAAAACCATCAGCACGTGGTCGTACTCTGAGCCTTGCGATTTGTGCACGGTCACGGCCCAAACTGTTTCGACCCCTTCCAACCGAGAGGGCAAAATCCAACGAATGCCGCCTTTGCCATCAGGAAATGCCACACGCAATCCTTGCGCAGTAGGAAGGCATTGGCCCACATCGCCATTCATCAGATTCAAGTGGTAGTCGTTGCGGGTGACCATGACGGGCCTTCCAACAAACCAGACGCCTTGCGCATCAGGGGATTGAAAGCCTTTTTCACGGCTTGATACAAGCCCAAGTGCCAGGGCAATGCGTTCGTTTAAAGCTTGAACACCCCACGCACCTTGCCGAAGGGCGCACAGCACTTGAAATTGACTGAAACTATTGAGCAACTGGAGCGCTAGCGAGTTGTCGCAAACATTGCCAGCCTCTAGCAATGGCTTTAACAGCGCAAGCCAATTGGCCCATCCGCTTTGCAGTGACTTGACCACGTGGGGATGCAGTTGACCTTGCGGTCTTTCTCGCCATGCATCTGGCCAACGTTGAATTTCAGAACTTGCGGTGTTGGACAAAGGATCGGCTTCAGGCAAGGCTTGCCAAGATGCCTTGAGCGCTTGTTGTTGCCCCTCATTGATCAACTTGGCCCATTGTCCGATGGCACTGTCGGCATGAAAACGTCGGCTGACATGCAGCACCGCTGTTTGATCTGTCAATGAGTAGGCTTGGTTGGTTTGGGCATGCGTATGGCTGTCAGATTGCGCAGCACCTTCACACAACTGAGACCAAACAGCACCCGCTTCCACCGAGGCCAATTGATCTTTGTCACCCAACAAAACCAAACGGGCATGGGGCGGCACACAGCTTAGCAAGCGTGCCATCAATTCCAAGTCAATCATGGACGCTTCGTCTACAACGACCAAATCTGTTGCCAAGGTGGGCGCAGGCCTGGCTGCGGCATCAGGGTTGTATTGCAACAGTTGATGCAACGTGACGGCTTGGGTGGGGATGCCCTCTTCCCAACCCTTGGGTAAGTGGGTCAAAGCCAACTGAATGGAGGTACTCAAACGACTGGCTGCCTTGCCGGTGGGTGCGGCCAAATGAATGCGCAGCGATTGATGTGAATCGCGCGCGGCACGCTGTAGCAAAGCCAGCAAGCGAACCACCGTGGTGGTCTTGCCAGTGCCCGGGCCGCCCGTAATCAGGGTAATGCCTGCACGCAATGCTTTGGCACAAGCGATGCGTTGCCAATCCATTTGTTGAGATTCATCACCAAACAATGCGTTTAATTTTTGATCGGTGTCTGAAGGCACATCAAATTGCGAGGCCAAGCGTGACTGTATGGCCGCTTGAATGGTTTGTTCGGCTTGCCATGCGCGCCTTAAATAAATTCGCTTTGGCTGGCCGTCTGCTTGGACAGAAACCACGATGGGTGAATGATCACCCTGAGCCCAAGGCAGCGTTTTGGCGGCTTCGATCCAGTCGACAGATTGCTCTGGGTCTGGCAATAGAGTGTCCAAATCCAAGCACGCATGTCCGAGTCCCATTTGATGGCTGACCAGCAAAGCCAACTGATCGTGCAAAGGGCTTGTACTGGCTTGATGAGACTTCAAAAAATGAAGCCATGCCACATCCAAAGCCGTCCATGGTCCTGCCAACAAACCTGTGGGTGTTGGAGCCAAATGGCCGTTTTGCTGGGTGCTGGTTTGAAGGCTCATGGCATGACTCCAGCGACCATTGAGGGTAGCGTTGCTGGCTCCAAAGCTCTGAATGCATCGTCCAGCGACTGAATCAGCTCGAATGAGGGCTTGTTGAAATACACACCCTGCCCTGTTTGGTCGATACCCCGCAAATACAAATAGATGGCACCACCCATGTGTTGTTCGTAGTTGTAGTCTTTTAAACGGGCTTTTAACAAGCGATGAACAGCCAAGATGTACAGGGTGTATTGCACTTCATAGCGATGACTCAGCATGCTGTCCACAATGCTGCTTGAGGTGTAGTCGGGCAACTTGTTGGACTTGTAATCGAGCACGTAATAACGGCCTTGATGTTCCAACACGATGTCCATAAAGCCAGTGAGCAAGCCATTCAACTGTTGCGCTTGAAGACTGGGCCGCGCTTGTCCAGGGTGAATGGCATGGCTGATAAGGCGATCGATGTTTTGCGTGGACACACCGTGGGTTTTGAACATGAAGCCCATTTCGGGCCATGCGTTTTGACTGTTGAGCTCAGACAGCCTCAAACAATGTTGATCTGACCCCAATTGATTTAATTGCAGCGCGGAGGTGGCGCAATGGCGAATGAGTTGGAGGCAGAGGGTTTGGTATTCGGGGCTCAGCTGCAAGCTATCGGCTTGGGTTTGCCACCATTGCTGCCAGCGCACGGCAGTTTCGGGGGAAATTATGTGCGCCTCTTGCAGCAGGGGCCACCCTTCTTTGAGTTGCCATTCAAAGATATCGTGAAGCAAAGTGCCATAGGCGCTGCCTGCGGGGAATGCGTTGTAAAGAGGCGCGTCTGCGCTGGTATTCAAGTCGACCACTGATAAGTCGTTGGACGGGGCAACCGGGTTGTCAATTTGGGAATCTAACCAGCGCGCTTCTCGTGCCAAGCCAGAATCGGAGGATGGCAGATGGGTGTCAGATAAATTGCGAGTGAGTGCACTGAAGCTGGCCGTCCAGCCAGAGCGTTCTAACTTGCGTGTTGGAATTCTTGCAGCGGTTGGCGGCTCAGTTTGCACCCATTGTTCCGGCACAAAAATGTCTGCATTGGCTTCAGGTGCTGACACAAGCACAATGTCTTCGCAGCTTGACCAATTTTGTAATTTTTCTTGCAAATCGTGAGCCGATGTACGGCCCAATAAAACGCTGATGGCGCTTTGCGCTTGGGTCTCTTTGGCCTTGAAGTCGTCTTTGCGTTTGGCAACGCCCATCCACATGGCTTGTTGTGCGCGTGTAAGCGCCACGTACAACAAGCGAATGTCTTCTTGCAAACGTTCTTCGGGCGTTCTGAGTGAATCGTCCTTGTCCTCTCTGAAGTTGGACACGAAGGGCAAAAATACCAAGGGATACTGCAGACCTTTGGCTTTGTGAAAGGTAATGACTTGAACCAACTGGGCATCTGTTTCAAGACGCATTTGTGCAGACTCGCCCTGAGCCTGTGGATTGGCGAGATGATCGCTTAAAAATCGCAGTAAGGCCGTCTCACCTTGCAAGCTGAGGCTAGCTGTTTGCAACAGTTCGCCCAAATGCAAGAGATTGGTCAAACGTCTTTCGGCATTATCGCCACCGGCTTGCATGCGTTGACCAATGCCTTGCTCGTGAACCATTTTGTAGAGCATGGGCAAAAATCCTTGCCGCTGCCAAGTGACATGCCATGCGTTGAAGCGCTCAACCCAAATATCCCAAGCATCTTCACTGCTAAACACTTGTTCAATTTCAGTCAGATCGAGGCACAAGGTTCGCGTAGTGAGTGCAGCGCGCAATAACTTGGCATTGCGCGCCTGCAAAACGGCCTCCATGATGCAAGCCAAATCGAGTGCTTCGCGAGTTTCATAGACACTGTCACGGTCTGACAAATACACACTTCTAACACCGCGCTGCGCCAAGGCCTGCCGAATTTTTTTGGCTTCGTTGCCATCTCGCACCAACACGGCCATTTGTCCGGGCTGGGCTATCTGCGCATTTAACAAACCAACCATTTGCGTTGCGCAAATTTGGGCCATCTCGTCGCTGTATTGCGAGCCACTGAGAGGCTTGTCTACATTCAAATGCCACACTGTGAGTGCAGGTATTTTTTGACCTTGGCTTGAATAAATACATTGCGACATGGCCGGCTGGGGTGTTTGAATGTATTCAAAAGGTACCTCACCAAATGGCGCATGCGCTGAACCAAAAAGATGGTTCACAGCATTGACCACCTCCTGGCTAGAACGGAAATTTTCTCTCAGGGTCCAAATCGATTCGGCTGAGTGGCGCGCATTCAAATAGGTTTGAAGATCTGCCCCACGGAAGCTGTAGATGGCCTGCTTGGGATCGCCAATCATCAAGAATGCGCAGGCTTGCTTTTCCTGAAGGTTTGAGTCTGCCGCATCGACTTGATAAATTTTAGACAAGGACTCGTACTGCCACGGATCGGTGTCTTGAAATTCGTCCACCATGGCCACAGGAAATTGGGCGCGAATGATGGCGGGCAATCGACTGCCTGGCACATGAATGGCCGCATGCAAACGTTGCAACAAATCAGAAAAATCGAAGCTGGCCAAATTTTTCTTTTGCTGCAAGTAAGCGCGCCCCACTTTGACTGCGGCATGCTGAAGCAAATCTTCTCCAACCTGGGGCTCGGCTTCAACTGCATCTATCCAATGACCGATAGCCGTCCATACGCCGTTTGCATCCTCAATGGGCGCAGCATCTTTCTTCAAACTGGCGTTGAGCTTTTCGAGTGTGAATTTTTTAAGTGTGTCGATATCGGCTTCTTCACCAGAGGCCCATTCGGACAAATGCGAAATAAAGTAGCCATGTTTTTTGGCAAGGTAGATGTTGCCCTTGAGGTCTTTATCGAGTGCCTTGGCCAATTGCGTTAATGCAATTTGCATGTGATCGGCCAACAGTTGCTTGGCAGCTGCCTCTAGTTGGGTGCACGCTTCATGCCATTGCGCCCATGCATTTAAAGATGCTTGGGGGTCCGGGTCTAAAGACGCGTCCGGAAAACCGCCAGGTGTTTTTTCAAACTTCTGCCAAAGCGATTGGATATTTTTTAAAAGCACTTCGGGTGAAGCGCCAAAGGCCTTCAAAGCACCCAGCTGTTTGGGCTCTAAGGGGTAGACGTACTCACGCCAGTAGTCTTTGGTAAGTTTCAGTTTGAGAGCAGGTGCATCGTCCAGTCGCTTTTGATCAAACAAGCTTTGACTGTCGAAAGCATGTTGCCGAAGCATGCGGCTGGACCAGCTGTGAATGGTGTAGATGGCCGCTTCGTCCATCCACTGTGCAGCCTCGTCCAATCGGGCGGCATGCTCTAAGTTGTGATCAGTTCCCAGCGTGGCTTGAAGATTGCGCAAGAAATCATCTGCACCGGCATGCTGGCCTCTGAAAAATTGTGCAGCCTGTGCCAGGCGAGCCCTAATGCGGTCTCTGAGTTCTGCTGTGGCTGCCTCCGTAAAGGTCATGACCAAAATTTGAGGCGGCATCAAAGCCTGACCGTTCCAGCCATGACCCAAAATAAGGCGGACATACAAAGCTGCCAAGGTCCAAGTTTTGCCGGTGCCCGCACTGGCCTCAATGAGTTGAACACCTTGTAATGGCAAGTTCAATACATTGAGTTTTTGGGTGGTCAATTGGCTCATGCAGAGCCCCCTTCCATGACCGCCGTGGCAACTAAATCGGCGTAGAGAATGGACGCCCATTCTGGCAAGCCAGTTTTCAAAAGATCAAAATTGTCGAAGGACCGCTGAACATACAAAGACCGCCCAAAGTCGGTGTCCTCGGCATAACTGTCGACAAAAGCTTTACTGGCTTTTTCTAAGGCCAGTTCAGTGACTTGAGACGCCTCAATTTCTTTGTCCGACTGCATCAATTTGTTTTGCTCTGTGACAAATGCCAAGCCCGCCTTGAAGGTAACAGGCAGCGGATGCTGCCATGCTTGTATATAGGCTGCAATCCATTGGGACAACAATTGTTGAGCATGCTCAGCCCTGATGGGGGGAAGCACCGCTACGCCGTCGAGCCCAACAGCTACCGACTGAACAGACCAGCCTGCCGCACACAGAAGCACATGCTTGGGCCACAAGTTCATCAAGATATCGGGACGTGCAGTTTGTTGGTCTTTTT